>Ga0316600_10000147_pt1 | contig 43369 bp, 38 predicted proteins | sample OWC_soil_day5_CT_FD_207652 | JGI IMG/M metagenome (GOLD analysis project Ga0316600, IMG submission 207652) | Wetland soil microbial communities from Old Woman Creek delta, Ohio, United States - OWC_soil_day5_CT | ecosystem: Environmental > Terrestrial > Soil > Wetlands | place: USA: Ohio... | reverse complement strand
CTTGGCAAGTGGCGCAATGCGCGCCGAAACAGCACCGCAGCACCCGAAATGCCATGAAATCCAGCGTCCCGCGCGAGGTGGCTACTGGATGGCGTGCGGCGACTACTTGTTCAGCGTTGCCCTAAGCACGCCAGGCGCTAAACTTAAGGCTGCTCACACCCGAATGCAGCTTGTACATGGCAGGTCTCGAACACGACACTCCCGCAGCGACAGCGCTGACGCTGCACCAGGCGTCGCGGGTGCTTGAGGTCGGCTTTGCCGACGGCAGTGTGTTCCGCCTGCCCTTTGAGCTGATGCGGGTGTATTCACCTTCGGCCGAAGTGCAAGGGCACGGTCCGGGGCAGGAAGTGCTGCAGACCGGCAAACGCGAGGTCGGTATCGACGAGCTCGACGCCGTCGGCCACTATGGCGTGCAGCCGCGCTTTTCGGATGGCCACGATACCGGCATCTTTTCCTGGGACTACCTTTATTTTCTGGGTAGCCAGCAGGACGAATTGTGGCGGCAGTACGAGGAACGTCTGGCCGCAGCCGGAGTCGAGCGCGACGCGCCGATGGCCGTTCCGACAGGGTCGTCCTGCGGTCATTCGCATTGAATCAGGATCCAGGCCTTGACCCAGACGCACTTCGGTTTCAAGACGGTCGACGCAGCGCAGAAGGCGCAGAAGGTGCGTGGCGTCTTCGACTCGGTGGCCTCCAGGTACGACCTGATGAACGACCTGATGTCGCTGGGCGCGCACCGGGTCTGGAAGGCCTATGCGGTGGCGGTGGCCAACGTCAGGCCAGGGGACAAGGTGCTGGACATCGCCGCCGGAACGGGTGACCTGGCCCGTGCGTTTGCTCGCCAGGCCGGGGCCGGTGGCACCGTGGTGCACACCGACATCAACGAAGCGATGCTGCGCACCGGGCGCGACCGGCTGCTGGATGAGGGGCTGGTCCTGCCCAGCAGCATGTGCGACGCCGAGCAGCTGCCGTTTCGATCCGGCAGCTTCGACCTGGCCAGTGTGGCCTTCGGCCTGCGCAACATGACCCACAAGGACCGGGCACTGGCCGAGATGTGCCGGGTGCTGCGGCCGGGCGGCCGGCTGCTGGTGCTGGAGTTCTCGCGGGTGGCGGAACCGCTGCGCAAACCCTACGAATGGTACTCGTTCAATGTCCTGCCACGCCTGGGCAAATGGGTGGCCGGCGATGCCGAAAGCTACCGTTACCTGGCCGAGTCCATCCGCATGCACCCGTCGCAACAGGAATTAAAGGTGATGATGCAGGCGGCCGGTTTCGGCCACGTGGACGTGCACAACCTGACTGCCGGGGTGGTCGCCCTGCACGTGGGGGTGAAGTGCTGAGGTTCCTGTTGCGGTAGTCGAGCTGGGACGATGTACCCAGGTGTAGCCAGCGCGAGCGAAACCGCAAATCGGTGAGTCGCCGGCAAATTACAGTCGAGGAGCAAGTCGAGCGGCGCCGCTGCCCCGCGCCCTTGGTCAGTGAGGTTGGCTGTGCCTGCCCACTATCACCTGTCGATCCAGTCAGCGTCGACGCTTACACTCTCGTAACTTTGCTTTGGGCAGGTACCGATCGAACCGTCGGGAGCGTTCGTTTCCTTGGCCCCGCATGCTGGAGACAAACAACGATGCAAACCGCGGTTGCCCGATTTCGAACCATAACGACCTGGAGAATCGCGGCGGTGCTGGCGACTACCAGTGCCGCGATCCTGGTGACGGGCTGCGAAGAAAAGAAGAAGGACAACGGGGTTGCACTGGCCGCGGCGAAGGTCAACAAGGAAGAGATCACCGTTCAGCAGCTTAACCATGTACTTCAGCAGCAGCGAGGCCTGAAACCGGAGCAGGCCGAAGCCGCGTCCAGGCAGATCCTGGAGCGGCTGATTGATCAGGAGTTGGCGCTGCAGAAAGCCACCGAGTTGAAACTGGACCGCGAGCCCCGGGTGATGCTGCAGTTGGAAGCGGCCAGGCGCGACGTACTGTCTCGTGCCTACCTCGAGAAGGCGGGTGAGGCCGCCAGTAGGCCAACGACTGAAGAGGTTGCCAAGTACTACGAAGCGAATCCGGCGCTTTTCAAAGATCGCCGTATCTACAGCCTGCAGGAATTGGCCATCGAGGCCAAACCCGAGCAAGTTGCCCAACTCAGGACGCAGCTGGGACAGGCGAAGAATGTTGCCGAGTTTGTCGAGTATTTGAAGATCAACGATATTCGGTTCAGTGGAAACCGGGCGGTCCGTGCGGCAGAGCAATTGCCACTTCCCAGTCTGGCAACCTTTGCAGCGATGAAGGACGGCCAGTCAATACTGAACGCAACGCCGAGTGGAGCCCAAGTTGTAGTTCTGGCAGGTTCCCGTTTGCAACCGGTGACGTTGCAACAGGCCACGCCGGCTATAGAGCAGTTCTTGCTCAATGAGCGCAAGCGCGACATCCTTGCGAAGGACATCAAGGCGCTGCGTGACGCAGCGATCATTGAATACGTCGGCAAGTACGTTGGGTCAGGCAACGCATCTGCATCTGCGGTCGGTGCATCGGCAACTCTGTCGCTCCCCTCGCCCGAGGCAGCCGCTTCGGACGGGTTGGGCGAATCGTCGAATCCCATCAAAGGCGCGGCGCCGAAATGATGAGGGTGCCTGCTCGCAAGCGTTGACCTTTGTTTCTTCGTGATCCATGGCGGCGAACGATGCCGGTCCTGTTGTGGCGGGCGTCTTGCGATGAGACCGAGCCCTGGCCTGTGGATGAGGAAGGGGGGCGTTGGTTGCCGTTCAATCGGCGCCATATCCACGCGGTCGGCGGCAAGCAGGTTTCTGGGTCGGGAGTGCATGCTTACCCTGCGACTTTTCGGCGTCGATTGAACCCGGCTTATGCAGCGGCCGTCCCGCCGCAGGCGGCGCGAAACGAACAAGGCCTCTTTTCCGTTTCACTCGGAACGGGGAGTGGCATCCCGTTCAGCGCCATAGCGCAACGGCCCGTTCACGCCCGAGTCAGCTCCGCAATGCGCAATGCGCAGTGTGCAGCAATGTGGTGTTTGACGCGGATGCTGTTTGTCGGGCTCGCGGATAATCCTCGACGTTTCGACTCACAGGCGCTCCTTGCCTGCAACAAATGAAAATCCTGGTCACGGGCGCGGCTGGCTTCATAGGCATGCATGTTTCGCAGCTGCTGCTGGCGCGAGGCGATCGAGTGGTCGGCTTGGACAACCTCAACGACTACTACAGCCCGGAACTCAAGCGCGATCGTCTGTCCAGGCTGTTGCCTGCGGAAAACTTCAGCTTCGTCAAGATGGACGTGGCAGATCGCGCCGGCATGGCGTCGCTGTTCGCCGAGGAGAATTTCGATCGCGTGGTGCATCTTGCCGCCCAGGCCGGCGTGCGCTACTCCCTGCTGAATCCCCACGCCTACATCGACAGCAACGTCGTGGGCTTCATGAACGTTCTCGAAGGCTGCCGACACAGCGGCGTGGAACACCTTGTGTATGCATCAAGTTCGAGCGTCTATGGGGGCAACACCAAGATGCCCTTCTCGGAGCACGACAACATCGACCATCCGGTGAGCATGTACGCGGCCACGAAGAAGGCCAACGAGTTGATGGCGCACACCTACAGCCATCTGTTCGGGACGGCCACGACCGGCCTGCGGTTCTTTACCGTGTACGGTCCGTGGGGCCGGCCGGACATGGCACTCTTCCTGTTTGCCAAGGCCATCCTCGAGGATCGCCCGATCGACGTGTTCAATCACGGCCAGATGGTGCGCGATTTCACGTACATCGACGACATTGCCGAAGGCGTCGTGCGCGTTCTCGACCGCCCTGCGGCGGCCGATCCTGCGTTCGATCCGGCCCTGCCGGACCCCGCGCGAAGCAACTCGCCGTACCGCGTGTTCAACATCGGCAACAGCGATCCCGTCAGGCTGATGGACTTCATCGAGTCGATCGAACAGGCGCTGGACAAGCCGGCGTTGAAGAACTTCATGCCGCTGCAGGACGGCGACGTACCGACGACCTTTGCCGACGTCACGGAATTGGCCGGCTGGACCGGGTTCAAGCCGGGCACCCCGGTGCGCGAAGGCGTAGGACGGTTCGTGGACTGGTATCGCAGTTACTATGGGATTTGAGCGGCGTCGCATTGACGCGAGAAGCACACATTCTGAAATCGAAAATCCATGACCATCGTCGCTGTAATTGGACTGGGCTACGTCGGCCTGCCGCTCGCCGTAGAGTTCGGCAAGAAGTATGAAACCCTGGGCTTCGACCTCGCGGCGGACAAAGTGGCCGCTTATGCGCGACACGTGGACCCCACAGGGGAGGTCAGCACCGAGGATCTGCGCGCGGCCGCTCGTCTGACTTGCAGCACGGACCCCACCGTCATTGGCAGGGCGGATTTCATCGTCGTTGCCGTGCCCACGCCCGTGGACGACGCCCATCAACCGGATTTCACCCCGCTCGTGAAGTCATCGGAGAGTGTGGGCAGGCACCTGAAGCGCGGTGCCACCGTGGTGTTCGAATCGACGGTCTATCCTGGCGCAACCGAGGAAGTCTGCATCCCCATCATCGAGAAACATTCAGGCCTGAAGTGGAAGCGTGACTTTTTCGTCGGCTACAGCCCTGAACGCATCAACCCGGGTGACAAGGAGCGCACGGTCACGAAGATTGTCAAGGTGGTGTCCGGCGATACGCCCGAGACGCTGGAGCGTGTGGCTTCGGTGTACGGCTCGATCATCACTGCAGGGGTGTACCCTGCCAGCAGCATCAAGGTGGCAGAGGCCGCCAAGGTGATCGAGAACACTCAACGCGACCTGAACATCGCGCTGATGAACGAGTTGTCGGTCATCTTCCACCGCATCGGGATCGACACGCTCGAGGTCCTGAAGGCCGCAGGGACGAAGTGGAACTTCCTGCCCTTCAGGCCCGGCTTGGTGGGCGGGCATTGCATCGGCGTGGACCCGTACTACCTGACCCACAAGGCCGAGATGCTGGGCTACACGCCGCAGGTCATCCTGGCCGGACGCCGCATCAACGACGGCATGGGCAAGTACGTGGCAGAGCAGACGGTGAAGCAGATGATCGCCAATGACCTGCCTGTCAAGGGCGCCCCTGTCATCGTGCTTGGAATGACCTTCAAGGAGAACTGCCCCGATATCCGCAACAGCAAGGTGATCGACGTGGTGCGCGAACTGCAGAGCTTCGGCGCCGATGTGCGGGTACATGACCCGATTGCCAACTCGGCCGAATGCGAGCACGAGTACGGAATCGCGCTCACCGATTGGGATGCACTTCCGCAGGCTTCGGCCATGGTCGCGGCCGTGTCGCACCACGAGTACGCGGGCATGGGGGTCGCAGGGCTGCTGCGCAAATTGGCGCCTGGCGGTGTCTTCGCCGACGTGAAGAGCGCCTATGACCTGGCGGCACTGCAGGCTGCTGGAGTCACACCCTGGCGACTGTGAACCCTTCGATAGCGGGATCGTGAAGGCCGAGCCCTTGGCGTGCTGACGCCGCGTGCGGCCGGCAATCCATCGCCTGTCAGCTGTCGGTCCGCGTCTGCGCGTTCCTCAGGCGAATGTGCAGCTCGCGCAACTGCCCCTCATCCACCGCGCTCGGCGCTCCGGTCAGCAGGCACTGGGCCCTCTGCGTCTTCGGGAACGCGATGACGTCTCTGAGGGATTCGGCGCCGGTCATCAGCATCACGAAACGGTCCAGACCAATGGCAATGCCACCATGCGGAGGAGCGCCGTATTGCAACGCGTCCAGCAGGAAGCCGAACTTCGCCCGCGCCTCCTCGGCGCTGATGTTCAGCGCCCGGAACACCTTGCTCTGCACTTCCTCGCGGTGGATACGCACCGATCCGCCACCCAATTCGATACCGTTCAAGACGACGTCGTAGGCCTTCGCAATGCAGCGGCCGGGGTCGGTCTGCAGCCAGTCCTCATGCCCGTCCTTCGGCGCGGTGAAGGGGTGATGTACGGCGTTCCAGCGCCCGGCCGCGTCGTCGTGCTCGAACATGGGGAAGTCGACCACCCACAGCGGCTCCCAGTCGCCCTGGACCAGACCGTTGGCCTTGCCAAAGTCGCTGTGGCCGACCTTCACGCGCAAGGCACCTATCGCATCGTTGACGATCTTCGCCTTGTCGGCCCCAAAGAACAGCAGGTCACCGTTGGTGGCGCCCGTGCGCCGCAGAACCTCCGCAAGGGCTTGGTCGTGCAGGTTCTTCACCACCGGGGATTGCAGGCCCTCGCGACCCTTGTCGACGTCGTTTACCTTGATCCAGGCCAGTCCCTTGGCGCCATAGATCTTGACGAACTCGGTGTAGGCGTCGATCTCGCTGCGGCTGATCCCGGCACCCCCCGGAATGCGAAGCGCCACCACGCGCCCATCGGGCTGGGCGGCAGGACCAGCAAAGACCTTGAACTCCACTTCGCGCATCACGTCGGTCAGCTCGGTCAGTTCCAGCTTGACGCGCAGGTCGGGCTTGTCCGACCCGTACAGCCGCATCGCGTCGGCGTACTTCATCACCGGAAAGGCAGGCAGCTCCACGCCGATCGCATGCTGGAAGGTGCTGCGGATCATGCCCTCGAACATCGTGCGGATCTCTTCCTCGGTGAGGAAGGAGGTCTCGATGTCGATCTGCGTGAATTCGGGCTGGCGATCGGCCCGCAGGTCTTCGTCGCGGAAACACTTGGTGATCTGGTAGTAGCGGTCGAAGCCGGCCACCATCAGCAACTGCTTGAACAGCTGCGGGCTCTGTGGCAGCGCAAAGAACTGCCCGTCGTGCACGCGGCTGGGCACCAGATAATCGCGCGCTCCTTCCGGTGTACTGCGGGTGAGCATCGGCGTCTCGATGTCGATGAAGCCGTTGGCATCGAGGAACTTGCGCACTTCCATCGCCACGCGGTAGCGAAGCATCAGGTTGCGCTGCATGTAGGGCCTGCGCAAGTCCAGCACGCGATGCGTCAGCCGCGTTGTCTCCGACAGATTCTCGTCGTCGATCTGGAATGGCGGCGAAATGCTCGGGTTCAAGACCTCGAGCTCACGGCACAACACCTCGATCCTGCCGCTTGTCAGATTGACGTTCTCGGTGCCGGCCGGTCGGGCCCGCACCAGGCCCACCACCTTCAGGCAGAACTCGTTGCGCACACCTTCTGCCGTAGCGAACATCGCGGCGCGGTCCGGGTCGCAAACCACCTGAACCAGGCCCTCGCGGTCACGCAGGTCGATGAAGATCACGCCGCCATGGTCGCGCCGGCGATGGGCCCAGCCCATCAGGGTGACTGTCTGGCCCATCAGCGCTTCGCTGACAAGGCCGCAATAGATGGTTCTCATGCATGTTGCTCCGCTAGTCTGGTGTGTCGGCTGCCTGTGGGGCGACGGTGCCACTCGCCAGGCGTCTGCCGTCGTGGCTGGGCCGGCTGCCCCAGGTGATTGCCGCCCGTTCAGCTGCCCGGGTTTCGCGCCGGCTGCACTGCGGGCGCCCTGTTAGACGGGGCGACCACACCCATCGAGATGATGTACTTCAAGGCCTCATCAACGCTCATGTCCAGCGCCACCACGTCGGCACGCGGCATCATCAGGAAAAAGCCCGAGGTCGGATTGGGCGTGGTCGGCACGTAGACGCTGACAAAGGCGCCCGACAGATGCTGGGCCACCTCGCCGCCCGGCTTTCCGGTCACGAAAGCGATGGTCCAGGAGCCCTGGCGCGGATACTGCACCAGCACCGCCTCACGAAAGGCATTGCCGCTGCTCGAGAACAGCGTGTCCGAGACCTGCTTGACCGAGCTGTAGACCGACCGGACGATCGGGATCTTGTGCAGAAGGCGATTCCACTGGCGTAGCCACCACTGGCCGAAGATGTTGGTCGCAAACACGCCAGTCAGCAGCAACCCCAGGCCCATGACCAGCACGCCGAGCCCGGGTACATGCCGAAGCCGCTCGATGCTGGCATGGGCCGAAGCCGGCAGCAGCGCCTGCGGTGCTGTAAGCAACCAGGCGAAGAGACCGTCCATGGCGCCGAGCAGCCATGACAGCACCCACACGGTGATGGCCAGCGGCGTCCATACCAGCAGCCCCGCAAGGAGATACTTCTTCACGCCGCTTCCGATTTAGGCGGGCGTGGCTTTTCAGGTGCGGATGTCGATGCCGCTGGCGACGCCGCCGCTGGGGCTGCTACCGGCGCCGCCGGGTCAGCCGATTTGGACTCCGACTTTTCGGCCTCGACGGTGGCGGGCGTGCTACCGCCTCGGAAGTCGGTGGCATACCAACCGGACCCCTTCAGCTGGAAGCCCGCGGCGGTGACCTGCTTGGCGAAGCTCGAGGCTCCGCACTCCGGGCAGGTGCTCAGCACGGGGTCGGAAACTTTCTGCAGTACGTCCTGCCGGTGTCCGCAGGACTCGCACTTGTAGGCGTAGATCGGCATGGTGGGATCGATGACGCAAAACCCAGAATTATAGGTTCCGCAGCGATCTGCGATCTACGCCGGCGCCGTTGTCGAGCTGCCGTGACAAGCAGGCCAGATTCGTATGGTATGCCGTCCAGCTCAGGCTGGCCACCAATGCAACCAAGCGCGCACCAACAGCACGCCGGCCAGGAAGCCCAGCGCGCCGAACAGCAGCGACTGCAGCAGGCGATTGGTGCGCCGCTGTTCACCCAGCAAGGCGATCAACGCGGCCGATTCAGCGGCCGATTGCCCTGGCGCCTGCAGCGCCTGGTGCAGCAGGCGCGGCAGCTCCGGCAGCAACTGGGCATAGCGCGGCGCCTCGTTCTTCAGGCGATCGACCAGCCCTTGCCATCCGACCTGCTGGTTCATCCAGCGTTCGAGGAAGGGTTTGGCCGTGCTCCACAAGTCGAGTTCCGGGTCGAGCTGCCGGCCCAGCCCCTCGATGTTGAGCAGCGTCTTCTGCAACAGCACCAGCTGCGGCTGTATCTCGACATTGAAGCGCCGCGAGGTCTGGAACAGGCGCATCAGCACCTGGCCGAGCGAAATGTCCTTCAGCGGCCGGTCGAAGTGGGGTTCGCACACCGCGCGAATGGCATTTTCCAGCGCATCGACCCGGGTCGCCGGCGGGACCCAGCCCGACTCGACGTGCAACTCCGCCACGCGTTTGTAGTCGCGGCGGAAGAAGGCGATGAAATTCTGAGCGAGGTATTCCTTGTCCCATTCGGTGAGCGTGCCGATGATGCCGAAGTCCAGCGCGATGTAGCGGCCGAAGGTGGCCGGCTCGGTGCTTACCTGGATGTTGCCGGGGTGCATGTCGGCATGAAAGTAGCCGTCGCGGAACACTTGCGTGAAGAAGATCGTCACGCCATCGCGGGCCAGCTTCTGCAGGTCCACGCCGGCCTCGCGCAGGCGCTGGGTCTGGCTGATCGGGATGCCGTACATGCGCTCCATGACGATGACCGTCGAGGTGCAGTAGTCCCACAGCATCTCCGGCACCATCACAAGGTTCAAGCCCTGCATGTTGCGGCGCAGTTGCGCGGCATTGGCGGCTTCGCGTACCAGGTCCAGTTCGTCGTGCAGGTAGACGTCGAACTCGGCCACCACCTCGCGCGGCCGCAGCCGCTTGCCGTCGGCGCTGAGCCGCTCGACCCAGCGGGCCAGCGTATGCAACAGCGTCAGGTCGTCGTCGATGACTGCCAGCATGCCCGGACGCAGCACCTTGACCGCGACCTCGCGGCCGTCCTGCATTGTCGCGAAATGCACCTGCGCGATCGACGCGCTGGCCACCGCCTCAGCATCGAAGCTGGCGAACAGCTCGTCGATGCGCCGGCCGAAGGCCTTCTCCACCAGCGCCGCGGCCTGCGCGGCGGAAATCGGCGGCACGCGGTCCTGCAGTTTGGCCAGTTCGTCGGCCACGTCCAGCGGCAGCAAATCGCGGCGCGTCGACAGCACCTGGCCGAACTTGACGAAGATCGGGCCCAGCCGCTCCAGCGCCAGCCGCAGCCTTACGCCGCGGGGTTGATCGAAGCGCCGGCCCAGCGTGACCGTCCACGACAGTGCGCGCACCCAGCGCTGCCGGAAGCCCGACATCGCCAGCTCGTCCAGTCCGAATCGCAGCACGGTGAACACGATGAACACCAGCCGCAGGAAGCGCCTCATGTCGGTGGCGGCCCCGTGCGCTGCGTGAACCCGGACGCCCCCTGTAGCGCCGTGCGCAGGCCGCGTGCCAGTGCCGAGCCCAACCGGTGCATCGGGTAGGCCACCGTCGGGCCGAACAGCCGATCCATGTCGGCTGCCACATCCCAGCGCAGGTTCTGCAGCAGCCAGTTCACGTCGCCGGCCAGTTGGGCATTGCCGTCGATCGCCACCGACGGCTTGTCGCCCGCCATGGCTCTGGCCATCAGCAGCAGCGGGTTCGCGGCATCGACACGGACGATCAAGTCGGCTTGAACGGCAGTGCCTGTGCCGCCCCACCATTCGAGCATGCCTGCAGGCGTGACCTTGAAGGCCAGCGTCGGCGGTGCTGGCAGCAGCGACGGCCAGCCCTGCATCTGCAGCTCGATGACACGCTGGTCGTGGGCCTGAAGGCGCTGGGTGGCTGCAGGCTCGGCATTCAGCACATGGTTCACGACGAGGACGAGGCGCTCCATCAACGCGGGAGCGAGCATGGCGTTCAAACTGTGCAGCATTTCCTGATTGTAGGGATGGTGTTCCGGTCCTCCTTTGGCGCTTGCAGTCGGCGGGCGCAGACAACTGAGGGAGAATCTCGGGGTGTCGAAAGGTCTGGCCCCAACGCGGCATCGGGAGCTTTGTCGTCGGAGAGGGAAAGCTGCTGCCTCGTCGGCGCAGCCCTCAATCGTATGGTCTCGCCTGTCTGGACGTGAGCCGCTCCCGGCGACCAGGCGGAACTGCCAAACGAACTGCAATCCTATGAATCTTGATGCCCGTACCAATGCGCTGCCGGTGTCGTTCTGACTTGAGAAAGCAGCGGCCGATTCGGAGGCTTGTGCTCGAGGCAACGAAGCTTGAACTCGTCACTGGCATGGCTTGCGCCGACGCATGCAGCTTGGGCTGGTCATCAGCCGCCTTCGTGGAGCACAGCGGTACAAATGTGCGCGGGCCCCGCCTGGCATTCGACGTGGCTGGCGGAGGGTTGCGCCGCGGCCGCTCCGATTGGTTGACTGTGCGCGCGAAGGACAGAACGGCTCGGCCGCGAGCCCTGCGCTGGGACACCGCGTCCGTGCAGGCCGGGTTCGGCGTCGTGGTCGGCCCCGAGGCGAAACTTGGCGATCCAGGCGACAGGCTCTTGCCCGAGAAGGATCGCCTGGACGTTCGTCAGCCAGGATTCCCGTCTCGCTGCCGTGGAGCGAGTGTCAAGACAAGACGTTCCTGGGGCGCCAGCCATGCGGCGTGTTTGGTGCAGCCATGAAGCGCCGCACCGTCCTGCTCACTGGCGCCACTGGCTACATTGCGTCGCATACCTGGTTGGCCCTTCTCGAGGCTGGCTATGGCGTCGTGGGTATCGATGATTTTTCGAACAGCTTGCCCGAAGTACTGGAGCGCATCGAACGCCTGGCTGGAACCAGACCGGTGTTCGAGCGCGCCGACGTCTGCGACAAGGCGGCGCTCAGCAGGTTGTTTGCCGTGTACTCGCCTGACGCCGTGGTGCATTTCGCTGCTCGCAAGGCTGTCGGTGAATCGGTGATCAAGCCGCTCGACTACTACAGCAACAACCTGGGTGGACTGTTGAGCGTTTGCGAAGCGATGCAGGCCGCCGAATGCCGACGCATCGTCTTCAGTTCCAGCGCCACGGTCTACGGCGTGCCCGAGCGGCTGCCCATCGCGGAGGACGCTGTCCTGTTTGCAGTCAACCCCTATGGTCAGACCAAGCTGATGGGCGAGACCGTGCTGCGCGACCTGGTGAGCAGCGACCCGCGATGGAAGGTCGCAACGCTGCGCTACTTCAATCCCGTGGGTGCCCACGAAAGCGGTCTGATCGGCGAAGACCCGCGTGGTACGCCAAACAACCTGATGCCCTATGTGGCCCAAGTCGCGGCGGGTCGCCGCTCGAGCCTGCAGGTCTTCGGCGACGACTACGACACCGCCGATGGCACCGGTGTGCGTGACTACATTCATGTCAGCGACCTGGCAGAGGGTCATGTGGCGGCGCTTCGCTACCTCTTCGACTCGAGCCAATCGCTGACGGTCAATCTGGGCACCGGGCAGGGGTATAGCGTGCTGGATGTCGTACGAGCCTATTCGCAGGCCTGTGGCAAAGAGATTCCCTATGTCGTCGGTCCGCGCCGGCCCGGTGACGTGGCCGCCTGCTATGCGGATCCCAGGCGCGCCGCGCAACTGCTGGGTTGGCGCGCTTCGCTGGGGCTGGACCGGATGTGCGCCGACAGCTGGCGCTGGCAACGCATGAACCCAAACGGCTTCGGCGACGCTTCTGATGCGTGAGCTTCCATCGGCATGCATCGGCCGCGTGCGCTGGATCCACAAGATGCCTATCTCAAGATTGCCCTTATGAGTTCGATCGATCTTCAGCCCGTCATCATCGCCGGCGGCAGCGGCACGCGGCTGTGGCCGCTCTCGCGCTCCACCTACCCGAAGCAGTTCCTGGCGCTGCATGGTCGGCACAGCCTGTTCCAGCAGGCCGCTCTGCGTCTGCATTCGCTGGCTGCGGCGGACATTGCCATCGGCGGGCTGTGCGTGGTGTGCAACGAGGATCATCGCTTCCTGGTGCTGGACCAGTTGGCGGGGATGAAGCTGCCGCCGGCCACGCTGCTGCTGGAGCCGACCGGCCGCAACACCGCGCCGGCGATGACGCTGGCGGCGTTGGACAGCACACAACAAGGGCGTGACCCCGTGCTGGTGGTGACGCCGGCCGACCAGAGCATCGGCGATGAGGCCGCCTTCACCGCGGCGCTGCAGCGTGCGGTGCGCGCGGCCTCGGCCGGCGCCTTCGTGATCCTCGGCGTGGCCCCCGATCGGCCGGAAACCGGCTACGGCTACATCCGCTGCGAACGTACGGGTCAGGGCGAGATGAAGGTTGCGAAGTTCGCCGAAAAGCCCGACGCGGCGACTGCGCAACGCTACCTGGACGACGCCGGCTACTACTGGAACAGCGGCATGTTCGTGGTGCGCGCCTCGGTGTGGTTGAAGGCGCTGGGCCGGTTCCGGGCCGACATCCTGGACGCCACCCGCCTGGCTTGGGACGGCCGCAACGTGGACGCCAGCTTCGTGCGGCCCGACAAGGCCTTGTTCGAGGCCATTCCCAGCGAGTCGGTTGACTACGCGGTGCTGGAGAAGTGCCCCGACGTGGGCGAGTTCGACATCCGCATGGTGCCGCTGGCCGCGGCCTGGTCCGACCTGGGCGCCTGGGACGCTGTCTGGCAGGTCAGCGCCAAGGATGCGGCTGGCAACGCCACGACGGGTGATGCGCTGCTCAGCGACACCCGCGACACGCTGGTGCATGCCACCAGTCGGCTGGTGGGCGTGATCGGCCTTCACGACGTCGTCGTCGTCGAGACGCCGGATGCGGTGCTGGTGGCCGATCGCTCGCGCAGCCAGGAGGTCAAGAACATCGTCAGCCAGCTCCAGCAGGCCGGGCGCAGCGAGCCGAGCTTGCATCGGCAGGTGCATCGGCCTTGGGGCTGGTACGACAGCATCGATTCCGGCCCGCGTTTCCAGGTCAAACGCATCATGGTCAAGCCCGGCGCGTCCTTGAGCTTGCAGAAGCACCACCATCGCGCCGAGCACTGGATCGTCGTGTCCGGCACCGCCGAGGTGACCAACGGCGACCATGTGATCCTGCTCGGCGAGAACCAGAGCACCTACATTCCGCTCGGGCAAGTGCACCGCCTGGCCAACCCGGGCAAGGTGCCGCTGGAAATCATCGAAGTGCAGTCCGGCAGCTACCTGGGCGAAGACGACATCGTCCGCTTCGAAGACCACTACGGCCGTGGCTGACGCCCGGCCGGCATTCCAACCATCCACCGAACCCCAGAGCCTTCTCATGATCCTTGTCACTGGCGGTGCCGGCTTCATCGGCAGCAACTTCGTGCTGGACTGGCTTGCGCAGAGCGACGAACCGGTGCTCAACCTCGACGCGCTGACCTACGCCGGCAACATGGAGAACTTCGCCGCGCTGGACGGCGATCCGCGGCATGTGTTCGTGCACGGCGACATCTGCGACCGTGCGCTGCTCGACCGCTTGCTGGCAGAACACCGGCCGCGTGCGGTGCTGCACTTTGCGGCCGAGAGCCATGTCGACCGCAGCATCCATGGCCCCGCGGCCTTCGTGCGCACCAATGTCGAAGGCACCTTCACGCTGCTCGAGGCGGCCCGCGCGCACTGGAGCCGCTTGTCGGATGCCGAGCGCGCTGCCTTCCGCTTCCACCACGTGTCCACCGACGAGGTCTATGGCAGCCTGGAGCCGGGCGAGCCGGCTTTCACCGAGACGCACCTGTACCAGCCGAACAGCCCCTACTCGGCCAGCAAGGCAGCCAGTGACCATCTGGTGCGCGCCTGGTTCCATACCTACGGGCTGCCGGTGCTGACCACCAACTGCTCCAACAACTACGGCCCCTTTCACTTCCCCGAGAAGCTGATCCCGCTGATGATCGTCAGCGCACTGGCGGGCAAGCCGCTGCCGATTTATGGCGACGGGCTGAACGTGCGCGACTGGCTGTACGTCAAGGACCATTGCAGTGCCATTCGCGCGGTACTCGCCGGCGGCCGGCCCGGCGAGGTCTACAACATCGGCGGCTGGAACGAGCGCACCAACCGGCAGATCGTCGACGCCATCTGCGCGCTGCTTGACGAACTGCGTCCCGACCCGGCTGGAGCGCACCGTCGGCTGATCAAGTTCGTCACCGATCGCCCCGGCCATGACCGGCGCTATGCCATCGACGCACGCAAGATCGAGCGTGAACTCGGCTGGCGCCCGGCAGAGAGCTTCGAGACCGGTATTCGCAAGACGGTGCAGTGGTATCTGGACCACCAGGGCTGGGTCGAGCGGGTCCAAAGCGGCGCTTACCGCGACTGGCTGGCTCAGCACTACGGGGCCGCCGCATGAAAGGGCGACGCGGCACAGGGCAGGGCAGTCGTCCGGGTCCGCACTGCGTGCGGACTGCGAGCCCGCAGCTTGATGCCGCTCGCTGCAGTCGGGGACGCCACAATCCGCCTGTGCGGAGTTCAGGTACACAGAGGGTTGATCGATGAAGCTGACGGTTGTCGGAACGGGGTATGTGGGGCTGGTATCCGGCGCCTGTCTGGCCGAAATGGGCAACGACGTGCTTTGCCTCGACGTCGATGCTGCCAAGATCGCCATCCTGGAAGGCGGTGGCATTCCCATCCATGAACCGGGGCTGGACCAGATAGTGGCCCGCAACGTGGCGGCCGGCCGGCTGCACTTCACCACCGACGTCGAGCGCGCGGTGGCCCATGGTGTGCTGCAGTTCATCGCCGTCGGCACGCCGCCGGACGAAGACGGCTCCGCCGACCTGAAGTACGTGCTCGCGGCGGCGCGCAACATCGGCCGCCACATGACCGAGTACAAGGTGGTGGTCGACAAGAGCACGGTGCCGGTCGGCACGGCCGACAAGGTGCGCGCTGCCATCGCCGAGGCGCTGACGGAGCGCGGTGCGGCGATCGAGTTCTCTGTGGTCTCGAACCCCGAGTTCCTGAAGGAAGGCGACGCCGTCGACGACTTCATGCGGCCGGATCGCATCATCGTCGGGGCCGAGGACGAGCGCGCTGTGCGCGTGATGCGCGACCTGTATGCGCCCTTCCAGCGCAACCATGACAAGCTGGTGTTGATGGACCTGCGCTCCGCCGAGCTGACGAAGTACGCGGCCAACGCCATGCTGGCGACGCGCATCTCGTTCATGAACGAACTGGCCTTGCTGGCCGAGCGCGTCGGCGCTGACATCGAGCAGGTGCGCCTGGGCATCGGCAGCGACCCGCGCATCGGATTCGGTTTCCTGTATTCCGGATGTGGCTACGGCGGATCGTGCTTCCCCAAGGACGTCAAGGCGCTGATCCACACCGCCGAGGAAGCCGGCCGCGGCCTGCAGGTGCTGCGTGCGGTGGAAAGCGCCAATGAAGCGCAGAAGCGCGTGCTGATCGAGAAGATCGTGCGCCGCTTCGGCAACGATCTCGCAGGCCGGCGCCTCGCTCTGTGGGGCCTGGCCTTCAAGCCCAACACCGACGACATGCGCGAGGCGCCGAGCCGCGTGATCATCGGTGAACTGCTGGCCCGCGGGGCCAGCGTGCAGGCCTACGACCCGATTGCCATGCCCGAGGCACGGCGCGTGCTGGGCGAGTCGCCGGCACTGGCCTACGCGGACAGCGCCATGGGCGCGTTGCAGGGGGCCGATGCGTTGGTCATCGTCACCGAGTGGAAGGAATTCCGCAGCCCGGACTTCGAACGCATCAGGTCCACGCTGTTGCAGCCGGTGATCTTCGACGGTCGCAACATGTTCTCGCCGGCCACGGTCGAGGCGGCAGGCATCGAATACCACGCGATCGGCCGGCTCGGTTCCCGATCCTAGCCACGCTATGCTGGGTGGCATGAGCCCAGGCCCCGACCCACGCCCGCCCAAGATCCCCCAGTCGGTGCTGGTGGTCATCCACACCCCGGACCGTCGGGTGCTGCTGATCGAACGCGCCGACAAGCCGGGCTTCTGGCAGAGCGTCACCGGATCGAAGGATGCGCTTGACGAGCCCTTCGAGCAGACCTGCGTGCGCGAGGTCGAGGAAGAAACCGGCATCGTCATCGGCAGTGCCGCGGTTCCGCGCTCGGCGCTGCGCGACTGGGCCCTGCGCAATGTCTACGAAATCTACCCGGTGTGGCGCCACCGTTATGCGCCGGGCGTGACGCACAACACCGAACATGTCTTCGGGCTGACGGTGCCGGCGGGCACGCCGGTACGGCTGAATCCGCGAGAGCACCTGCGCTTTGCATGGTGGCCCTGGCGTGAGGCGGCCGACCGCTGCTTCTCGCCCAGCAATGCCGAAGCCATCCTGCAACTGCCGCGTTTCGTGGCCGACGAGGCGTCATGAACCCGTACTCCTCGCCCGGCTTTGCCGCGTCCACGCAGATGGACCTGGCCACGCTGCGCGTGGCCACCTACAACATCCACAAGGGCGTGCGCGGCGTCGGGCCGCGCAAGCGGCTGGAGATCCACAACCTGGGCCTGGGCATCGAGGCGCTGGATGCCGACCTGGTGTTCCTGCAGGAGGTACGGCTGTTCCACTCCCGCGATGCACGCCAGTTCGAGCGCACTTGGTTCGGCTGGCCCGATGGCGGGCAGGCGCACTTCCTGGCACCCGAAGGCTACGAGGTGGCCTACCGCACCAATGCCGTCACCCGCCATGGCGAGCACGGCAACGCGCTGCTGTCGCGCTGGCCGCTGGGCGAGGTCGGGCACCACGACGTCAGCGACCACCGCTTCGAGCAGCGCGGCCTGCTGCACGTGCCGGTGCGCTGGAACGGACGGCCGCTGCATGCGGTGGTGGTGCATTTCGGGCTGGTCCATCGCAGCCGCGTGCGCCAGGTGCAGCGCCTGGCCGACTTCCTGGCCGCGCAGGTGCCGCGCGGCGAGATGCTGGTGGTCGCCGGCGACTTCAACGACTGGGGCGAGAAACTCGACGCCCCGATGCGTGAACTCGGCCTGCAGCGTGCCCGCTCGGCCACCGACCGCGCGGCGCAGCGCTTGACATTTCCGTCGCGGGTGCCGGTGTTCGCGATGGACCGCATCTACACGCGGGGCATGGCCTGCCGTTCCACGGCCGTGCCGCGCGGCACGGCCTGGGCCCGCATGTCCGACCACCTGCCGCTGCTGGCCGATCTTGAACTGCCCTGAATCCGGTGCGCAGCCGGCTTGCGCTGCCCACCGCATCCGCATCGAGCCCCCCCATGCTGGCCGCATTGCCTGAGGGCACCGAAGATCCGGTGGTATCGCCGCCTGGTGCTTTCGTCGGCAGCAACCGGGTGAGGCTTCTGCAAGGCGGCGATGAACTCTTTCCCGCCATGCACGCCGCCATGGCCGCAGCCCGTTCGCAGGTATGGCTGGCCACCTACATCTTCCATGACGACGAGGCCGGCCGCGCGATGACCGACGCGCTTTGCGCCGCGGCGCGGCGCGGCGTGGCGGTGCATGTGCTGGTGGATGGCTTCGGCTCGATGGCCACGCTGCCTCGGTTGAAGGCCTGGCTGGCGGTGGAGGGGCTGACGCTGGAAGTGTTTCGCCCGCTCGATCGCTGGTCGGCCTGGCTGCAGCCGGTGCAACTGCGGCGGCTGCATCACAAGGTGTGTGTGGTGGACGAGGACCTGGCCTTTGTCGGCGGCATCAACATCCTCGACGACCGCAACGACCTGAGCCACGGGCGCAGCCAGCGGCCGCGGCTGGACTTCGCCGTCGAACTGCACGGGCCGGTGGTGCAGCAGGTGCTGCGGCTCGTGCAATCCCTCGACACGCGTGCCCGGCTCGGACAGGAGTGGCGCGCCGAGGTGGGCGCGCTGGCGCGCAGCCAGCGGCCGGTGGCGGATACGCTGCAATTGCTGCGCGAACTGCGCGGCACGGTTCCCCAGGCGGAACAACCGGACGCGTCGGCCGCGCTGCAGCCGGTGCGCGCGGCCTTCGTGGTGCGCGACAACCTGGGCCGGCGGCGCGCCATCGAGCGCAGCTACATCGAAGCCGTGCGCGGCGCTCGGCACAGCGTGGACATCGCCTGCGCCTACTTCTATCCGCGCCGCGCCTTCAGGCGCAGCCTGCTGGCAGCGGCCGAGCGCGGCGTGCAGGTGCGGCTGTTGATGCAGGGCAAGGCCGATTACCTTCTGGCGGCGCTGGCGGCCCGCGCGCTGTATGACGAACTGTTGGCCCGGGGCGTGCGCATCTTCGAATACACGCCCGCGTTCCTGCATGCCAAGGTGGCGGTGGTGGACGAGCGTTGGGCCACGGTCGGCAGCTCCAACATCGACCCGCTGTCGCTGTTGCTCAACCTGGAAGCCAATGCCCTGGTGCAGGACGAAGACTTCGCACGACTGCTGCGGCAGCGCATTGACGAGGCGATGGCCGTGTCCCAGGAAATCAAGGCCCCACCGATGCGCGAGGGCTGGCGGCGCTGGCTGTCGCGTGGCTTCGTCGCCTGGTGCGCCACCCTCTACCTGCGCGTGGCGGGCATCACCGGCAGGTATTGATCTACTGCTGCGCCAGCGGGTCCGCGCCGAAGCGGTTCGGCCCCGGCGTGCCGCGCAGGAAGCCGTTGTCGACCAGCGCCCACAGCCAGCCGATCACCGGCAGCAGGTTCAGCAGCACCCACCAGCCCGACTTGTCGCGGTCGTGCCAGCGTTTCACCGACACGGCCAGCGCCGGCCACACCAGCAGCAGGTTGACGAGCAGGTCCGCCGTCTGCGCCCGCACCCGGGCGATGTCCAGCAGCGCATGGCCCAGGAACGCCAGGCCGATCAGCGCCAGCACACCGAACAGCCAGTACTGCCGGCGCGACACGCGCCCGCGCAGGCTGAAGAACATGCGCAGCGGCGGCATCGCCTCGGCATAGGGGTCGGTCGCGTGCTGGGGCAGGGTCATGGCAGGGGCTCCTGAAGCCAGTATTCCACGGCCCGGCGGCACAATCGGCCGATGCCGCCCGTCGATGCCCGAGACGAGCCCGTCGCCGACGGCGCGCACGCCGATCTGATCGTGCTGCGCCCGCAAGGCCTGTACTGCCCGGCGGGCGATTTCTACATCGACCCGTGGCGGCCGGTCGACCGCGCCGTCATCACCCATGCCCATGCCGACCATGCGCGGCCCGGGCATGGGCACTACCTGTGCAGCGCCGAAGGCGCCGGACTGCTGCGCGCGCGGCTCGGCGAGGTCAGCCTGCAGACCCTGTCCTGGGGCGAGCCGCTGCACTGGCAGGGTGTGCGCCTCAGCCTGCACCCGGCCGGCCACGTGCTGGGCTCGGCGCAGGTGCGCGTCGAAGATCGCGGCCAGGTCTGGGTGGCCTCGGGCGACTACTTCAGCACCGGCAGCGGCGAGCGCAACCCCACCTGCAGCGCCTTCGAGCCGCTGCGTTGCCACTGTTTCATCACCGAATCCACCTTCGGCTTGCCCGTCTACCGCTGGCGGCCGCAGGCCGAGGTGCTGGCCGACATCAACGACTGGTGGCAGCGCAACGCCACGGCCGGCCGCACCAGCCTGCTGATGGCCTACAGCCTGGGCAAGGCACAACGCCTGCTGGCGGGTGTCGATGCGTCGATCGGCCAGGTGCTGGTGCATGGCGCCGTCGAGCCACTGAACGAGGTCTATCGAGCCGCCGGCGTGGCGCTGGCGCCTTGCCTGCACGCGGCCCAGGCCACTTCGCGCGACATGATGTCACGCGCGCTGGTCATCGCTCCGCCGGCGGTGCATGGCAGCGCCTGGGCGCGGCGCTTCGGCGACTTCAGCGATGCCTTCGCCAGCGGCTGGATGCAACTGCGCGGTGCGCGCCGCCGCCAGGGTGTGGACCGCGGCTTCGTGCTCAGCGACCATGCCGATTGGCCGGGGCTGCAGGCCGCCATCCGTGCCACCGGCGCCGAGCGCATCATCGTCACGCATGGCTACGAAGCGGTGCTGGTGCGCTGGCTGCGCGAGCAGGGCCTGCAGGCCGGCTCCTTTCGCACCGAGTTTGGCGACGACGATGGCGACGCCGCGGTTCAGAGCAGCAGCTCGATGTAGCGGATGCCCTCGCCCTGGTCACTGGCCGCGTCGACGAAGCCCAAGCGCCGCGCCAGCTCCAGCATGCGCGTGTTCTCGGCCAGCACCGTGGCCATCAGCTTCTTCGTGCCGTGGCCGCGCTGGTAGTCGATGATGCGCTGCATCAGCAGCTGGCCCAGGCGCAGCCCCTTCATGTCGGAGCGGATGACGATGCCGAATTCGGCGCTGACGTTGTCCGGATCGGCAATGGCACGCACCACGCCCAGCGTGCGCTCCTGGCCCGCGGCATCGCGCTCCACCGCCACGAAGGCCATCTCGCGCGCGTAGTCGATCTGCGTCAGCCGAGCCAGCTGGCTGCGATCGATGCTGCGCCGGCTGTAGAACACGCGCATGCGGATGTCGGCCGGCTCCAGCTGACCCAAGAAGGCCAGGTGCTGCGCCTCGTCCTCGGGACGGATCGGTCGCAGCGTGAGGGCCCGGCCCTGCCAGTCCAGCGTTTCGACCAGATTGGACGGATAGGGCCGTATCGCGAAGTTCAGTGCGCCGGCCGGCGCGGCCAGGCTCAGGCGCACGCGAGTATGCAGGGCCACCACCCGGTCGCTGCCCACCAGCAGCGGGCTCAGCTCGACCTCGGCGATCTGCGACACGTCGATCAACAACTGCGACAGACCGACCAGCACCCGGTGCAGCGCGGCGTCATCGGCCGCGGGCATGTCGCCCTGCGCGCGCAGCGCCGCCGCGACGCCACTGCGCTGCACCAGCGCGCGCGCCAGTGGCAAATTCAGCGGCGGCAGGGCCAGCGTCGGCGCGTTCGCGGCACTGTCCGTGGACAGACAGATCACCGGGCCGAACAAGGCGTCGATGCGTGCCCCGGCGCTCAGGGCGCGGGCATGCGCCGGGCGGGCCATCGCCTCGACACGCAAGCCTTCGATGCGGGCCTCGGGCAGCGCGCGCTGCAGGCCCGAAAGCATGCGCCGGGCCGCATCGCGCACCTGCACGGCGCTGCGCAGGTCCAGGCGCACACCGCCGACATCGACGCCCTGCACGATGTCGGGCGAGACGATCTTCAGCGCCACCGGGTAGCCCATCTTCTCTGCGGCGCTGGCCGCGGCATAGGGCTCGGGCTCCACCTGCCGTGCCGCCATCACCTCGACGCCATACGCCGCCAGCAGCGCGCGGGCTTCCTCGCCTTCCAGCAGCGTGCGGCCGCCACCCAGCGCACGCTGCACCGTGGCGCGGGCGGCCGCCGGGTCGACCTGGATGTCACCGCTGCTGCTGGGGGGCGCCTCGATCAGCTGCGCCTGGTTGCGGCGGTAGGCGACCAGCATCGAGAACGCGCTCACCGCCTCCTCCGGCGTGGCATAGGTGGCCACGCCGGCCTGCTGGAACACACGGCGCGCCTCGGCCACCGCCGAATGCCCGAGCCAGCAGCCCATCAGCCGCGGCGGCGTCAGCTGCGCCAGCGGCAGCAGCGCTCGCGCCACCTGCGCACTGGACACCACGGCGCTGGGCGCCTGGATCAGCAGCAGCGCCGGCGCGGCCGCATCCTCGGCCAGCGCCTGCAGCGCCTGTGCATAGGCCTCGGGCGCGGCATCGCCGGGTACGCGCAGCGGAGACGCCGGCAAGGGCTCATCCGGCAGCAGCGGCAGCAGGCGCTGCAGAGTCTCGGGCTGCAGCGTGCACAGCCGCACCTCGGCCTGCGCGGCGGCGTCGGCGGCCAACGCGCCGGCGCCGCCGCCGTTGCTCAGGATCGCCAGCTGCTCGCTGCGGTTGGTACGAAAGCGCGTCAGCGTCTCCGCCGCCAGGAACATCTGCTGCAGCGTGCCCACGCGCAGCATGCCGGCACGGGCGAAGGCCGCGTCGTACACACGGTCGGCATCGGCCGGCCGACCCGGCGCGGCGCGGCCGGAGCGCACCACGATCACCGGCTTGTTGCGCGCGGCGGCCCGCGCTGCCGACATGAACTTGCGCGGCGACTCCACCGCCTCCATGTACAGCAGGATGGAGCGCGTGCGCGAATCGCTGGCCAGTTGGTCGAGCAGGTCGCCGACATCGATGTCGGCATGCTGGCCCAACGACACCACCTGCGAGAAGCCGATGCCGCGGGCCCGCGCCCAGTCGAGCATCGCACTGACCAGCGAACCCGACTGCGACACGAAGGCCAGTTCGCCGGCGGTCGCGTCGCTGTGGGCGATGCTGGCATTCAGCCCGATGTGTGGCGACAGCATGCCGACGCAGGCAGGGCCCAGCACGCGCAGCAGGTGCGGCCTCGCCGCGTCGAGCATGGCCTGGCGCTGGGCCGCGTCCAGCCCGGCGCTGAGCACGATGGCCGCGCGCGTGCCGCAGCGGCCGAGTTCGGCCACGATGCCCGGCACGGTGGCCGCGGGCGTGCACACCACTGCCAAATCGGCCGGCGCGGGCAGCTCGTCGAGGCGCACGTACACACTTTGCCCATCCAGCCGCCGGTACTTGGGGTTGACTGCATACACCGGCCCCTTGAACGGGCCGGCGCGCAGGTTGCGCCAGGCCGTGGCGCCCACGCTGTCCGGCCGCGCCGAGGCACCCACGACCACCACCGAGCCCGGGTTTAGCAGCGCGTCCAGGTTGCGCGTGCTCAAGCGCGGCTCCGTCGAGGGCCGGCATCATGCCGGGCATCGGGCGCGTCGGCGGGTCGTGTGTGTGGCAAGTTGACGGGCCTGATGGGGGTTGGCAACGCGCGGCGCGCGTGACGGTCGATGCTAAGACCTTCGCGGGCTGGCGCGCGAACTGTCACACTCGGGCCGAGCGCAACCGGAGATGACCACGATGAAGATCCTTCTGCCCGTCGACGGGTCCGCCGCCTCGCTGCAGGCCGTGCGCCAGGCGCTGCACCTGATTCAGGGCGGCCTTCGCGCCAGTCTGGTGCTGGCCAATGTGCAGGAGCCGGCCACCTTGTACGAGATGCTGCTGGCGCATGACCCCGAGGTGATCGACCAGGTCAGCGCCAAGGCCGGGTTGCACCTGCTGGAGCCGGCCCAGGCGTTGGTGCGCGCGGCCGGGGTCGAGCACGAGATCGAGGTCGCCTCGGGCGACCCGGCGCACACGCTGATCGACATCCTCGAGAACTTCGGCTGCGACATGGTGGTGATGGGCGCGCGCGGCATGGGCATGCTGCGCAGCGCGATGCTCGGCTCGGTGTCGCACGAGGTGTTGCATGCCGCCCAGGTGCCGGTGCTGATCGTCAAGCAGACGCCAGTGCCCGACGTGGATAGCGAGGCTGACACCGCCGTCGACTCGACCGAGTAGCGCGCGCCCGACCGGGTGAGATGAAGCGTTTCGCGGCGTTGTACGCCGCACTCGACGCCAGCGCCGCCACGCTCGACAAGGTGGCGGCGCTGCGCCAGTACTTCCAGGCTGCCGACCCCGCCGATGCCGCCTGGGCGGTGTACTTCCTGGCCGGCGGCAAGCCGCGCCAGACGGTGCCGACGGCGCTGCTTCGCGCCACCGCCTGCCGCGAGGCCGGCCTGCCCGACTGGCTGTTCGAGGAGAGCTACCAGGCCGTGGGCGACCTGGCCGAAACCATCGCCCATGTGCTGCCCGCGGCCGACAACCCGCGCGACCTGGGCCTGGCGCAGTGGCTCGAGCAGCGGCTGCTGCCGCTGCGCGGCCAGCCGAGCGACGCGCAGGCCAACGCGCTGGCCGCATGGTGGCGCGAGCTCGACACAGCGGGCCGCTTCCTGCTGACCAAGTTGATCGGCGGTGGCTTTCGTGTCGGCGTCAGCAAGCTGCTGGTGCAGCGCGCACTGGCCGAGGCCTTCGATATCGATGCCAAGGTGGTGGCGCAGCGGCTGATGGGCTACACCGACGCCAAGGCGCTGCCCACGGCCGCACGCTTCAACGCGCTGCATGCGGCGCAGGCCGAGGCCGACGCGGGTCAGCCGTACCCCTTCTTCCTGGCGCACGCCTGGACCGAGGATGCCGCGGCGCTGGCGCAGCGGCTGGGCGATCTGTGCGGCTGGCTGGTCGAATGGAAGTACGACGGCATCCGTGCCCAGGTGTTGCGGCGCGAGGGCCGCTGCTGGATCTGGTCGCGCGGCGAGGAACTGATGACCGACCGCTTTCCGGAAGTGGTGGGGCTGGCCGAGCGCCTGCCCGAAGGCACGGTGCTCGACGGCGAGATCCTCGTCTGGCAGGGCAGCGCGCCGGCGCCGTTCCAGAAGTTGCAGCAGCGCATCGGCCGCAAGAACCTGACGAAGAAGCTGCTGGCCGAGGCGCCGGTCGGCTTCATCGCCTACGACCTGCTGGAGTGGCAGGGTGCAGACCAGCGCACGCAGCCGCTGCGCTCGCGGCGCGCGCTGCTGCAGGCGCTGTGTGCCGACACCGGCCTGCCGCTGTCGCCGCGCGTGCAGGCCGGGAACTGGGCGGCATTGGCCACCTTGCGCGAGCAATCGCGCGAGCGCGGTGTTGAAGGCTTCATGCTCAAGGCGCTGGGCTCGGCCTACGGCAGCGGCCGAACCAAGGCAGATGGCACCTGGTGGAAGTGGAAGGTCGACCCGTTCAGCCTGGACTGCGTGCTCATCTACGCGCAGGCCGGCCACGGCCGCCGCGCCAGCCTCTACACCGACTACACCTTCGCGGTGTGGAACCGGCCGCCAGCCGACGCTGCCGAGGCCGCCGCCGTGGCCGAGGCCATTGCCCGGCGCGAGCCGGCCCGGCCCGGGGCGCTGCAGCTGGTGCCCTTTGCCAAGGCCTACACGGGCCTGAGCGATGCCGAGTTCGCCCAGGTCGACCGGGTGATCCGCGCGCACACGCTGGAAAAGTTCGGCCCGGTGCGCAGCGTGCGGCCGACGCTGGTCTTCGAGCTGGGCTTCGAAGGCGTCAATCGCAGCCCGCGCCACAAGAGCGGCATCGCGGTGCGTTTCCCGCGCATGCTGCGCATCCGCCACGACAAGCCGCTGCACGAGGCCGATACCCTGGCGCAACTGCAGGCCATGCTGGATGGTCCGACGCAGGTGCCCGTTGCGGGCAATCGATCAACCGCATAGGAGCCGCGGCTGCTGCCGGCGCTTTGCTGAAGTTCGTTGTCCGCTGTACGTGCGTGACTTTCGTGGTGGCGAAGCCGGTGCGGGGCAGGCCGCGACGCTTCGGTGGAGCGGTCGGCAGCGCCGACTGCCCTGCGATGCTCGCGACCCTGGCCTGGCGCATAACTCGCTACGCGCTGCGCGCTTCGCTCGGACAGACGCGCCAAGTTTGATGTTGAAGCGCGCTGCGCGCGCGGCCAGGGTCGCTGTGCTTCTCGGCGCCCCACAGGCGCATCGCGTCCTGCCCCGCACCGTCTTCGCGGCAGCGCTCGTGGTGTTCGGTCCCAAACAGCCCCGACGCGACGCACCGAACGCAGAAGGAAAACAGCCTCGCGCGAACCGCAGCAAAGCGCCGCGAACTGCCACCGACGCCCCATGCTCGAATTCGAGTCGGTATCGGCAACCGCAGGGGGCTGCCACGCGCACCGCTCGCGTAGCATCTCGCCGATGCCAGTCCACCGTCGTCCAGCCCACGCCACTGCGGCAGGCCCAGCATGGCATTGACGGCCGTCACCGTCTTCCTCAGCGCCTTCCTGCTGTTCCTGGTGCAGCCGATCATCGCCAAACTGATCCTGCCGCGCTTTGGCGGCAGCGTGGCGGTGTGGGCCACCTGCCTGGTCTTCTTTCAGGCCGCGCTGCTGCTGGGTTATGCCTTCGCGCACCACCTGGTGCGCCATGACCGCAGCCGCGCACTGAAGTACACGCATGTCGCACTGCTGCTGGGCAGCCTGGCGCTGCTGCCGATCGTGCCGGTGACCGCCTGGCCGGGCCTGGAGTCGACCGGTCCCGGCCTGCAGATCCTGGGGCTGCTGCTGCTGACCATCGGCATGCCCTTCACGCTGCTGGCCATGACCAGCCCGCTGCTGCAGGCCTGGCGCGCCGGTGCCAGCAGCCAGGGTAACCCGTACCGGCTGTTCGCGGTGTCCAACGCCGCCTCGCTGGCAGCGCTGCTGGCCTACCCGTGGCTGATCGAGCCGTGGCTGCCCACGGCTACGCAGGGCGGGGTCTGGTCGGCGGCCTATGCGGCCTATGTGCTGGCGCTGTGTGCCATCAGCCTGCGCCGACGCAGCCCCCTGGCGGCATCGGCCGTGGCCGACGACGCGCCCGTGCCGGGCTGGCCACGCACGCTGAGCTGGTTCGCGCTGGCGGCGCTGGGCAGCTATGCGCTGGTCGCGCTGACCAACCACCTGACGCAGAACATCCCGTCGTTCCCGATGATGTGGGTGCTGCCGCTGGTGATCTACCTGCTCAGCTTCACGCTGTGCTTCGACGCCGAGCGCTGGTACCCGCCGCGCGCCTTCCGCGGGGCTACGCTGCTGGCGCTGGCCGTGATGTGCGGCGTGCTGCTGCAGGAACGGCAACTGGACGGCATTGGTTGGCACATCCTGACCTTCCTGCTGGGGCTGTTCATCGTCTGCATGTTCTGCCACGGCGAGCTGGCGCGCATCCGCCCGGCGCCGACGCGGCTGACGCACTTCTACCTGGCGGTGTCGGCGGGCGGGGTGGTCGGCGGTGCGGTCGTGGCGCTGGGCGCGCCGGCGCTGCTCAAGGGCTACTTCGAGGTGGAGTTGGGCTTGGTGCTGATGGCGGCGGCCGTGCTGTGGCGCTCGTGGGGTCAGGGCCGGTGGTGGGCCGCCGCCGCGGGCCTGGTGCTGCTCGGCAGCCTGGGCACGGCCACGCTGCGCGTAAAGGAGGCGTTGAACGAAGTCAGCTTCATCAGCCGCAACTTCTACGGCGTGGTGCGGGTGCGCGAATACGGCCGCGACAACCCCGAGGCGCACGAGCGCGTGCTCATCCACGGCAGCATCATGCATGGTCAGCAGTTCCTGGCGCCCCATTTCAGGAAGCGGCCGACCAGCTACTACAGCCCCAACTCCGGCGTCGGCCGCCTGTTCCGTGCACTGGCCGACCGGCCGCTCGAGGTCGGTGCCGTGGGTCTGGGCGCCGGCACCATCGTGGCCTACGGCAAGCAGGGCGACCACTACCGCTTCTACGAAATCGACGAGGCCATCGTCAGCGCGGCGCACCAGCATTTCAGCTTCATCGCCGATTCCCCCGCCACGGTGGATGTGGCCGTGGGCGACGGCCGCCTGCTGCTGCAGGCGGAAGGCCAGCGCCGCTTCGACGTGCTGGTGGTCGATGCCTTCTCGGGCGATTCGATCCCGGTGCACCTGCTCACGCGCGAGGCGGTGGAGCTGTACCGCCAGCGCCTGAAGCCCGGCGGCGTGATCGCGCTGCATGTCAGCAACACCCACCTGGCGCTGGCGCCGGTGGTCGGGCGCATCGCTGCCGAGCTGGGCCTGCAGGCGGCCTTCATTGCCGATCCCGGTGTCGAAGGCGACCCCAGCACCTCGGTGTCCGACTGGGTGCTGCTGGCCGACGAGCGCAGCGTGCTGGACCTGCCGCTGATCCGCGAGGCGACGACGCCATTGCCGCAGGGCGAGGGCACGCGCACCTGGACCGACGACTACAGCAACATCCTGCAGGTGCTGTCCTTCAGCCGCGGCGGCTGACTTCAGCTGCCCAGGACCGCCTTGAAGTACTCGTGTGCGCGGGCTTGCGCAAAGTGGTCCAGTGCGAGCATGAAGCCCGACTGCAGCACCAGCCCCAGGCCGAAGGCGAACCCGAATTCGCGGTTGCGCAGCAGCACGACGATGGCCATGCCGAGCGCGAGCAGGCCGATCTCGATGCGCCGGTAGAGATCGAAGTTGGCGATGACGCTGCGCATGCGCGCGGCCTCTTCGTTCTTGAACTGCGCCGGCGCTTCCTGTGCCTGCCGCTGCAGCCGCGCGATCTGCGCGTCGCTGCGCAGGTAGACCGTTGCGCCCACCACCCCCTGGATCAGCGCCACGGCGACCAATGGAATGGCCATGCCGCGCAGCCGGCTGCGCCGGCGCAGCAGCACCAGCGCCAGCGCGATCGCCAGCGCGCCGACGACGATGAACAGCAACGCCTCCAGCTTCTCCGCGCCGAAGTAGCGGTCGATGAAGGGCAGGCGGTTCATGCCGCGTCCCACAGCGCATGCATTGCGCTGGCGAAGCGCTCGGTGGTGTCGGTGCCACCGGTGGGCCGGTGATCGCGCAGCGCCCAGCGGCCGGCCACCAGCACGTCGCGAAAGGGCCGGCCTGGGCTGGTGAAGACCAGCGCGTCCAGCAGCCGCTCGGCCGGGATGCCCAGCAGGCTGGTGTCGCGCGTGTCCAGCACCAGCAGGTCGGCACGCGCACCCACGCGCAGCCCCCAGGATCCGAAGCCCGCGGCCGTGCCGCCGGCGCGTAGGGCGCGGCCGAACAGCCGCGCCGCGGTGGCCGGTTCGCCCTCGGCCGGCCCCGCACCGACGTTGCGCTGGCGGTGCAGCAGCCGCTGGCCATATTCCAGCCAGCGCAGCTCTTCCGGCCAGGCGCGCGTGACATGGCTGTCCGAGCCCAGGGACATCGGCACGCCCGCTTGCAGCCAACCCGGCAGGTCGGCAAACCCGTCGCCGAGGTTGCCTTCGGTGGACGGGCAGATGACGACACCGGCCCCGCTTTGCGCCACCGCGTCGATCTCCGCCGGCGTGCTGTGGGTGGCATGCACCAGTTGCCAGCGCGCGTCCAGACCCGCATGGCGCGTCAGCCATTCGATGGGCCGCTGGCCGGTGGCCTGCAGGCAGTCGTCGACCTCCGCCGTCTGCTCGGCCACGTGGATGTGGATCGGCACATCGCCCAGGCCGTCCACCAGTGGCCGGATCGACGCCGGCGCCGCGGCGCGCAACGAGTGGATCGCTACGCCGGCGTTCAGCAGCGGCCGGCCGCTGCGCTGCAGGCCGCGATGCAGCGCCAGCACCGTCTCGGCGTCGGTGGCAAAGCGGCGCTGGTCCTCGCGCAGCTTCGGCGCCGCGAAGCCAGCGCGCTGGTACAGCACCGGCAGCATCGTCAGGCCGATGCCGACGTCGGCCGCGGCATCGGCCAACGCCCAGCTCAGGCACAGCGGATCGGCATAGGGCCGTCCGGCCGGATCGTGCTGCAGGTAGTGGAACTCGCAGACCTGCGTGTAGCCGCCTTGCAGCAGTTCGGCATAGAGCATTGCCGCCACCGCGCGCAACTGCTCGGGCGTGATGCGCAGCGCCACGCGGTACATGCGGTCACGCCAGGACCAGAAGTCATCGGCGTCGGACTCGCGCCGCTCCGACAGCCCGGCAAAGGCACGCTGGAAGGCATGGCTGTGCGCGTCCACCAGCCCCGGCAGCACCGGGCCGGCCAGCACGTCGGCCTGCGGCGGCGCGGCCATGCCGGCGCGAAGTTCGGCCCAGTGGCCGTCGTTGCCGGCACGCAGCAGCACGGATTCCGCCCAGCGCCCGTCGATCCACGCGCGTGGCGCCCAGTACAGGCTGCCGATCATCGTGGCGTCCAGTCGAGCATCGTGCGCACCATCTGCTGCAGCAGCGGCTGCACGCGCGCCGCGTGGGTGGCGTCCCACTCGAAGGGCGAAGTTTCGTGCATGTAGGTGCTCCAGCACTTTTCCAGCTGCACCGCGTGCACGCCCATCGCGGGCTGGCCGTAGTGGCGAGTGATGTGGCCACCCTTGAAACGTCCGTCCACGGCGACCGTGAACTGCGTTTGCGACTGCAGCAGCGTGGCCAGCGCCTCGCGCAACGACTGCGCGCAGGCCGCGCCGCTGGCCGTGCCCAGGTTCAGGTCGGGCAGCTTGCCGTCGAACAGCCAGGGCAGCTCGGACTTGATGCTGTGGCCGTCGAAGAGGATGGCGTGGCCATGCTCGTTCTTCAGCCTTGCCAACTCGTCGCGCAGCGCGTCGTGGTAGGGCTGCCAGTAGGTGGCTACGCGCTGCTGCACCTGGGCCGGTGACGGCGCCTGGCCGTCGCGATAGAGCGCTTCGCCGGTGAAGAAACGTGTCGGGCACAGCTCGGTGTTGTTGGCGCCGGCATACATCGGCCGGTTGTCGCTGGGGCGGTTCAGGTCCACCACGTAGCGGCTGTGGCGCGGCACGATCAGGCTCGCGCCCAGGTCGGTGACGAAGGCATAGAGCCGGTCGAGGTACCAGTCGGTGTCTTCCACCTGCAGCGCGCGCGGCATCAAGCGCTCGGCGATGGTGGGCGGGATATGCCTGCCGGCATGCGGCAGGCTCACTAGCAGCGGCGTCGTGCCGCGCTGCAGGCTGTAGAGGGTGTCGTTCATCAGTGGCGCTCCTCGCCGCCGGCGACGACGCGCCGGCAAGGGTTGCGGCCGAACCAGTAGGCCAGCTCGTTCGGGTGGTCCAGGTCCCACGCGACGAAGTCGGCGCGCTGGCCGGCGGCCAGCGTGCCGCGGTCGTGCAGGCCCAGCGCACGCGCGCCATGCGCCGTGACGCCGCGCAGCGCTTCTTCGGGCGTCATGCGGAAGAAGGTGCAGGCCATGTTCAGCATCAGCAGCAGCGACAGCCCCGGCGACGAACCCGGGTTGTGGTCGCTGGCCAGCGCGATGGGCACGTCGGCGTCGCGCAGCGCCTGCAGCGGCGGCAGCTTGGTTTCGCGCAGGAAATAGAAGGCGCCGGGCAACAGCACGGCCACGCTGCCGGAGGCCGCCATGGCACCCACGCCCTTGGCCGACAACCATTCCAGATGGTCGCAGGACAGCGCGCCGTAGGACGCGGCCAGCGCTGCGCCGCCGCAGTCGCTCAACTGCTCGGCATGCAGCTTGACCGGCAAGCCGAGATGCCTGGCGGCGTCGAACACGCGCCGCGTCTGCGCCGGGCTGAAGGCGATGCTCTCGCAGAAGGCATCGACCGCATCGATCAGGCCTTCGGCGTGCAGCTGCGGCAGCCAGGTGCACACCGCGGAGATGTAGTCGTCGGCACGGCCCTCGAACTCCGGCGGCAGCGCATGCGCCGACAGGCAGGTGGTGCGCACGGTCAGCGGCAGTTCGCGGCCCAGCCGGCGCGCGATGCGCAGGCAGCGCGCCTCGTGCTCGGCGCTGAGGCCGTAGCCGGACTTGATCTCGAGCGTGGTCACGCCCTCGCGCATCAGCGCCAGCGCACGCTCGCGGGCCGAGGCGAAGAGCTGTGCGTCGCTGGCGGCGCGCGTGGCCGCCACGGTGGAGCGGATGCCGCCTCCGGCGCGCGCAATCTGCTCGTAGCTGGCGCCTTGCAGCCGCAGCTCGAATTCGCGCGCGCGCTGGCCACCGTAGACCAGGTGGGTGTGGCAATCGACCAGGCCCGGCGTCACCAGCGCGCCACCCAGGTCGATCTCTTCATCGGCCTGCAGGCCTGCCGGCAGGGCGGCATCGTCGCCGACCCATTGCAGCTGCCGGCCGTCCGCCAGCAAGGCGCCACGTTCGACCCAGCCCCAGGGCTCGGGGCCGGCCAGCGTGGCCAGGCGGGCGTTGCGCCACAGCGTTGCCGTCATGCGGGCCTCGGCTCGAAGTGGATCCACAAGGCGCGCACCGGCGTTTCGGCCGCAACGCGCCAGCGGCCGTGGGCCGTGCTCGCGTCCCAGGCCAGCGCGAAGGCGGGTAGGCGCAATGCATCGCTGCCATCGATCTGCAGCATCAGCGCGTCGGCGGTGAACAGCGCGCGAAAGCGCGCGCGCGTCGTGAAGTCCTCGCCGGCTTGCGCACGCTGCATCGCAGCGCGGCCGGCATCGCGCCGGATCATCAGGTTCAGGTCGCGGGTCGGGCCGTCCAGCAGCTCGCATTGCGGCGCGGCCTCGCCGCGGAAGGGCAGCGGTGCATCCTCGATCTCCACGCTGCGCCGGCCCTCGGGCAGGCCGAGCAGCACGCCGTGGCCTTCGATCACCGCGAACCAGCGGTCCACGCCAGGGAAGGCCGAGAACGGCCCATCGGCGCGGATGTCGGCCACGCTCAGACGCAGCGCCCAATCGTCGCGAGCCGGCCAGGCCAGCAGCTCGCGCGTCAGCCCGCCGCCATTGCGCCAGGGTTGCGGCTCCACGGCATCGCAGCGCACCAGGTTCATGCAGCCGTCCACAAGACCGGGAACAACGGGTCGTCCATGGGTGCGCCGGCCGGCAACCGCTCGGCCAGGCCCGGGAACTCGGGCGAGGTGACCCAGGCGCGTGGTGCGTGGCGCATGTCCTCGCCGAGAAAGCGCACCGAGAACACACGCCGCCGCCGGTCGCCGTCGACGCCGGCCGAGGCATGCAGCGCCAGCATGTGGAAGCACACCACGTCGCCGGGCTCCAGCTCCCAACCCAGGATCGGCTGCCGCGCACGCGTACCCTCGATGTCGGGCAGCTCGGCCAGACTGCCTTCGGGGAACCACTTCGCTTGGCTGTCCATGAAACTGCGCGGCATCAGCCACGGCCCGCGGTGCGAGCCGGCCACGAACTCCAGCGTCGAATGCCGGCGCACCGGGTCCACCGGGATCCACATGCTGCAGTTCATGTCACCTTCGACGTTGTAGTAGGGCTGGTCCTGGTGCCAGGGCGTGGGCGCGCGCGTGCCCGGCTCCTTGGTCAGCATGTGGTCGTGATAAAGGCGGATCTGCCGGCTGCCGGTCAGCAGCCCGGCGGCCGCCGGCAAGGCTGAGTCGAAGATCACGCGGCGGTAGGACTCGTTGTCCCGCCAGTTGCAGAAGTCCTCGATGAAGAAGCCCGGGTCACCGCTGCGGCTGGCCACCTTGGCGCGCGGGCTGGGCGCGGCCAGGTTGGCGTCGATGCCTTCGCGCAGCAGCACCACCTCGTCGGGCGCCAGCAATTGGCGCACACACACGGCGCCGTCGCGGCGGAAGGCCTCCACCAGCTCGGGCGTGATGCGCTCGCGCACACGCGCGTCGATGTTCATGGCTTGAATTCTCCCTGCAACAGGTAGCGCGTGCCCGGGTGCACCAGCCGTGCGGTGGTGATCGGCACCTCCTTGCCGACGGTGCGGCGTTGCACCACCAGGCAGGGCTCGTCGCGGCCGATGCCCAGCAACTTCGCTTCGCGTGCAGTGGGCAGCGCCGCCTCGATCGAATACTGCGCCTGCCAGAACGGCGCCACCTGCAGCAGGTACTGCGTCGGCGTGACCTGCGTGAAGTCGTTGTGCAGGTAGTCGGGCGCGCTGCCCGGGTTGACGTGGCGGTCCTCGCACTGCAGCGCCATGCCGTCCTCGAAGTGCACGATCAGCGTGTGGAATACCGGCGCGCCGGCGACCAGGCCCAGGCGCTGCGCCACCGCCTCGCCGGCAGCTTCCTGGCGCGCCACATGCACCTCGGCATGGTGGCGGTGGCCGCGTGCCGTGATCTCTTCGTGCAGATCGCGGATGCGCAAGGTGCTGGCCACGCGCACCAGGTGCGCGGCGAAGGTGCCCACGCCCTGCACGCGCTCGATCAGCCCTTCGGCGCGGAGTTCGTTCAGCGCGCGTGTCACCGTCATGCGGCTGACGCCGAATTGCGCCACCAGCTCCGCGTCAGACGGCATCGGCGCGCCGGGCGGCCAGCGCCCGCGCGACAGCTCGTCCTTCAGGTGCTGCTTGATGCGCGCGTAGGGCGCCACCGCTGCCGCGGTCGACCTAGGGTAAACGAGGGGGCTCATGGCAGAAAAGTCTACTTGCATAGACTTGTCTAGTCAAGTAAAGTGGGCCCATCGATTCAGTGTTCTGCGAGGCCTTCATGTCCGACCTGTCCAGCGTCCATCAGCTCGCCCAGCCCCATCCGGTACGCGCGCCGCGCGGCACCGCCCTCAGCTGCAAGAACTGGCTGATCGAAGCGGCCTACCGCATGCTGCAGAACAACCTCGATCCCGAGGTGGCCGAGAACCCCGACGCGCTGGTGGTGTACGGCGGCATCGGCAAGGCCGCGCGCAACTGGGACTGCTACGAAGCGATGCTCAAGGCTCTGCGCGGCTTGAACGAGGACGAGACGCTGCTGGTGCAGAGCGGCAAGCCGGTGGGTGTGTTCCGCACCCATGTCGACGCGCCGCGAGTGTTGATCGCCAACTCCAATCTCGTGCCCAAGTGGGCCACCTGGGAGCATTTCCACGAACTCGACCGCAAGGGCCTGATGATGTACGGGCAGATGACGGCCGGCAGCTGGATCTACATTGGCAGCCAGGGCATCGTGCAGGGCACCTACGAGACCTTCGTCGAGGCCGGCCGCCAGCACTATGGCGGCAGCCTGAAGGGCAAGTGGATCCTGACCGCCGGCCTGGGTGGCATGGGCGGGGCGCAACCGCTGGCCGCCACGTTCGCCGGCGCCTGCAGCTTGAACATCGAGTGCCAGCAGTCGCGCATCGACTTCCGCCTGCGTTCGAAGTACCTGGACGAGCAGGCCTCCGATCTGGACGACGCGCTGGCGCGCATCCGCAAGTACACGGCCGAAGGCAAAGCGGTGTCGATCGGCCTGCTCGGCAATGCCGCCCAGGTGCTGCCCGAGTTGGTGAAGCGCGGCGTCAAGCCCGACCTGGTGACCGACCAGACCAGCGCGCACGACCTGGTCAACGGCTACCTGCCCGCCGGCTGGAGCGTGGACAGCTGGAAGGCCGCGCAGGCCGACGCCGGCCAGCATGCCGCGCTGCGCGATGCGGCGGCGAAGAGCTGCGCGGTGCACGTGCAGGCGATGCTCGACTTCCAGGCCATGGGCATCCCGACCGTGGACTACGGCAACAACATTCGCCAGGTGGCTTTCGACGCGGGCGTCAAGAACTCCTTCGACTTCCCCGGCTTCGTGCCGGCCTACGTGCGACCGTTGTTCTGCCAAGGCAAGGGACCGTTCCGCTGGGTGGCGCTGTCCGGCGACCCGGAGGACATCCGCAAGACCGACGCCAAGATGAAAGAGCTGTTCCCCGAGGACGCGCACCTGCATCGCTGGCTGGACATGGCGGGCGAGCGCATTGCCTTCCAGGGCCTGCCGGCGCGCATCTGCTGGATTGGTCTCGGTGAGCGCCACCGCGCCGGCCTGGCCTTCAATGAGATGGTCAAGTCGGGTGAACTGAAGGCGCCGATCGTCATCGGCCGCGACCACCTGGATTCGGGTTCGGTCGCCAGCCCGAACCGCGAGACGGAATCGATGAAGGACGGCAGCGATGCTGTGTCCGACTGGCCCCTGCTGAACGCGCTGCTCAACACCGCTGGCGGCGCCACCTGGGTCAGCCTGCATCACGGCGGCGGCGTCGGCATGGGCTACAGCCAGCACAGCGGCGTGGTCATCGTCTGCGACGGCACCGATGCCGCAGCCAAGCGCATCGAGCGCGTGCTCTGGAACGACCCCGGCACGGGCGTGATGCGCCATGCCGATGCCGGCTACGACGTGGCCATCGCCTGCGCCAAGAAGCAGGGCCTGAACCTGCCCATGATCGGAGGTTGAGCGTGGAGATGATTCCGGGTCAGCTGTCCCTGGCCCAGCTGCGCAGCATCCACGCGGGGCCGCAGAAACTCAGCCTGCAGGCCGCCGCGCGCGAGCGCATCCGCGCCAGCGCGGCGGTGGTGCAGGCCGCGGCCGCCGGCGAGGCGCCTGTCTACGGCGTCAACACCGGCTTCGGCAAGCTCGCCAACCAGCGCATCAGCGCCGAGCAGCTCGACATGCTGCAGCTCAACCTGATCCGCTCGCACAGCGTCGGTGTCGGCGAGCCGCTGACGCCGGAAGTGGTGCGGCTGATGCTGGCGCTGAAGGCCGCCAGCCTGGCGCGCGGCCACTCCGGCGTGCGCGAAGAGGTGGTCGACACGCTGATCGCCGTGCACAACGCCGGCCTGGTGCCCTATGTGCCGGCGCAGGGTTCGGTGGGTGCGTCGGGCGACCTGGCGCCGCTGGCCCACATGACGCTGGCGCTGCTGGGCGAAGGCGAGATGCTGGTGGTCGGCCGGCGCCGCCCGGCGCTGGCGGCGCTGGAGTCGGCCGGCATCCAGCCGCTGAAGCTGCAGGCCAAGGAAGGGCTGGCGCTGATCAACGGCACGCAGACCTCCACCGCGCTGGCGCTGCATGCGCTGTTCGCCTTCGAGCCGGTGCTGCAGTCGGCGCTGGTGGTGGGCGCGCTGACGGTGGATGCGGCGCGCGGCAGCGACGGCCCCTTCGACCCGCGCATCCACGCGCTGCGTGGCCAGCCCGGGCAGATCGACGTGGCCATCGCCTACCGCGCGCTGCTGGCCGGCAGCCAGATCCGGCAATCCCACGCCAGCGGCGACGACCGTGTGCAGGACCCGTATTCGCTGCGCTGCCAGCCGCAGGTGGTGGGCGCCTGCGTCGACCAACTGCGCCACGCGGCCGGCGTGCTGCTGCGCGAAGCCAATGCCGTGACCGACAACCCGCTGGTCTTTGCGGCCGAAGGCGAGCTGCCGGCGATGATGATCTCCGGCGGCAACTTTCACGCCGAGCCGGTGGCGCTGGCCGCCGACGGCATGGCGCTGGCCATCGCCGAAGTCGGCGCGATCGCCGAACGGCGCATCGCCATGCTCATCGACACGGGCGTGTCGCGGCTGCCGCCCTTCCTGACGGCCGATGCCGGGCTGAACAGCGGCTTCATGATTGCCCACGTCACCGCCGCGGCGCTGGCCAGCGAGAACAAGTCGATGGCCCACCCGGCCAGCGTCGACAGCCTGCCCACCAGCGCCAACCAGGAGGACCATGTCAGCATGGCCACCTTTGCCGCGCGCCGGCTGCAGCCGATGATCCGCAACACCGCGCACATCCTCGGCATCGAATGGCTGGCCGCGGCCCAGGGCATCGAGTTTCTGCGCCCGCTGCGCAGTTCCGAGCCGCTGGAGCGCGCGCATGCGCTGCTGCGCAGTGCCGTGCCGGCGATGGCGCAGGACCGCTACCTGGCACCGGACATCGACACCGCCACGACCATGGTCGGCGACGGCTCGTTGGCGCGCATCTTGCAAACCCTGCCGCTACTGCCGGCATGGCTCGACACCCTCTGAAACCCGCAACCAAGGAAGACCCCATGAAGAAGACCGCATTCACCTCCCTGGCTCTGGCCGCGATCGTGGCCCTGACGGGCGGCAGCGCGCTGGCGCAGGACACCAAGGTCGTCATCGGCATGTCCGGCTGGACCGGCTTCGCGCCGCTGACGCTGGCCAAGGAGGCCGGCCTGTTCAAGAAGCATGGGCTGGACGTCAGCATCAAGATGATCCCGCAGAAGGACCGCCACCTGGCGCTGGCCAGCGGCGATATCCAGTGCGCGGCGACGACGGTCGAGACCTGGATCGTCTGGACGGCCAACGGCATCCCGACCACGCAGATCTTCCAGCTCGACAAGAGCTACGGGGCCGACGGCATGGTGGTCAAGCCCGGCATCGCCAAGATCGCCGACCTGAAGGGCAAGACCGTGGCCGCCAGCGCGCCCGGCACGGCGCCGTACTTCACGCTGGCCTGGATGCTGAAGAAGAACGGCCTGTCGACCAAGGACGTGAGCATCGTCAACCTCGAGCCGCAGGCCGCCGCCAACGCGATCATCGCCGGCACGGCCAACCTGGATGCGGCGATGACCTACGAGCCCTACCTGTCGGCGGTGCGCGAGAAGCCCGAGGCCGGCAAGATCATCGCCACCACGCTGGACTACCCGATGATCATGGACACCTTCGGCTGCACGCCGAAGTTCCTGGCCGAGAACCCGAAGGCGGCGCAGGCGCTGGCCAACGCCTACTTCGACGCCGTGGCGATGATCAAGGCCGAACCCGCCAGGAGCTTCGAGATCATGGGCGCCGCGGTCAAGCAGACGGCCGACAAGTTCGAGGCCAGCCAGAAGTACCTGCGCTGGCAGGACAAGGCAGCCAACCAGAAGTTCTTCGCCGGTGAGCATGCGGCGTTCAGCAAGGAAGCGGCCGAACTGCTGCTCGAGGCGGGCATCATCAAGCAGCTGCCCGACATGTCGAAGCTGGCGACCACCCAGTTCATCCAGTAGGCCCGCATGCGTCCGCTGACTCCGGTGGCGCCGGGCGCGCGCGTTGCGCTCGGCGTGGGCTTCTTCGTGCTGTTCGTGGCCGTGTGGTCGGCGGCCACCTTCAGCGGTTGGGTCAACCCGATCTTCCTGGCCGACCCGCTGAAGATGCTGCGCAGCGGCTGGGTGCTGCTCACCGAGATGGGCTTTGCCTACGACATCGGCATGACGGTGTTCCGCGTGCTCGGCGGCTTCCTCATCGCCGCCGTCATCGCCGTGCCGCTGGGCGTGGCGATGGGTGCCTACAAGCCGATCGAGGCCTTCTTCGAGCCCTTCGTCAGTTTCGCGCGCTACCTGCCGGCATCGGCCTTCATCCCGCTGCTGATCCTGTGGGCCGGCATCGGCGAGGCGCAGAAGCTGTCGGTGATCTTCATCGGCAGCTTCTTCAGCCTGGTGCTGATGATCAGCGTGACGGTGGGCAACACCCGGCGCGACCTGGTCGAGGCGGCCTACACGCTGGGCGTGGGCGATGCCTCGCTGATCCGCCGCGTGCTGATCCCCGGCGCCGCGCCGGAGATTGCCGAGCACCTGCGCATGGTGCTGGGCTGGGCCTGGACCTACGTGATCGTCGCCGAGCTGATCGGTGCGTCCAGCGGCATCGGCCACATGATCACCGACAGCCAGGCGCTGCTGGCCACCGACCAGATCATCTTCGGCATCATCGTCATCGGCCTGATCGGGCTGGCCAGCGACCTGTTCTTCAAGTGGGTCAACCGCCACATGTTCCCGTGGGCCCAACTCGGGCGCTGAGCAACATGGCCAACATCCTCTCGGTTCGCGGCGTCGAGCGCCGCTTCGACACTACGCTGGCGCTGCAGGCGACCCATCTGGAGGTGGCGGAGAACGACTTCGTCACCATTCTTGGCCCCAGCGGCTGCGGCAAGAGCACGCTGCTGCGCATCGTCGCCGGGCTGGACCGGCAGACCGCCGGCGAGGTGCTGCTCGATGGCCAGCGCATCGACGGCCCCGGCGCCGACCGCGGCATGGTGTTCCAGAGCTATACGCTGTTCCCCTGGCTGACGGTACTGGACAACGTCTGTTTCGGCCTGGCCGAGCGCGGCCTGCCGCGCGCGCAGCAGCTGGACATCGCCCATGGCTTCCTGGCCAAGGTGGGCTTGAAGGGCTTCGACAAGCACTACCCGAAGCAGCTGTCCGGCGGCATGCAGCAGCGCACCGCGATCGCGCGCGCGCTGGCCAACGACCCGCGCATGCTGCTGATGGACGAGCCCTTCGGCGCGCTGGACCACCAGACGCGCGAGCTGATGCAAGAGCTGCTGCTCGGCATCTGGGAGGAGCAGCGCAAGACGGTGCTGTTCGTCACCCATGACATCGACGAGGCCATCTTCATGGCCAGCCGCGTGGTCGTGATGAGCGCGCGCCCCGGGCGCATCAAGCTCGACCGCGAGGTGCCGATCGCTCACCCGCGGCACTACTCGATCAAGACCACGCCGCTGTTCAGCGAGCTGAAGGCCGAGCTGACCGAGCAGGTGCGGGTCGAGGTGCGCGCCGCACAGGCGGCGATGGCCTGAGTCCGGGTCGCGAACTAGCTTCGAACGACATCGATGCGCCTGGAAACGCGACGCTCCCCGCGTCGGTAGAAATCGAACGCGAGACACGTATCACGCGTTCCGCCGACCGCAAAGCTGCTGCCGCCAACGCGGCTCAGCCCAGCGCGTAGAACGACATCGCCGGGCTGCGGATCTCCAGCCGCTCGAAGCGGCCGAAACCGGCCTGCACAGCCAGCGCACGGGCCCGCGATTCGCCCCAGCAGGCGCCGAGACCGGGGCCGCCGAGCGCCAGCGACTGCGGCACGCAGTGCAGGCAACTGATGCCGTAGAGCATGCGCGCGAAGGGACTGCCCAGGTTGTCCTGCAAGCGGTCGGCGACCTTCGGCTCGACCATCAGGTAGGTGCCGCCCGGCGCCAGCGCGCGGCGGATGTGCTGCAGCGCCGCCAGCGGGTCGGGCAGGTCGTGAACGACATCGAAGGTGGTCACCAGGTCCCAGCCGGGCTCGGTCGGCAGCGCCTCGACCCCCAGCGCCTCGAGCTGCACATCGACGCCGGCGGCGCGGGCCGCAGCGCGCGCCAGATCGATCGAGTGGCTGTCGAGGTCGATGCCGGCGACGGTGGCCGCGGGGAAGGCCCGTGCGATCGCCACCGGCACGACACCGGCACCACAGCCGACATCGACGACGCGACCGCCGGCACGCAGCTTGTCGATGACCCCCGGCAGCGCAGGCAGCCAATGACTGGCGAGCCGGTTGTCGTAGACCGAGCGGTTCATCGCCGCCAGTGCCGCGGGCAGCTCGGTGCCGAAGTCGGCAAAGGCGATGCCGCCGCCGCTGCGGAACACGGCCTCGAGCTTCGGCACCATTGCCGCCATCGACGGCAGGCCGCTGAACAGGCCACCCAGGTAGTACTCCGACGCCGGATTGGCCAGGAACTGCGCATGTTCGTCGGGCAGCGTGAAGCGCAGGTCGTCGGCCGCTGCATCGACATAACCGGCGCCGGCCATCACCGCCAGCCACTCCTCGGCATAACGTTCGGCGATGCCGGTGCGGGCAGCCAGATCGGCCGCGCTCAGCGGCCCGGCGCCTGCCATCGCCTTGAACAGGCCGAGCCTGTCGCCGACCAGCAGCAGCGTCGCCGCCAGCGTGGTGGCCACGTCGCCGACCAGCCTGAGCATGAAGGCATTCGCACGTTGCTTGTCCATCGGGTGATTGTGAGCGGCGTGCGCGAACCGGGCAATCGCAGTGGCCGGCCCGGCGCAGCGCCGCCACGGACACCGGCCGCGGCGTCGAATCGGGAAGGGCGAGGCGCACTGCGGCGCCATCGCCACCAGCGAAGGACAGCTCGAACGCCGCCGGCTCGCCGGGCTGCAGCGGCTCGAACAACTGCCGGCTGTCGATCGACGTCGCGGTGCTGCCATTGCGGTGCATCAGGCGCAGCGCGGCGGCGCTGCGCGCCGGCAGCGGCTGCTCGCCCTGGTTCGTGTTCCACACCTTCAGGCGGGAGCCGCCGCATCCGCGCCAGGCGTCCTGCACCACGGGTGTCGATACGCCGGGGTTTTGCCGAAGGGCTTCCAAAAGCATTGCCCGAAGCAGCTGTCTGGCGGCATGCAGCAGCGCACCGCGATCGAGCGCGCGCTGGCCAACGAGCCGCGCATGCTGCGATGGACGAGCCCTTCGGCGCGCTGGACCACCAGACGCGCGAGCTGATGCAGGAGCTGCTGCTCGGCATCGGGGAAGAGCAGCGCAAGACGGTGATCTTCGTCACCCACGACATCATCAAGGCGGCATTCATGGGCAGCCGCGTGCTGGTGATGAGCGCGCGGCCCGTGCGCATCAAGCTCGACCGCGAGGTGTCGATTCCGCACCCGCGCCTCGATTCGATCAAGACCACAACGCTGTTCAGCGAGCTGAAGGCCGAGCCGACCGAGCAGGTGCGCGTCGAGGTGAGGGCGGCGCAGGCGGCGATGGCCTGACAGCGCGCGCCACGACGCGGCGCGCACTTGACCTCGCGCAAGACTGCGCGGCATGCGCGGCCCTACGATGCTCCGCAAGTGCATTCCGCGGCGTTGGACCGCGGGCCATCCAGGGTCCGCCATGAGCATCAGTTCCACCGAAGCCAGCCAATCGCCGATCGAAGATTTTTCGCAATGCCACGCCGGCATCCTCGGGCACCTGAAGGAGCTGGGCATGCTGCCTGAGCTGCTGGAGCCGGCGGCCCGGGCGCGGCAGATCGCCACGGACACGTTGAGTTTTTTCCGCGACGCGGTGTTCAAGCACCATGCCGAAGAGGAGAAGGAGTTGTTCCCTGCGGTACTGGCCAGTGCCACCAAGGGCGAGGAGCGCGACCGGGTGCAGGCCCTGGTCAACACGCTGACGGCCGAGCACCGCAAGGTCGAGGCCGCGTGGTCGAAGCTCGAGCCCAAGCTCAAGGCCGTGGCCAAGGGCCACGACAGCGATGTCGACGGAGCCGACATCCAGGCGCTGGTCGACAGCTACCAGGCCCATGCGCGTTTCGAGGAAGAGGTCTTCCTGCCGCTGTCGCAGACCATCCTGGGGCGCAACAGCAACCACATGGCGGCGCTCGGCGTGTCGATGCACATGCGCCATGCCATGCCGCAGGTGCTGCTGCGTTTCTCCGGCCGCATTTGAAGTGAAGGCCCTCAGCGGGCTGGACGGCGCCTTCCTGCACCTGGAGACGCCCGAGACGCCGATGCACGTGGCGTCCCTGCACGTTTTCGATCTGCCGCCAGGCTACAAGGGCGACTTCCACGCCAACATCAAGCGCCTGATGCGCAAGCGGCTGCACCTGGCGCCGGTCTTCACGCGCAAGCTGGCACCGATGCCATTGCAACTGGCCAACCCGGTGTGGGTCGAGGACGGCCAGGTCGACCTGGACTACCACGTGCGCCGCGTCACGCTGCCAAAGCCCGGCACCCGTGCGCAGTTCGAAGATTGCGCGGGCCGACTGCATGCCGAGCTGCTGGACCGCAGTCGCCCGCTGTGGCAGTTGGTGGTGATCGACGGCCTGCAGAGCGGCCAGGCGGCCTACTACTTCAAGGTGCACCATGCGGTGGTGGACGGGCAGTCGGGCGTGATGCTGGCGCAGACGCTGTTCGACCTGACGCCCAAGCCGCGGCGCATCGCGCCGAGCCAAGCCGCACCGGCCGAGCACCCGGGCCGCGCCGAGCTGGCCGCCGCGGCGCTGAAGCACGACCTGGGCCAGTACATCAAGCTGGTGCGCCAGCTGCCCGAGTTGCTGAAGACGCTGACCGGGCTTTTCGGCGCTGCGCCACCGCGCCGCGGCGGCGGATTGATGCAGAACGCGGCCTTCGGCCC
>Ga0316600_10000146_pt1 | contig 43387 bp, 45 predicted proteins | sample OWC_soil_day5_CT_FD_207652 | JGI IMG/M metagenome (GOLD analysis project Ga0316600, IMG submission 207652) | Wetland soil microbial communities from Old Woman Creek delta, Ohio, United States - OWC_soil_day5_CT | ecosystem: Environmental > Terrestrial > Soil > Wetlands | place: USA: Ohio... | reverse complement strand
AATCTACGACTCACCTCATCGTGCTTTGTAGTGTATCTTCTCCTAAGAAAAGTATAACAAGATGATGAAATCCGCACATCATTTTTCATCACTATTTGTGTCGCAAGCGGTAGCGGCGAAATGGAGGCTTTTATGAAATTTTTTTTGACAAGTGGATTAACAAACAGCTATAGTAGTATATATACTACACTTGTAATCTTGCGAGGTGAAATTGATGAAGACATTACCACAAATCTCTGCTACAGAGTGGCAGGTTATGAAGATATTATGGGCAAATGAGCCTCTTACAGCGAATGAAGTTATTCAGAAAATTGAAGGACTTACATCATGGAAACCTAAGACGGTTAAAACGTTGCTAGGACGATTGGTGAAAAAAAATGCAATTGCTTTTGATAAAGATGGCCGAGCATATGTTTATTATCCTCTAGTGGCGGAAGAAGATTGCGTAAAAGCAGAAAGTCGGTCTTTTTTAGAAAAAGTATTCTCTGGTTCCTTGAATGTGATGTTTGCTAATTTCTTGGAAGAAAAGCAACTGTCTAAAGAAGAAATTGCTGAACTAAAGCACATCCTTGAGCAAAAAGAAAAATAAGGGAGGAATTTTTGATGGAAATGCATTCCTTTCTTTCTTGGCTGTTATATTCTTCGTTAATGGGGAGCATTTTAATAGGCTTGATCATACTCCTTCGATTGCTTTTTAAAAATAAAACGGATGCAAATTGGCAGTACTTACTATGGTTTTTATTGATATTAAAATTGCTAATTCCGCATGCACCAGAGAGTTCTTTTAGTGTGTTCAACATTTTTAACCAACTAAACATGCAGAGTTTAGCTGGAATTTATTCTGATGCGCAGGAGCAGGCGAAAATGGAACCAACTATGAGGGGCGTTTCATTTATATCGCAAACAGAGAACATGACGGATGCGTATGCAGTATCGGTAAGTAGGACTTTCCTTGAAACTAGAGAAAATATTATATTCTTAATCTGGTTAACGGGCGTAATTGCTTTTACTGCGTATACGACTTATTTGACATGCAAGTTGAAATGCCTGATAAAGGATAGTTCCGTGATAAAAGATAATTCGGTAACCAAATTACTTGAAGAGTGTAAGCTTACAATGAATACCAAGAAAAATCTCGTACTGCTTGAGTCAATGAAAATTGGAAGTCCAATGGCGGTGGGGGGAATCCATTCGTATATTATACTGCCGATTGAGAGTATTCGTAATTTAAGCAATGAAGAATTAAGATTTATTTTGCTGCATGAATTGGCTCATTTTAAGCGCAAAGACCTTTATATCAATTGGGTTACGGTATTTTTGCAAATCATGCATTGGTTTAACCCTTTTATTTGGTATGCCTTTTATCAAATGCGACAGGATCGGGAAGTGGCTTGCGATGCTTATGTGCTTTCAATGTTGAAATTCAGTGAATATAAAAGCTACGGTGCAGCAATTATTGCTTTTCTAGAAAAAAACTCATCTCCTATTTACGATTACACGATTGCCAGATTAGCAGGTGGCAAAGATCATATAAAAAAAAGAATGGCAATGATTGCTTCGTATAAAAGAAGGACTAGAGCTAATTTTATCTGGGAAATTCTATTTTTTTTACTAATTGGTTGCTTGGTGTTGACTGATGCAAAATCAACAGCGAGTGCCACCCCAAATGGCAATGTGTCACAAACAAATCAAAACATTGCTTATGAGGATTTGAGTAGTTATTTTCAGGGATATGATGGAACTTTTATTTTACTTGACTTGAAAAAAGACCGTTATCAGATCTATAATGACGACAAAAGTAAAAAGCGCATATCACCAAATTCAACTTATAAAATTATCAGTTCTTTAGTTGGGCTTGAGACTGGTATACTGAAGGATGAAAATACTCTACTAGAATGGGATAAAACTTTGTATCCTTTCGAACGATGGAATAGGGATCAGACCCTCGCCTCAGCAATGGCTTATTCTGTAAACTGGTATTTTCAAAAAGTGGATGCTGGTGTAGGAAAAACTAGAATTGAAAATTATTTAAAACAGATAGGCTACGGAAACAATGATATTTCTGGTGGTATTTATGATTTCTGGGTTGAATCTTCTTTGAAAATATCACCACTAGAACAAGTAGAATTACTAAAAAAATTATATACATATGAAATACCATTTTCGCAAAGAAATATTGATATCGTAAAAAAGGCAATCAAAATATCTGAAGAGGATAAAACCACTTTATATGGAAAAACCGGTACCGGAATAGTCAATGAACGTAGTATCAATGGTTGGTTTGTAGGCTGTGTAGAACATGAAGATAAAATCTATATTTTTGCAACCAATATTCAAGGGGAAAACCAAGCTGACGGAACAAATGCCAAAAACATTACACTAGCAATTCTTAAAGATAAAAATATTTTATAGAACAAATTTAATTTACTAAAAAGTGTGTGGTTTAGTTACCGCACACTTCAGATTGTAGGCATACTATGGACAGATAGGCAGCAGGCGATAAGCACCCATCTGCGCCCTCCGGTTGCTGCTCGTCGACGTACGAAAGTACGACTTCTTCTGAGTTCTTTGCTGTGCCTGGAATCTGAGCACTTCTCGCCAAGCGGCAACCTATTTTCGTACTAGTTTATAAGTGGTACGAATTTTATTAATATAAATATTTTTATTTTGTTGACAGTCTGAAGTGTGTGGCTAATTGCTGCACACTTTTTATTTTTATAAATTTCTTTATTCAAAAATGTTTGGTCTATGTTGACATTTTTGGATTACAAGTGTAATATTTAATTAAGGACTACATGTGTAATCTTTTGCGCATTAAAGGGGATACAATATTATAATTTGTTGCGCATGTAGAGAGGAAGTATGACATTAGGATGTAGAGAGGATGGTTGAATTGAAAAAATGGCTTTTGATATTACTAACAGTTTTGCTTATTGATTTTAGCTTAATGGCTAGGACGAGCGCGGCAGATTTAGTGGTAAAGGAGGAATTAGTAAAGTATTTTATGGGATTTACTGCTGGTACATTTGTTATGTATGATGAAGCTAATAGCAAGTATATAGTTTTCAACGAGCCTCAAAGTATTAAACGGCTGTCACCATGTTCCACCTTTAAAATTTATAATTCAATTATAGGATTAGAAACTGGGGTTTTGGATCAAGAAGATGTATATACATTATTTAAATGGAATGGTAAGCAATATACATTCCCAGCTTGGAATCATGATCAAACGCTGGCATCAGCTACTAGGGATTCAGTCGTTTGGTATTTCCAAGAGCTTGCAAGCCGAATTGGAATTAAAAGAATGCAGACCAATCTTGATGCTATAGGGTATGGTAACAGAGATATTTCTGGCGGGTTAACCACATTCTGGTTAGATTCTTCTTTGCAGATTTCAGCACGAGAACAAGTAGATTTATTGCGCAAGCTATACGCGGGAGAATTACCAGTTTCTACCCAAAATGTAGATATAGTAAAAAAGAACATTACATTATTAGAAAATGACGATGTGAGATTCATGGGCAAGACAGGTTCGGGGTTCCAAAATGATAAGTGGATATTGGGATGGTTTGTTGGCTGTGTAGAAAAACAAGGAAATCGTTATTTTTTTGCTACCAATATTCAAGCAGCGGATGGTGCAATTGGTGGGAAAGCTAGAGAAATTACGAAATCAATTTTAAAAGACCTTCAAGTTTTACAGTAAAGGTAAAGAATCGAATAAGAATTGAACAAATTATTCTTACATTTGTAATAAAATAAGTATGGGCTGAATCCTTGTCAAATGGGATTTAGTCCATACTTATTTTTGTATTGCAAGCGCAGTTGTATCACCGAACCACACACCTATGTCGATTAACGATTATTGGCTCTGGGCAAAGTTGATGAGCGTGGTTGTTATCATAACCTATGCAATTGCTTCTTTGTCTTGGTACTTCATTGAAAAGCCAATATTGGCTTCAGCCCGTCGTAAATTTTCTAGTAAGAAAACACCACTGGGAAGAAGCGGACAGCAAAATATTAAGATAGGTCACAGTAATTAAATATCAAAGATGATCTTGTCTAAATAAAGTTAGGATACTTAATGGTGAGGCTGCCTCAAGGCAAAAATTTTGAGACAGCCTTAATTTTATGTTCAAAATACAAAAATTGAGTTCTAAAAAATCAGTTTATTCGAGATTACCGCTTTTTCCAACCAGTTTTTCTACGAGGGCAATTGTTTCAATTTCTATTACCATTATCTCGCATATAGGCTTACAAGATAACGCTACTTGGTTGCGTTATCTTGTAAAATAATTCGCTCCGGATGTGTATAGACACAAAAAGAATCACGGCGAATGCGCCCTACAATCGTAATACCAAGTTCTTTACCCATCTCCAAGGCTAGTGTAGTAGGCACTGATTTTGCTATAACACAAGGAATTCCAATTTTGCTAACCTTAATCAGAATCTCCGAAGAAATCCGCCCGCTAAACACGAGCATTTTATCTTCCATTGACATATTTTGTTCTAAACATTTACCATATAATTTATCGAAAATATTATGCCGTCCAATATCTTCTGAATACAGGATAAGTTCACCATGCTCCACTATCGCTCCACTGTGTACACCATAGGTTTTACTATGGGTTTTTGAAGCTTCATGCAGTAAAGTTGCTGTGCTTTTTAAGATATCAGCGGCACTAAACTGCGTTTTACTATCAATGTAATTTGTTGTTTTATGGTCGTTGGCAAAATAGAAACCAGCCCGTCCGCGTCCGCAGCAAGTAGTCAAACAGCGACGTAAATAACTGTCTGAGGCTTCTCGTTCGACGAGGTCAGCTACAACATGTACCAACCCATCTTCTTCATTGATCACGAGCTCTTTAATATCTTCAATCGCTTGGATCATTCCCTCAGAAATCAAAAAACCGATCACCAAATATTTCTGGTCTACTGGTGAACAAAGCATAGTTGTAGTTTCTTTGCCATTTAAATATACGGTGAGCGGCATTTCTTCGGATATCATTTGCTTATTTTTATGGAATTGTCCATTTTTGAACTCAACGACTTCATATGTTTCTATTGCTTCGGCTTTTTCGTGTTCCATCTCTATTTCTCCTACTCTTTATATTAGCGAATCGGCGCACTCAAAAAACAAACGTCACCGATTCATATCATGATACAAGGATGAAAAATCCTATTGATATAAGATGTCGACGTTTGTTTAGGTTCGATACTTATTTTTAATTACAAAATATTCTACGATACGACTTTAGCTACATTATAGCATATAATTTATATTTAAATAAATATACTTTTATATTAATTTCATTTATGTATTTATAAGAATAAAAGTAAGTACTTTTTTTATAGCTTCACTTACAAAAAATGAAAATAAAAACTTATGTTTATTGTCTAATAGAATGATTGACATCTGTATATCGGAAAGGTATATTATAATTGCTATTAATTGCGACAAAATATTTCATTAATTAAATTTATTTATCTATAAATTTAATTAATAAGTATGTAATTTTGGAGATTATTTCTTTTTTTCAATCATGGTTTATGAATTGATTAGAAAGAAATTTACTCATATAGATTTTCCGTTAGAGGAGGCAAAATAATGTACATCAACAGAAGGGATTTTATCAAAAGTGCCGGGGCAGCTAGTATTGGGCTTGCACTAGCAGATTTTGGGTTTGATATCCCTAAAGTAAAAGCTGCCACGAAAGAGTTCAAACTGACTGGCGCTAAAGAATTTACCTCTGTATGCCATTTCTGTGCGTGTGGGTGCAGTGTCATTGGGCATGTAAGAGATGGAAAACTGATTAATTTAGAAGGGGCAACTGACAGCCCAATCAATAGAGGAAGCCTTTGTAGTAAAGGGTTAGGTTATGGACATATTCCGAATTCCGACCAGCGACCGAAAACGCCGCTTTATCGGGCACCTGGCAGTGATAAATGGCAAGAAATCAGCTGGGATGAAGCGATTGAGCGGTCCGCAAAAGCCATGAAAAAAGCTCGTGATGAGAACTGGATTGAAAAAGAAACGATTGACGGTAAAGAATACGCGGTAAATCGTACCGATGCGCTCAGCTTTATCGGTGGTTCTCAGGTCAACAACGAAGAATGTTATTCACTGATTAAAATGACACGTGCACTAGGTGCAGTGTTTACCGATAACCAGACTCGCGTTTGTCATGCGACTACACCACCGGCACTAAACGCCGCTTTTGGTCGTGGAGCAATGACAAATCCTTGGCCAGATATCCAAAATTCAAAACTTATCTGGGTAGAAGGCAGTAATGTTGCTGAATGTCATCCGATGGGAATGAAAGCCATCATGAGGGCAAAAGAGCGCGGAGCGAAAATTGTACATGTGGATACAAGATTCACACGTACTTCGAAAATTGCCGATCATTATATTCAATTGCGCCCAGGCACAGATATTGCGTTTTTGGGAGCAATTATCAGCTATATTTTAGAAAATAAACGTTACGATGAAGAATATGTCAAGCTCAATACCAATGCGTATTGCCTTGTTACGAAAGATTTTGATTTTAAAGAAGGCGTGTTCTCTGGCTATGATGCTGAAAAACGCAGCTATAATCAGCATAGCTGGGGCTATCAACTCGATGCAGCTGGTAAACCAATCAAAGCTGACGACATCAATCATCCAGATAGCGTATATACGAAAATGCGTGAGCATTATAAACGTTATACTTTTGAAATGGCTTCAAACATCACTGGTACGCCAGCAGAAAAAATCAAAGAAGCTGCTGAATTACTTATTACAACCAAACCTTGTGTAATGCTTTATGCGCTTGGCATGACGCAACATACGGTTGGTGTACAAAATATTCGTTGCTTTACGATCCTGCAACTCTTGCTCGGTAATGTTGGTAAGCCAGGTACCGGTATCGATGCGATGCGTGGGCAGCCAAATGTACAGGGATCAACTGACTTTGGTATCATGTTCCAGTATTTCCCTGGTTATCTTTCTTATCCAACGCAAGAAACGAGTACCTTGGCTAAATGGTCTGATGAAAGTGGTTCTTTCCGTGCGAAATTCTTGATCAATCTATTAAAAGCTTGGTACGGTGAAAAAGCGACGAAAGAAAACGATTATGGATTTAGCTATCTGCCAATCCGTAATAGCCATCATAATGATTCTCTTTACATTTCTTTCGAAAAAATGATTGAAGGAAAAGTAAAATGTACCTATGTTGCTGGTCAGAATCCTATGATGTCACAGGCGAATTTGAATTTGACACATAAGGGCTTATCCAATCTTGAAACCTTGATTGTAGAAGATGTATTTGTCAATGAAACTTCAGCTTTTTGGGAACGCCCAGGAGCAGATGCTTCTAAAATCAAGACGGAAGTTATCTTCATGCCAGCATGTTCCTATCTTGAACGTGAAGGTACAATGATCAATTCCATGCGTATGATTCAATGGCGTATGGCAGGTCCAGACAAAGTTGGCGACTCTAAAGCAGATCTTTGGATACTTAACCGCATGTTCAAGAAAATCCGTGAACTTTATAAAGATTCCTCGGCACAAAAAGATCGGGCAATCTTGGATATGGTTTGGGATTATCCAGAAGACAATACAGCGGAAGCTGTGCTTAGAGAAATCAATGGCTATAACTTGAAGACGGGCAAACTGTTAAACGGTATTGCTGAAATCAAGGACGATGGAACAACTAGCAGTGGTCTATGGATCTATGCGGGTGTATTTGCTGGAGATAAAAATCAAGCGAAGCGTCGTGGACAAGCAGATAACGGCAATATGGGAATCTTCCCAGAATATGCTTGGTGTTGGCCAGATAATATACGTATCCTTTATAATCGTGCTTCCTGCGATAAAGATGGTAAGCCATTTGATGAAAAGAATAAGATCGTATGGTGGGATGAAGCCAAAGGTCAATGGGATGGGTATGACCGTCCAGACGTTTTAAATCTCAAGGAAGGTCCAAACACGCCAGGCGGACAGAAACCGTTCCGCATGAATGGCGAAGGCTTTAGCCGTTTATTTGCTGCTTCCTACAAGGATCGTAATCCTGATATGACGACTCGCGATCACTCATACACTCCAGTTGATGGTCCAATACCAGAGTTTTACGAGCCAGTTGAAAGTCCAGCGAAGAATTCACTGCATGAGAAAACACAATTCAACCCTTGCGTAATTTATCCGCGTCTACCTGATGGACAACGAATCGGTACCAAGGATGAATTCCCATATGTACTTTGTACGTCCAGTCTTGCTGAACACTGGTGTTCAGGTACAATCACTCGTAATATTCCTTATCTCAATGAGCTTGTGAAGGAACCTTTTGCTGAAATTTCTATAGAATTATCGAAAAAAATTGGCGTTAAACATGGCGATGATGTGAAGGTTGTTTCTGCTCGTGGAGAAGTAAAAGTAAAAGCTATGGTTACCAATCGTGCGAAACCATTGACTGTAAATGGTGAAGAAACGCATATCGTTTGGATGCCGTATAACTGGGGCTTCAAGGGATTGGCTAAAGGACCGAGCACAAATGTGCTTACAATTGATGCGCTTGATCCAAATGTGCAAGAACAGGAATTTAAGGCTTGTTTGATTAACATCAAGAAAGCATAAATAAGGTGGATAAAGAATGAATAGCAATAATGGGAAAAAAGAACTGCTCTCGGAATATCTTGAGAAACATCCTTTTTTGCAGGAAATCGGTAAGTTGCATACAGGAGCGGAAGCGATTTTAGCTGACTTGCAAGTGGAAGATTTTTCTTTTCCATCTCTTTCTGCTTATGAAGAAGACTTTAAACAAGGAATCCCGCTGTTACAGCATGCAGATTTTCAGGTAGCGTTAGGTAAGCCTGTTGAAAATGTGATGCGCAAATTACTTCAGGGGTTACTAAAAGAAGAAATTCCAGAAGCTTTAAAAAGCTTTTGCCGATCACTAGAGGGATATCTGGCAGAAAACGCTGCAACGGAAATGATCGGTTATGTCCTTTGTCAAGAAGGGGATAGTATCCGCAGTTTTTGTGAAAAGAAAGGGCTCAACGCAAACGCTTTGAGCTATATCGTTTGGCTTGCGGTTTCTCATGTGCTGAAGCCTTTAGAAAAGGATGCGTGGCGAAAAGACCTCAGTTGGGAGCGGAACTATTGCCCGGTTTGCGGTTCTTTGCCAGTACTGGCGCAACTTAAAAAGAAGAACCAAGGGCGTGAACGTCACCTCGTCTGTGGTAATTGCCATGAGACTTGGCACTATAAACGTATCGGCTGTATTTGTTGCGATAATGAGGATTTAAATAAGCTTCGTTTGCTAGAGAGCGAAGCAGAACCAGAGATGCGAATTGATGTATGCGAGGAATGTCATTCTTACATCAAAACTTACCTAAATGAAGGGCAAGAAGTGATTTATTTGGCTGACTGGACAACGCTTCATTTAGATATGGCAGCAGAAGAAAAAGGATTTAAGAGAAAAGGTAACTCTCTGATATAGTTTCAAAGATAAAGGAGTGGTATACATGGCAAAAGAAATGGCCATGCTGCATGATGTTTCAAGATGTACAGGTTGTCGTGCCTGTATGGTAGCTTGTAAACAGTGGAAAAATCTCCCGGCTGAGAATACGCCGTTCGATGGTGAATATCAGTCACATAAGAGCCTAAGCTCGAAGACTTATAATTTGGTAAAAATGAATGAACGCGTTGAAGACGGCAAGTTCCATTGGGATATGATCAAAGTACAGTGCATGCACTGCGATAATCCTGCTTGCCTGAAAGGCTGCCCAGAAGATGCGATCAGTAAAACGGATTCGGGTGCTGTCGTGATTGATCGAGATAAATGCGTCGGCTGTGGCTATTGCGCTATCAACTGCCCGTTTGACGTACCAAAAATTGATGAAAAAACCCATATATCAACCAAATGTAATCTATGTGTAGACCGCATTGAGAACGGAATGGTACCATCTTGTGCACAGACTTGTACAGCAAGTGCAATCAATTTTGGAACAAAAGAAGAAATGACAGCTTTGGCTCAGGAACGTTTAACTGCGGTTAAAGCTTCTTTTCCAAACGCTCAGCTTTATGGTGTAGATAAAAATGGTGTAGGCGGCACGCATATGACGTACATTTTGACAGATAAACCTTCTGTTTATGGGCTGCCAGACGATCCTAAGACATCTGATGCGATAAATTTATGGAAAGACATCATTCGTCCGATTGGAAAATTTGCGGGTGTTGCAGCGATTGTCGGCTGTGCTGGTGCATATACCTTGAGTAAGGTCATCTCAAGTAAACATAAGGCGCACAAAGAGAACGAGAAAGGTGGAGATAAGCATGTTGATTGATAAAAAATATGTGCCACGTCATGAAAAAAGCTTCATCATCTGTCATTGGCTGAACGCAGGTTCATTTCTGATGTTGTTTCTGACGGCTTTGCCACTTTATGCGGATACATTCCGTTTTCTCTATGATATTTTTGGTGCACATACGTTGCAGATTCTGCATCGTGTATTTGCTGTCGTATTCATCGCGACGCCTATTATTGGACTGTTGATTGCGCGCAAAGGTTTTGGTACCTTAGCGAAGGAAGTCCTCAGTTTCGATAAAGATGATATGGTTTTCATGCAGAAGTTCCCACCTGAGCTCATCGGTGTTCATCCATCAGGGATGCCAAAGCAGACTTTCTATAATGGCGGCGAGAAAATGAATATAAGCTTGCAGGCGATAATCTGGCTTCTTTTAGTCGTTTCTGGTTTGGTAATCTGGTTTGGTAACGGGATAATAGGCAAAGAAATGCTTGCTTGGTTGATCCCACTGCACAGCATTGCGGCTGGCATCGGCTTTGCAGCAGCGATTGGCCATATCTATTTGGCGGCGTCGGTTAACCCTGATTCCATGCGTGGTATGCAAAAAGGCAACATTGATGCTCGTTATGCCAATGCCCATCATGGAAAATGGATTGACGAACTGATCGCCAAAGGTGAACTTACTCGCGAAGAAGTAGATAAGGCAATTGGGATAAAGCAAGAAAAGCCGAATACAAAAATAGGTTAAATTTTGTATTATATTTTCAGATTGAAAAACTTATTTATTGTAAAAATAAATCCATAGATAATACAGCAAAAAGCCATGAGATTCATGGCTTTTTGTTGTCGACAAAATAAAATATTTGTGTCGATGATTTAGAAATACCTAAATCCGTTCCACTTATAAACTAGTACGAAGATAGGCTGCCGGTTAGTGAGAAGTGCTTAGATGCTAGGAACAGTAAGGAGTTGTGAAGGAGTCGTACTTTCGTACGTCGACGAGCAGCACCTTACTGTAACGACGCAGATGAGTGCTTATCGCCGACCCGCGGTCTATCTGTCCATAGCTTGTATACAGTCTGAAGCCATGATATTCATGGCTTTTTGTTGTATTATTTACAGATTAGATCGTTTTATTTTCAGCTCCCCAATGAGACATTAGCTCTAAGATGGGGATTAATGTATTGCCTCGCTGGGTTAACGAGTATTCCACTTTAGGCGGAATTTGACGATATTCTTTTCGGTTGATTAATTGCTCGGTTTCTAGTTCCTTGAGTTGCTGACTTAACATTTTATGTGTGATCGGTGGTATTGATTTTTTGATTTCACCATATCTTTGCACTCCATTTTGAAACAGTTTATAAAGTATAAGCCACTTCCATTTACCGCCGACAACAGATAGTGTATAAGCGATAGAACAATTACATTCCTCTGGTGACCATTTTTGCATCTTTACTCTCCTTTTATATAGTATCTACCATAAAAGTGCATACTTTCTTTTTATTTTAAATCATATACAATGAAAAGAAGAAAATCAAGTAGAAAAGGATAGGTACTCTGCTAAAAAATTTTTTTAATGGTGAGTATCAAAAGAGGATGATAGAAATGGACTATTCTTTGTCACAAAAACGAAATATAAATTCTTTAGTGCTTATCGTACCATTTTTGCTCGGATTAGGGGTGGATTTATATGTTCCTTCTTTGCCAGCAATTACAACTTACTTTCATACTCAAGCAAGTTTTGTGCAACTAACGATTAGTTTATATATGTTAGGCTATGGCATTGGGCAGACTGTTCTTGGCGTATTATCTGATAGCTTTGGGCGTAGGAGAGTCTTGTTGTCGAGTGCTTTGTTTTTTACTTTAGTAAGCTTCTTGGCAGCTTTATCGCCGAATGTATTTATGCTGGAAGTGTGTCGGTTTTTACAAGGAATCAGTGTGGCTGGATTAGCAGTTGTGGCCAGAGCAATTATCGTAGATGTTTTTTCTGGTGACGAATTAACAAATGCGACGAATTCACTTACCCTGAGTTGGTCGTTGGGACCGATTATTGCACCTTTCATTGGTGGCTATCTACAACATTATTTTGATTGGCAAGCTAGTTTTTATCTTTTTGGCCTATATGGATTGTTTATTTTTGCTTATGCTTTTATTAAGCTGCCAGAAACCAATTTACATTTATCTGCTCTTAGTCTTTCAACAATTTGTCACAGTATAAGTATAATTTGTATACATCCAACATTTATGTTGCTTACGACAGTAGCGGGGTTTTGCTATGCAATTGTAGTTTTATTTAATCTAGTTGGCCCGTTTTTGATTCAAATAGTTTTACATTATTCAGTAATTGCTTATGGAAATATTGCTCTAGTACTCGGCTGTGCCTATTTTTTAGGCGCTTTATCAAATCGATTTGCAACCAATTATTTTCATACTAAATCACTCTTGTTATTTGGTTTAATTAGTTCTTTAACGAGTGGTGTATTGATGATCTTCCTAGGTATTATGTTTACGATCAATTTATTTGTTGTGTTAATTCCTACATTTTTAATTTTCTTTTTCATCGGCTTTATAGTTCCCAATGCACTTGTGCAGACCATGACGCTATTTTCGAAGGCAGCAGGAACTGCCAGCTCAGTTTTTGGTACGGTAACGGGAATTATCGTGTTCATTGTAACCCTATTCGGGAGTGTTTTAAAAACGGAATCGCAAATTCCACTGTCTTTCACTTATCTTGTATTGCTCATATTGGCAATGATTTTGTTTTTGCTAGTACGAAAATCTGAAGGTGCATAGTAAGTACGGATATAAATTCAAAATTGCTATAGATTCCAACGGTTACGTTTTTATCTAAAGCTATACTAAAGCAACAATCTGACTAGTAAAAATGCGATTCATTTTGAATTTTTACCAATTGGTAATGCTACCCTTATTTATTATGTATTTTTATTACTTACAGCTTTTATTCACAATTATAATAAATTCCTGTTAGATAATATATGAATTTGGCAGGAACTTTGATTCTTTTGGTGAAATGTAACTTCTAAAGAGAGTAAATATATACATTCCCATTGTGAGATTTATAAAGTAATGGAAGATTGCATTATGCCACGTGAAGGTGTATTTGGTATCGTTCTTTCTTCGGGAACTGGCGATGAATTGAAAGTAATTGAAGCGTAAAAGGGATGATTTGATGTTTGATGTAGCTGTGATAACGGCAAGTGATAAAGGATCACAGGGATTAAGAGAAGATTTGAGTGGTAGGGCAATTTGTGAGATTATGGAGGAAGCTGGTTATAGTATTCATAGTTGCAGCATTTTACCTGATGAACAAGAACTATTATCGGCAAAGATGATTGAACTTACCGATAAAAATGTGGCTTTGATTTTGACCACAGGTGGAACGGGATTTTCTTTGCGGGACCGTACCCCAGAAGCGACACTTGCAGTCATCGATCGGCAAGTACCAGGAATACCAGAAGCTATGCGTTTCCTCAGTTTACAAATTACAAAACGTGCGATGCTATCAAGAGCAACGGCTGGAATTCGTCAGCAGACACTGATCGTTAATTTGCCTGGAAGTCCTAAGGCAGTGAAGGAATGCTTAGAATTCATATTGGATTCCTTAGAACATGGACTTAAAATTTTACGCGGTGAAGCCAGTGAATGTGCAAGATAATACAAATACAAAATAGCTATAGATGATAAAAAAGGCTAAGTAAACAACGCCTGTAAGAATTCTACTAGGAATTTTTGCAAGCGTTTTTTCTTTGCTGTTAGATTTTTGTGTCTTTATATAAATTTCAAATGATAGATTGATGATTTGACTCTTAGCACAACCATTAAAAATAATAAATCATATAAATTTTTTGTAAATTTTCATAGTTTTGTCACATTTCCAGTATATAATTTCCAATATACATTGTAAAAGCCAAAGAATTTAATAGAATAAATAGATATATTGGCTGTTATACTATTTTTGAAATAGTAGTACGTAATGAATTTACTAAAAATTTGTAAGAATTATTCATGTTTAAATGGAGGAAAAAACTTTGCAACAATTAGGAATAAGACTTATCTTGCTGCTAGCCGTAATAATACAATAGATGTCCTACTAGTTATGGTAGTATTATTCGTATCACTGGTATTTTTAAAAGCAACTGAAGAAGGTAACTTGAAAAAATAGTTATTTGCTTTTTTCCTGATCGGGATTGGTTTTAATATAAAAAGTCTTGAAGCATTTATGATTTTAACAGCTTTATATATTACATACCTACTTGCCTCCGATAGAAAATTAAAAACAAAAGTAGTCCATCTTCTGGTGGCTACGTTCATTTTGATTGCTAGTTCGTTGCCTTGGTTTGTAGCCGTAGACAGTGTTTCGCCAGAAGAACGCCCTTATGTGGGGAGGAGTGAAAACAATTCAGAGGTTGAGCTCGCAACTGGATACAATGGTCTTGGACATTTTCTCGGATATGGTACTCGAATGCTGGGCAGACCAAGGCAGACTAGGCCACCGATTAGTCCACAGTTTCAAAATGGTGCGTCTTCGGGCACTAATGCGAATAATTTAAAGCCTAGAAATGCAGGAAAACTAGGGGCGAAACTGGTTTGCCAAGTCCAATCAGACTCTTTAACCATCAATTGGGTGGACAGATTAGTTGGTTATTGCCATTTGCGCTCATTGGAATATTGGCTGGACTATATCAATTTAAAGTGGGAACGCTATCAAAGCAAAATAAAATAAATCTGATTTTTTTGGGCGGCTGGCTGATTCCAGAAATGATTTTTTTCAGTATTGCCCAAGGGACACATCGATATTATTTGGTTATGATGGCCCCTTCAATCGCCGCGTTAGTCGGGATTAGTTATGTGACATTTGTAAATTGGACTACAAGTATCAGGAGAAGACGCTATACTTTTGTTATGGCTTTAGCTGTAACTGTTGGGGTTCAAGCAATGATTATCGCGGGATATAGTGAATGGCGTTCCTGGATGTTACCAATGGTGATAGGAGCAGGACTTTTAGCAGTGATATTGTTGGGGTGGCAAGCGATAAAAAGCAGGAGTGAGAAAGATAAGTCTCAGGCTGTTGTTCATAGTGCGGCATTTCTTATTCTATTCATTGCACCTTTTGCTTGGTCACTTACATCTGTCTTATATGGTTCAGGTAATGCAGCATTTCTTTTGCGGGACCAGATTTAAATACTAAGTTGGGTCAATCAGATCCGTTGGGCATGTTTAATTTTTCTAATAGGTTTACAGTCGATACGGCTAAGTTAGAGAATTTCCTTCTATCGCATAGACGAGAAGAAAAATATATTATTGCTGTACCTAATGCTCATATTGCATCGCCAATTATCATTGGTACTGGAGAACCAGTCATTACTTACGGCGGATTTATGGGAGCAGAAAAAATATTGAATGCGGAAAGACTAGAAGAGTTGGTAAGCAGTGGGCAGGTTCGTTATATTTTAATAGGTTCAGATAATAATAGCCAGCAGCCGTGGGTAAGAGCCAATGGGATACTTGTGCCAGAGGCAGAGTGGCAAACGAAACCTGATCAAGAAAACATTGCACAGAACGGTGGAAATTCACCGTCCAAGATGTCTATGAAATTATATGAGTGTGATCTTTAGAATTGATAGTAGTTTACTGAGCGGTCGAAAATAATTTTCAATCTTTGATGTGCTACTGAGGAGATGGTATCGTGAAGCGCCATTGGGAAAAAATAGGACTGTTAGTTAGTGGTTTGATATTAGCTATGTCTTTATTGGGATGTGTGAATAAACCGCTGCCAGAGCATGCTTCGGAAAATTACGATGAAGCAGCGGCGGGGCAAACAATTCTGGATGAATGGGAAACAATTGCCCCTCCTCCAGTGCCAGAGTTAAAGTCATTTAAAGCTGATGCAAAAACTGCACTGTTAATCTTAGATATGCAAAACGCTTTATGTAAAAACCCTCGCAGTATAGCATCAATTCCTATGATTGATCAGTTATTAAGTAAGGCTCGGGGAAAAGACATACTTGTTGTCTATAGTTTGTTAGCAACAGGAAAATTATCTGATATTGTGCCGGAACTTGCACCTGCTATGGACGATCCTATCGTGGAATCCAATGTTGATAAATTCTATAACACCGATTTGGACAAAATATTGCGTGAACACAATATAAAAACACTTATTATTACTGGTACTGCTGCGAACGGCGCTGTTCTTAACACGGCTACTGGTGCTATTTTTAGAGGGTATCGAGTTGTTATTCCTATTGAAGGGATGTCGGCCGAAAATCCTTATGCAGAGCAGTATACAGTTTGGCATATGCTGAATAGTCCCGGAACAAGAAACTGGGTGACTTTGACAAAGGTCAGTTTGATAAGTTTCTAGTAATAAGAATAGAATAAATGCGTAGTAAACTCTTGCAAGAACTCTAATGAGAATTTCTGCAAGAGTTTTGTACTTTCATGGTAAATACAGCGATATTAATCTCTATATTGCTAAATAATGTATAGTTTTTTTGCCTATTCACCGTTTTTATCTATAGTTTACATAAAATACATTTTGACTTAAATACTCTAAGTTATGCAACGTTCATTTATGTCGAAAGTCACACGGAAAATCCCTTAATCAGCCTTGATTTATTTAAAAATACTACTTTTACCGTTGCTAATTTGGTAGGCTTTCTAACCTTTGGCAGTAATATTAAAGGATCATAAAAAGTTAACCGAGAACACTTTAGCGTTAGAAACTGAAAAGTCGGTTCAAGCAAATCGTGTTAACTAAATTGAGAAAAATAACTGACTAGCAAATACGTTAGTCAGTTATTTTATGTCTATGAAATATAAATTTATAATCGTCAATATAAAGTTTCTGCTAAATAATGTATGATTATGGCAGGAACTTTATTTTTTATGATGAAATTTAAATGAATGAAATTATATAGTTAAAAGATAAAACTGTGCATGATCTTTTAACTATATGAATTGAATTGTTTAAAAAATGTAAACGATAGAGGATCGTGAGGGGGTGACGTTAATTGAAACTGCAATTGGCTTTGGATCGAGTGTCCATAGAATCGGCAATTGATTTAGCGGAAAAAACGGCCTTATATGTAGATTGGATTGAAGTCGGAACATCTTTGATTAAAGAGTTTGGTATGGAGAGTGTGCGAAAGATATGCACAGCTTTTCCAAACCATACAATATTGGCAGATATGAAAATAAGTGACAATGCTCGATATGAATGTCAGCTCGCTTTTCAAGCTGGCGCTGATGTGATAACGGTAATGGGGGCAGCGCCAGTTTTTACATTACGCAATGTGCAAGAAGAAGCAAAAAAAGCGGGGAAACAAGTGATTATAGATCTGCTAAATACAAGTTTGGAAGATCAAAAAAAGCTAAGATCCATGTTTCCAAACACAATTTTTTGTCTACATACTAGTAAAGACGAACAAGAAGAACTCGGCTCGCAGTTAACAACGACACTGCTTGATTGGAAGGGATATCGCCTTGCTATTGCTGGTGGCGTTACATTAGCTGCGTTGCCAAAACTAGCTAGAATCTATCAACCAGAACTTTTTATTGTCGGTGGTGCAATCACTGGCGAAGAAAGTGTAGTGCAGGCAGCACAAGCTTTTCAACAAGCGATCAGATTCCAAAAGACTGTTAAGGAGCAGGTGAAATAATGGATACAGGTAAAAAAATTTTAGGAGAAATAGAGCAAGTTATAGCGCAAATTGAAGAAGAAAGAATAAGTCAGGCCGCGCATTATTTATTAAAGGCAAAGCGTATTTTTGTCATTGGCGAGGGGCGTTCCGGGTTTATGGTAAAAGCGTTTGCGATGCGATTGATGCACCTTGGCGCACAAAGCTATGTACTTGGTGAAACCATTACGCCAGCAATTGCACCTCAAGATGTTTTGGTGGCCATTTCTGGTTCGGGGAAAACACATAGTGTCGTTTGGACAGCCGAAAAAGCAAAACAAACGGGTGTAATTGTGCTTGCCTTGACAGCAAATGCAGAAAGTCAGCTTGCGAAAACCGCAGATACTTGCTTAGTGATTCCCGCAGCGACAAAATTTCGTAACGAAGGAAAGTCTGAGAGTATTCAACCATTAGGATCATTATTTGATCAGAGCGCTCATATTGTTTTTGATAGCATATGCTTATTTTACGCAGAGCTTGGTAAAGTGAGTGCAGAAGCTGCATTTCGTGCGCATAGCAATCTCGAAGTATAAAGAAATTTGTTATTTTAGAGGAGTGATAACTATTTGAGAATTCTATACGTACTTACAGATTTGGTTTTACCTTTGATTCTTGGCTATTATTTGCATAAAAGAAATTTGATTAACGGAACAGTTTGTAATCGGCTGATTTCTTTTAATATTGTTATTATTTCTACGGTTTTATCGGTGCTGAGTTTCTGGGTATTGCCATTGACTTTGGAGCTGATTTGGCTGCCGATATTAGGCATTATTCTATGCTTCATTCCAGGGATATTGGCGTATCTGTTGTTTGCTAAGCGTTACGAAAATCCCTTGGATCGCGGCAGTTATTTATCCTCAGCAATTCTTTCAAATATTGGTACCTTGGGTGGACTTTGCGCATTTATTTTATATGGCGAAATTGGTTTTGCCTATGCGCAAATGGTGGGGATTTTTCAGAATCTCGTTCTCATTCTTTTCTGTTTTCCATTAGCAGAGTATTATTATCAGTGTTATGAACGTTCAGCGAAAAAGAAAAACATGAAACTTAGTTTACGGCAGATGTTCATCAGTTGGAATCAATTACCGCTCCTTGGCATGGTAGTGGGGATGTTTCTTTATTTATATGATGTACCACGTCCACCGATTTTAGCAATGACATTTGAAGCTTTGGTTCATGTAGGTGCATGGCTTGGCCTTCTTCCTGTAGGATATTTGATTGATTTTCAACAAGCAAAGAAATATTATACAAATATTTGGCATTTAATTCCGATTAAATTTCTTGCGACACCACTTGTCACTTATTTAATGATTCGTTTTTTATTTACCGATCAGGTTTTGCTAGGGACTTTGTTGATACTGGCAATCACACCAACTGCGATCAATGCGGTTGTTACATCAAGGTTGTTTAAACTTAATGTTGATTTATCTATAGCTGCCTTTATTTTAACCACCGCAATATATCTACTGATTGTATTTCCGCTGTTATTTTTTTATGTTAAGATGGGAAATAGCTTTTAGTAAAATGTGGAATATTAATAAAAATATGATAGTTTATAATGAGAAAAACCCAAATACTGTATTGTTGGCTATAAAAGTGCAACAAGCAAGCTGTGGTTATTTGATTGAGCTAGATAATAAAAAGTTTCTGCTGAATAACGTGTTATTTTAGCAGAAACTTTTTATCATGAACTGTGTCTTAACTAATTTACAAGATTGTTTCGTATGCATCTTCGGTACTTATTGGTGAATAAACAATTACCCCATTTTTTTCTGAATCATTATAGAATGATTTTATATTTTCAATATCCCAACTATCTTTGATCCCATATAATTTAAATAAGATTGGTAGATTTATTCCGCAGATCACAGCCGTAGAATTGACTCTATTCATTTTGTCTATGGCGATGGCTACTTCATTAAACGCAGTACTACCATGGACGTCACATAAAATTAATAGATCATCGGTATTTTCTATCAAGTAATGTTGAATTTTTGTAATGTATTGATTGGTATCCTCATCCTTTAAACAGATATAATCAATTTCTGGATTTGAATAGAACCTTTTCATAGAGTGATATAGCTCTTTGGCAAAATTCCCATTGGACACAATTAATAAATTCATTATGATTCGCTCCTAGTAAAATTTTATTTTATAGTTTTAAGGTTTAAAATTTTTAGCGCGCTATCGTTAACTATAGAAATCTGATTCCTTGACTGTATAATACTCGTTTCTTGGATATAAAGTCAATATATTTTGTTATATTTTTGATAAAAATATCAAATAATGATATATAAATGTTAAAAAATCTATATTTAATATGAAAAATTTACATAAACACAACATTTTAGTTAACAAATTAATATGTTGAAAAAATGTAACATTTAAATTTGACAAAAATGTTAAGTGGTATTATATTAAAAATTGAGAAATATAATTGAGGTAAAAACAATGAAAACGACAAAACGGCGTAAAGACATATTGGAGCAGCTAGAAAAACATAAGTCTGTTAATATTACAGATCTATCGGAAATTTTAGATGTTTCTTCCATGACAATTCGACGTGATTTAAATTTATTTGCTGAGCAAGGAATTGTTACACTGGTGCATGGTGGAGCAGTTCTAAATCGTGGTGCTGCCATTATACATAACATGCCTTTTAAGGAAGAAATATTACGAGTAGAAAAAAATCGTATTGCTAGTTTTTGTGCGAATTTAGTAAATGAGGGATCGTCAATTTTTATTGATTGTGGTTCTACAACAAAAGAAATTGCTGAGACGATTTTGCAAAAGAAAAATATTGTTGTTATGACCAATTCTTTGCCAGTTAGCAATATACTCAGCACGGCAAAAAATATTAAATTAATTATGTTACCAGGCGTATTTAGAGAAAAGAATCAAGGATTTTTTGGACAAATGACAAGTGAATTTGTCAGCAATTTTAAAATTGATATCTTGTTTCTTGGGGCAGATGGGCTTGATATAAATCAGGGAGCCACAAGTCCAGATATCGTTGATGCTGAAACAAAACGTTCCTTAGTTAAGCAGGCGACGAAGGTTGTGCTAGTAATCGATCATACTAAATTAGGCATGAGTTCCTTCATGACAGTTGCAACGCTGAAAGAAATTGATACAATTGTAACGGATAAAGATGCTGATTCTGAACTGATTGAAGAACTAAGAAATCAAGGTGTTGAAGTTTTTCTTGTTTAAGCTTTAGATATTGTTATAGGAATAAAATGACTGACTAGCAGAAATGTTAGTCAGTTTTTTATATCTTAAAATAATGTGTGGATTTGGCAGGAATTTTAAATCTTTTCGTGAAGTGTAAAACAAATTTAGATAAAATATATAAGTGCTTAAAATATAGGGGGAATTAAGATGAAACAAGTTAGCAATGCGTTTGAATGCTTTATGAAAGAAGCACCTGAACAGGCAAAAATATGGCTGGAATCGGTAAAAAAACTTGACGGAGCGAGTGTACTAGACTCGAAAACTGAAGAAATAGCCTATATAGCAGTGTTGACGACTGCTGGACTGCTAAGTGGGATTCCGTTTCATGTCAAACATGCGAAAGAACTTGGTGCGACAAGAGAAGAAATTAAAAGTGCAGTATTATTGCCACTTCCTGCGATTGGTAACCAAGCCATTGCAGCGTTACCGATTGCGCTAGATGCTTATGACAACGAGTAATTGACGATAAATAGTTGCGGAAAATGAAGTAAAAATAAAACTGACCTAGCATTATCAATGCATATAAAATATAGGATGATTAGCATGCTGTCTTGTAGTATATAAATAGGCAAAAGAAAAAGACAGTTTCAAAGTGGAACTGTCAAATTTAGTAATATTAAGTTATGATAAATAATAGGCTAGTATGCGCTAGCCTATTAAAACTGAATAGAAGGTGGTACCATGCAGTTAGAAGTTGGAAAGCTTAAACTAACAATTTCTAGCAAATCCATTTTAGCGCTCGCAACGCTATTGAACTTTGCAGGTAAGAGCAACCTACTCACCGAAACGTCCTGCTTGCTACAGGGCGTTTTTGGTTTATTTAGTATATGATTATTATTTGTGATTTTATACGTAATGTAAATACTGAAGCATGGTATCGTGGATAAGATACTGTGTTAGAAAAAAGAATACAAAAAAATATTTTTCGTTATAAAAATGTAGGCTTTTATACGTGTTGACTATTCACTCCTACATAATCTTTGCTCTTTGCTATTAATCCTTCTTGCTACGTTCTTTAAATTGGATATAGGATTCGATTTCCTTACGGTCTGTATCTGAAAGGTTGTTAAGTTTACGAAGTAGATTCAAATTAGCTTGTGATATTTCAGTTAGCTGTGAGGTGGATTCGATTTTTTCATTGTGCTTTAATAAAAAGAAATTGGTTATCGTCTATATTGGGCGGTAACCAATTTTTCATATCATGATAATTTAATTATGTTATAATTTTACAAAAAGGACATGTGACCTTTTAAAAGCTTATTATAAGAATTAGAATGAATATTGGGTTAAGTTTCATTTTAGGTTGTTTTCATAATTTTATGAATCTAGGCGTTAATATACAGATATAATTTGAATTTTGCGAGGTTAATTATGCAATTTGATGAGTTGGTTTTTTATGAACCTCAAATACAGGAATTGCTAGTAGGAATGCCTGAAGAGATAAGAAAAAAAGTTTTTTTAAAAAAAATACCTGCCGGCGAGACCGTAATAAGAAAAGGAGAAAAAGTAGAGTATGCCTATATCCTTATTGGAGGTGAATTGAAAGTCATTAATGAATTTGAAAATGGGCGTATTTATATCTTTGAGAGAATACGACCGATTAGTTTTGTTAGCGAGTTGGAAATTCTGGCGGGGGAGTTGGAATACGTTAGTACGGTTGAAACTGTTAATAATTGCAAACTACTGGTAATTTCTGCGAAAGATTTTTCAAAATGGATTGCATGCGATCATGCAATCTTGTTAAGAATATCTCAAATTCTTGCTAAGAAAATGTATTCTACTGCGAGCAAAACTGGAACTGCTAATTTTTTGTCAGGTATACACAAAGTTCAGGATTATATTATTAAATATTATCAAGAGAAAAAAGGTAATGCTGATGTAGTACTTATTGATAAAAAACGACAACAGATTGCTGATGAAATAGGGGTAAGCGTAAAAACGATTAGTAGATGTGTTGATAAATTGAATTATGTGGGGGTGATTTTTGTAAGGAAAGGAAAAATTTATATTAATAAAGACCAGTATGCTAAAATGCTTCTTGAAATAAATAGTTTAAAATAGCTATTTTGTAGAGTTATATTAAAAGTTCAAAAGTAAAATTGTAAGTTTTATAAATAACATAATTGCATTAATGTAATTTGCTATTGCAGAGCATCAAATTATTTTTATGGCGTTTAATCTGCTTATGAAGGAAATAAAATGAATATTGCGAAAATTCACTAATGGGAGGTTTTTGATATGACGAAAGAAAAATTAGTTCAAGCAGCGACCGTAGCGCGTGAATATGCTTATGCACCATTTTCAAATTTTAAGGTAGGGGCGGCTGCTGTTGGTGGTAGTCAGAAGATATATTGTGGCTGTAATATTGAAAATGCATCTTTTGGATTGACCAATTGCGCAGAACGAACAGCGATTTTTAAAGCAATTTCTGAAGGTGAGCATAAAATTGAAGCGTTAGCCGTGATTGCGGATACAGAAGAGCCAGTTTCGCCGTGTGGTGCTTGTCGGCAAGTACTGTCTGAGTTTTGTACAAGGGACACCAAAATTTATTTGGCTAATTTACATGGTGATGTAGAGGAATGGACGATAGAACAATTATTGCCAGGTTCATTTAAGTCAAGTGATATGAATAAAAAATAATAGTCTAGGGGGATATCATGAATTATTTATTGGCAGTGGTAGGTTTATTCGTGGTCTTTTTACTTGCCTATGTTGCAAGTAATAGTAAAAAACAAATTCGCTATTGGTCTATTTTTATCATGGTGATATTACAGTTTTTATTAGCTTTTATATTGATCAATACGGAGATCGGAGAATTTATTATCGGTGGTTTTGCTGCAATTTTTACAATTTTAATTGCTTTTGCTATGGAAGGTATCGGTTTTGTCTTTGGAGGACTGGCGAAAGGTCAACAAATAGCATTTTTCTTTAGCGTTTTAATGCCGATTGTTTTTATTTCTGCGTTGATTGGTATTCTACAATATACTAAAATTTTACCTTTTGTCATAAAATATATTGGGCTTGTTTTAAGTAAGGTTAATGGCATGGGAAAATTGGAATCCTATAATGCGGTGGCATCGGCAATTTTAGGACAATCGGAAGTGTTTATTTCGGTGAAAAAGCAGATCGGATTTTTGCCTGAGCATCGCTTATATACGCTTTGTGCTTCAGCAATGTCTACTGTGTCAATGTCGATTGTTGGAGCCTACATGAAAATGATTGAACCTAAGTGTGTGGTAGTTGCACTGGTACTTAATCTATTTGGGGGATTTATTATTTCATCTATTATCAATCCCTATGAAGTAACTGTAGAGGAAGATAGTTTAGAAGTGGAGGTAGAAACAAAGCAATCATTTTTTGAAATGTTAGGTGAATATATTATGGATGGTTTTCGTGTAGCAGTTATTGTAGGGGCTATGCTGATTGGTTTTGTAGCGCTAATTGGTATGGTAAACGGGATATTTGCTGCAGTCTTTGGGGTCACTTTCCAACAAATGTTAGGATATGTTTTTGCTCCGATTGCCTTTGTAATGGGGATACCGATGCATGAAACGGTAGGAGCAGGCAGCATCATGGCAACGAAATTAGTAGCGAATGAATTTGTTGCTATGCTCGATTTGGGAAAAAGTACGGGGCTTTCACCACGAACGATTAGTATAGTTTCTGTTTTTCTTGTTTCGTTTGCAAATTTTTCTTCAGTGGGGATTATTGCTGGAGCGGTAAAAGCTTTACATGAAAAGCAAGGTGATATCGTTGCTCGTTTTGGCTTAAAGCTTATCTATGGAGCAAGTTTAGTTAGTATTTTATCAGCTACTGTTTCTGGCTTCTTTTTCTAGTATAATAGAATAAACGAAGGGTGGAGGTAACGAATATGAAATCGATGACGTTTAAACGCGTGCATGTTATTGTTTTAGATTCACTAGGTATAGGGGAAGCACCAGATGCGGGAAAGTTTGATGATTTGGGGGCGGATACTTTTGGGAATATTGCGAAGGCTTGTGGAAAGCTAAATATACCGAATATGGCAAAGTTGGGGATTGGTAATATTAGACCACTAGAGGGGATATTGCCAGCACAAAAGCCGCTTGCTTATTACGGAAAGGCACAAGAAATCTCCAATGGCAAGGATACGATGACGGGACATTGGGAGATGATGGGGCTTTATATTGAGAAGCCATTTCGGGTTTTCCCAGAAGGATTTCCTGCAAAGTTAATTGCGCAGATTGAGGAGAAAACGGGACGTAAGGTAATTGGTAATAAAGTAGCTAGCGGTACCGGTATTATTGATGAATTGGGCGCAGAGCATATGGAAACAGGTGCGATTATCGTGTATACGTCAGCTGATTCGGTATTGCAAATTGCCGCGCATGAAGAAGTCGTGCCACTTGATGAACTTTATGATATTTGTAAATTCTGTAGAGAGATTACACTAGATGAGCCATATAAATTAGGACGCATCATTGCACGCCCTTTTGTGGGGAAACCGGGTAGTTTTAAACGTACTTCTAATCGGCATGATTATGCATTAAAACCAATAGCACCGACAGTATTAGATGCTTTAAAAGAAGCTAACTGTGATGTAATATCGATTGGCAAAATTGCTGATATTTTTGATGGTGAAGGAATTACCAAGGCGATTCGTACTGTTTCTAATAAAGATGGAATGGATAAATTTATTGCTTTGCTGGACGAAGCGTTTACGGGGTTATGTTTTATGAATTTGGTTGATTTCGATGCAATGTATGGACATCGTCGTGATCCCAAAGGATATGGGCAAGCAATTGAGGAATTTGATGTAGAGCTGGCAAAGGTGCTTGCTAAACTGACCGATGAAGATTTGCTGATCATTACAGCCGATCATGGCAATGATCCGACTTTTAAAGGCACAGATCATACGAGGGAGTATATTCCATTACTCGTTTATTCAACGCGATTTACTGGTGGCAGAGAACTACCAACGCGAACAACTTTTGCGGATATCGGGGCTACTGTAGCAGAAAATTTTGCGGTTAAACTTCCAGGTCATGGTACGAGCTTTTTGCAAGAATTAAGTTGATAAGAGGGGGCGAAGATTGATGAGAATGGTAGATTTGATTGAAAAAAAACGGGACGGAAAAGAAATGACAACCGCTGAGATAAATTTTATTATTGAAGGCTATACGCAAGGAACGATACCAGATTATCAAATGAGTGCATTGGCAATGGCAATATTTTTTCAGGATATGAGCGAAAAAGAACGCGCTGACTTGACAATGGCTATGGTGCATTCGGGTGATACGATTGATTTGTCAGCGATTGAGGGAATCAAGGTAGATAAGCACTCCACTGGTGGTGTGGGCGATACGACTACCTTGGTATTAGCACCACTTGTAGCAGCTGTTGGCGTTCCAGTAGCGAAGATGTCGGGAAGAGGACTAGGGCATACAGGTGGTACGATTGATAAGCTAGAATCTATTGAAGGATTCCATGTGGAAATTGAGAAAGCGGAATTTATCAACTTAGTCAATCATCATAAAATTGCCGTGATTGGCCAAAGTGGCAATTTAACACCAGCGGATAAAAAACTGTATGCATTGCGTGATGTGACAGCTACTGTTAATTCCATTCCTCTGATTGCTAGTTCGATTATGAGTAAAAAAATTGCAGCAGGAGCGGATGCAATTGTTTTAGATGTCAAAACTGGCGCTGGTGCTTTTATGAAGACTGAAGAAGACGCTAAAAAATTGGCACAGGCGATGGTTCGGATTGGCAATAATGTTGGTCGGAAGACGATGGCTGTGATTTCTGATATGAGCCAGCCATTAGGTTTTGCTATTGGAAATGCACTAGAGGTCAAAGAAGCAATCGATACTTTACAGGGCAAAGGTCCTAAAGACTTGGAAAAACTTTGTTTAACGTTAGGTAGTCAAATGGTTTATTTGGCAAAAAAAGCTGCTTCTTTAGCAGAAGCAGAGAGTATGTTAGAAGCGGTCATGAAGAATGGAAAGGCATTGGCCAAATTCAAGGAATTTATCGTAAATCAAGGTGGAAATCCAGATATTGTTGACCATCCAGATAAGCTGCCACAGGCTGCATATCATATTGAAGTTCCAGCGAAAAAAGACGGTGTAGTAGCTGAAATTGTCGCTGATGCTATTGGAACAGCGGCAATGCTTCTAGGTGCTGGACGGGCAACGAAGGAGTCAAAAATTGATTTAGCAGTTGGTTTGATGCTTAATAAAAAAGTTGGTGACAGTGTAAGACAAGGCGAATCCCTAGTTACCATTCATGCGAACCAAGAAGGTGTAAGCGAGGTTATAGAAAAAATTTATCAAAATATATCAATTGAAGAGCAGGCTAAGGCACCACGGCTCATCCATGATAGTATAACAGCGTAATAGAAATAAAAATAAAAGAAAATAGTTTAGAATAAATTTTTGGCGCGGTTTTAATAAATCGCGCTTTTTATATTATTATGATTATATCAATAATTTTTTGTTAAGGATGAAAAATTGCAGGGTAAAATTTATTAGTTTAGTAAAAAGATACTAAAGTTCTATAGTAATTTGCGTGTGTGGGAGTAAAAGCCTATTTATAGATAAGCAGTTTATTACGAAAATATAGGAGAATAAGTTTTTATTAATTGCTTAGGTGAACAACACATAAATAAAGATTATAGCCGTGGGTGAATGCATTAATCTTAGTGCTAGTCAATCAATGTAATATAGAAAAGAATAAATGGTAAATTATCATGAGGCGGTGTGTTTGGTTTATGGATAAAACAGTTTTATCGGCTAAAGATGGTCGGTATGAAATTACAGTAACTGCTAAAGAAGTTTTGCTTAGTGTTTGGTCTCCTGTTAACGGTGGAGTACCAGTTTCCAAGGCTGCAGTTATTAAGGATTTACTAGACCGAGATTTGGTTGAGTTTGATAGAAATTTTGTTTTCCAAATTGTTAAGGAAGCAATGGGCACACCTACAATTATTAGTAATTTCTTGAAAAAGAAAGATGGCCGATATCAGATTGCCGTAAAAGATAACGAGGTTTTTCTTACTGTATGGCCACCTGCAAATGGCGGAAAGCCAGTAGCAAAAGCTGCAGTGATGAAAGACCTAACGGATAGAAAATTGAATGATTTCGATGAGAACTTTGTTTCTTCTATCATTAAAGATGCGACTGGTGTACCTGCGATGGTTATCAGTTCAACCGCAATTAAGCAGTTAAAGAGTATTATTGTTAATGTTCGATTAAATCGTCTAGAAGCGATGATTGATATTTATATAGCGGAAGATGCTCCTACAGCTACAATGTCAGAACTTTTAAAAAAGTTGAAAGATGCGGGAGTAGTGTATGGGATTGATGAGTCTATATTGGAAACATTGACACAAACACGTTTAGCGAAAAATGTAATTTGTGCTCGTGCTACTGAACCAATTACCGGAGAAAATGCTTATTTAAAATATTTTTTTGATATTGAGAGTCAAGGGCGTCCGGCTGAACAAGAAGATGGACGGGTTGATTTCAAAAATACCAACAATTTTCTTTGTGTAGAAAAGTCGGAGTTATTAGTAGAGAAAATACCTGCGACCGCAGGCATACCAGGAATAGACGTATTGGGAAATCCTATTCCAGCAAGGGCAGGGAAAGACGTAACTATGCCTGCAGGAAAAAATGTAACTGTTGTAGATAACTGTCGTCTATTTTCCACGATTGACGGCCACTTGAATGTATATGCAGGCAAACGTATTGATGTAATACCAGTCATTGTGATTGAGGGAGATGTTGATTATAACACGGGAAATATTGATTTTAAGGGTAGTGTAGTGGTGCATGGGACGATACAACCTGATTTTTGCGTTAAAGCTGGTGGCAATGTTGAAGTCAGCGGCTGTATATATGGTGGTACGGTGGAAGCAAACAAAATTATTGTTCATAATGGCATTCAAGGAATGAATCGCGGTGTTGTCAAAGCACATGAGCGATTGGTTGCAGGATTTATAGAAAATGCAAATGTTTATTGTGATTCGGATATTATTGTCAGTGATTTTATCATGAACAGTTCGGTGTGTGCAGGCTGTAGAGTGGTGATCGAAGGAGGACGTGGAGTTCTTCGTGGTGGTAGAATTGCAGCAGGTGAAGGAATTCGCGCAGTTACAATCGGTAATAAATCAGGAATTGTTACGGAGCTTGAAGTTTCTATCAATCCATTTTTTAGAGATGAGTTGCTAAGCCTGCGCGCCGAAATAAAGAAGGATGAAGTTCTATATGAAGAATTACAACGATCATTAGAATATATTCGAAGGCAGGGGCTGGAAACCCTTACGGCTAAAAAAAGAGAACTTTATAAAAAGAATGAAGAGGAATTCGAGGCTATACCAGAGCGGATAGCAGAAAATAGAGAACGTATGAAGAATATTGAAAATGTACTTCGTTCAGTTAAACCAGGTAGAATTCGTGTTTCTGATGCCATCTATCCGGGAACAAAAATGTCGATAGGACCGTCAATAAAGGTTTTGAAAGAAACAATCCAATATGCTTCTCTTTACGTCGATGAAGGTGAGATTAAGGTAGGTTCGCTTGGATAACAAAAAATATATAGTGTGATGAATAAAGGTGATTGCCCAAGCAATGAAGCGGTAATCACCTTTCGTATTTATTTTTGTGATCATGATGTATATATTTTAAGTTTTGTATAAAAGTTTTGTTTTTACAAACCATTCAAACAAGTCAGCAGAACTGGTTTGTGTGATTGGGAGTAAGTTTTGGGCAGCGTATCTATAATTTTCTTCTGTTGCGGATTCTACGACTAATGGCATGAATTCTCTACTAATCGTTGCATTATGGAACAATAAATCTAGTGGTCGCTTTGTTGATCTAATTGGATTTTGTGGGCAGGTGAATTCTTCAAGATGACATTGCACCCAGTTTTCGAACTTTTTGTGCCCATTAAATAGATGACCGCAGACGTGATGGGGAACAGACATGTCTTGCAATAAATGGGTCGCGGCACCTAGGTAAAAGAAGCTACTCTCAATATCTTGTTTATTTGCATAGCGACAGGCTTTGGCCAGATAAACAGAAAAGTCATAGACCCCAGATGAAAAGCGCCATAATCCTTTGCGGGTAATCGGGTTAAAGAAATGATTGATATTTTTAAACTCTAAATCTGCCCATTTCACCCCCTCTTGTAACTGTGGGAGATTGCTTTCCAGAATTGCAGCAATTTCCATATTACCGCTCTCCTTAATTAGTTTTAAGGCTTCTAGATTACAGACTCTGTGTGTGATACATAAATATTTAGGATCATGAGGATATTCCAAGAGGTACTGTATAGGAGCAGAAAATGTACCGAGCATAGATAGACCTAAATTTAGATAGCGCGCTGAAGTGTTTATCATAATGCCACCTTGTGATTTGTGACGGAAGTTAAACAATTTACTATGTTGTTTGTAGCTTGAGCACTTTGAAGTGTTAGCATTCGTTGTGACATGAGTATTCGTTCTTCAGGAGAATGTAAGAAGGCGGTGATTACTTCCTTTAGCTGATGTTTATTTCTAGCCCAATAGCCTAGATGGTGCATTTCTAAAAAACGGGCATTATCTTCCTCGATTCCTGGAATTGGTGAAAATAACAGTAATGGTGTGGCCGTTGCTAAAGCTTCGGTCACAGTTAATCCTCCAGGTTTCGTGATCAGCAGGTCAGTAGATTTCATCAATGCAGCAACTTGATTAGTAAAGCCGAGTATCTTGAAATTTGTATTGTCTTTCGTTAGTTCTTCTAACTGTTTTTTACGTTCAGTATCTTTTCCTGTAATAAAAGTGATATCGATACGATGAGACAATGTTTGGAGTATATCGATCATATCCAACATACTTTGGTCGGTTTGCCCGCTTGTCATGACCAAAATTTTATTTATATTTGTTGATCTAATTGGCGGTGTAAAATCTGAGCCGATTGGGATGCCGCTAGGAGTAATTGTATTTGAAGGATTGCTAGAATGCTTAAATTGCTTCACTAAAGAAGGATGTGCTACAAAATACTGGTCAACATGTGCAACTTCCCAAATGGGATGAACGATATAGTCCGTCACAATGCCAACCAGTTTAAACGAGGAACAATATTTTTTTTTGTATTCTGCTGCCGCTGCTAAAGGGGAAAAATGGGTACAAATAATCGTGTCAGGTTGGTATTTTTGAACCAATCTGCCGATGATACGCTGATTCATTTTTGCAAGAAGATATTTTACATTGTCAAATTTATCGAATTCACTTACTTTACAAATATGTCGAAATAGTTCTGGTTTGTAGTCAATAAGTGTTTGATAGGCTTTGCTTAAAAATTTATTGAAGCCATAGCGTTCAGTTTGTAGAAAATCAATTGTTTTTACGTCATAGCCAGTTGCGTGAAGTTTTTGATGGATGTTGAAAGCTGCCTGATTATGACCGTTGCCGATTGAAACAGTTAAAATCAATACGGTATGCATTCTAAACACCTCGCAAATTCATTTACTTTAATTTAAGTATAATTGAAAGTACAGGTAGAATGTATTAAGTAAATATTATGATTTTGTTAATTTTTTGCGGTTTGCGATAATAAGTAATACAGTATTTCCGCGGATTCGAGTGCTAACTAGACTCGAAAAAAATTATATAAATTTGGTTCATTAGTAACAAATTAGTAACAGGTTAGTAGCACATATTAGATCATATTAATAGCTTCAATTAGTTGCTGTATGGTCTTATGTGTGTATGTTTTTCAGTTTCATCAGTTACGGTATGCCCTAATATTTTCTTTATTAAAAGCTTATTTGTCATCACATTATCCAGTAACGTTGCGCATGTATGCCTGCCATCATGCGACAAGTGGTCCAGATTGAATTTTTGCATCAAAGGATTCCAATAGGACGACGGTTTTTTCCAGCGATTAAAAATTCACTTGCAGGATTATATGCAGATTCTATAAATTTATAGATTTCTTCAGAAATTGGGATAGACCTATTTTTATTCGCCTTTGTCTTTAAACCTCCAAACATATACCGATCTGATAGATAGACGCTGTTTTTATTTTTAACAGTTCATTTGGCCGCAAGCCAGTATATCCTATTACGAGTTACTGTGATTGATTCCAGCGATCATGACTATCAGCTAACCTCTACTGAAATTGATGCCTTTGTTAATTGGTTCATGAATCATATGAGCTCTAATACTGCAGGCTATATGTTAGCCAAGATAAATGGTACTCAAGATAGTAAAGAGTACATTGCTTTTGATAAGATCATTAGCTTTGAAGTACTGGACTGAAATAGTTTCAAATAGCAACGTTGGGAGTGGAGAGAAATCTTCACTCTTTTATTTTAGAATAATTTTGGATTAATACAAACATTCTTGTCTGGTGGTGACTATGCTAAACATAGTTTTAGTTATTAAAAAATTGAGTATAAAAATAAATTTATACTCAATTTAATGATTTTATGAATTGTTAGCAATAACAGCACCTATTATTCCCGCGGTAATGGCGCATCGTTGTTATGATGGTGATGACGATGATGTTGGGGAGGCGGAGGAGGCGGAGGTGGTGGTGGATCATCACGAGGACCAGGTGGTGGACCGTCATGATGAAAATAGAATTGAGCCTGTGGTAGTGGTGAAGCTTCTGAAATACCAACACAATAAAAGCTAGTTAATAGTATCCCTCCTAAAATTAGAAGAGCAATTTTTTTGACAATATTTTTCATATAGGCTTTCTCCTTTCTAAGGATAAAACATCCTTAATTTATAATATATAAACTATGATTAAAAGGAGAAAAAATGAGTTGCATTAAATTTTATTGTTCGTATCCAGAATTAGTTGCTCCGATCTCGTTATAGGTTAGTGATTTTCAAAAAGGAAATATACAGATATACTCTGTTGATAATCTAAAAAAGCTGGTGAACTTGATTTGGATTTACAAAGAGAAGATGTATGTTAATGGTCCCTCTTGCCCTCTAAAAAACGTGAATATAAAAAAATTTATTCTTTATGTTTAAAAATTACCATTACAAGAATGTATATCAGTGAAAGCCGATATACAAGACAAAACAGATTGAAAAGAAGAGGTCTTTGTTTATATTGGTTTTAAATAAAAATTTTAGGAGGAATTTTATTATGTCAAGAACAGTAAATGTAAACGAAGAAATCATTGTTGTATCCCACGGTGAAGAGGATACAGGGAAATTAGCAATGTTGGGAGCTAACGGCAAGTTCCACAAGAGTGTAATTCCGGAAATTGAGGATTTACAAGAGCAGGTCACAGAAGAAATTACGGAAAGAACGGAAGCGGATAAACAGCTTCAATCCAATATTGATGCAGAAACAAGTGCTAGAATATCAGCTGATCAGCAATTGCAAGGCAATATCGAAGCGGAAGTCACGGCAAGAGTTGCTGCGGATCAAGATTTGCAAAATCAAGTGACTGCTGAGATTACAGCAAGACTTAATGCTGATGAAGTTGAATCAACTGCGCGGGTTAGTGCTGACCAAAATTTACAGGAGCAGGTTGATGTATTAAATAATAAGAATGCGTTTTCAAATGTTGTAGTTAATGGAATAACCATTCAGGCTGACAGTCAAGAAGATACGATTGAACTGGAAGCGGGAACCAACATTGAGCTAACTGCTGATACCGCTAATGAAAAGGTGACTATTGCGGTTACTGGGAAGGTCGCAAGTGCGGAGCAGGCAGATAGTGCAACGACTGCGGAAAGTTGTACTGGCAATGCTGCTACTGCTGCTAAATTAGAAACAGCACGGAATATTAATGGTGTGGCTTTTGATGGTACCGGGGATATTACGATTACACAAGTTAATGGGAAAACAATTGCTACGACTGATCAGATATTTGATCAAAAAATATATATTGTAGGTTCAGGTTCGGGTTCAGATTCTTATTGGAGAAAGTGGTCAAATGGCGATATGGAAATATTTGGATACACTGCAGCGGTCGTAGGCACGGTCGGTGCTGTTAGTTTTCCTATTACGCTAAATGAGGTAAAAATGTTTTTACCTAGTCAAGTTGGAGCAGGTTGGGCGAATGGATATACTCTTAGACCAATTGATGTTACAACCACTGGCTTTTCATACAATTGGGATGCTTTTAATACAGAAGGATTGGGTAAATCATGTATGATTGCTTATCATGTTATTGGTACAGTAACGGTTTAATAGCTTTTCAGAAGAATTTTTGAAAGAAGACCCGCAAATATCATAAGAGTGTTTGAGTAATTCACGGGAGTGGAGAGAAATCTTCACTCTTTTTATTTTACTTTTAGGGAGCTGGTGAGCATGTAGATGATTGTAATAAATGAGCAAGCCGAAAAAGCAAAGGCCGACTATATTTAATAGTTATGAATAGTAGAAATAAAAGAACTTATTCAGATTTTGTTAATTTATGAAATTTGGATAATTAGCGCAAAGAAACTACTAAAGTCCTAGTGAAGAAAGATTAAAGACCTATTAATGTATTGGTTATTTGTCACGAGTAGATAAGTGTATAAGTGGCTCTATTATTAGCAATACACTTGTAGAAAAGAACATCTAATTGATTATTATAAGGCGGTATGTTATGGATAAAACAGTTTTCTCGACTAAGGACGGTCGGTATCAGATTACTGTAACTGATACAGCAGTTTTTCTCAGTGTTTGGTCGCCACTTAATGGTGGAACACCAGTATCAAAGACCGCGATTATTCAAGATCTAAAAAAGCGTAATTTAATGGAATTTGATGAGAATTTCATCTCTACTGTGATTAGGGAAGCTATGGGGACACCTTCACTTATTATGAATTGTTTGCCCAAAAAAGACGGTCGGTATCAGATTACGATAACTGATACAGCAGTTTTTCTCAGTGTTTGGCCACCCACTAATGGAGGCAAACCAGTATTAAAGAGTACTATTATTCAGGAATTGACCGAAAAGAAATTGACTGATTTTGATCAGAATTTTGTTTTTTCTGTGATTAAAGAAGCTAGTGGTAGGCCTGCACTTATTATGAATTCAATAGTGATTGAACCGATGCGAAATATTAATGTTAAGGTAAGACTCAATCGCCTAGAAGCTATGATTGATATATCTATCGCTGAGGATGCTCCGACAGCTACTGTGCCAGAACTTTTAAATAAGTTAAAAGAGGCAGGGGTAGTTTATGGTATTGATATGTGTATTCTTGCAACATTGACACAAACACGTTTTGCAAAAGACGTTGCTTGTGCTTATGGTATTGAGCCTCGTAATGGAGAAAAAGCCTATTTAAAATATTATTTTGATGCTGACAGCCAAGGGCGTCCAGAAGAACAGGAAGATGGTCGAGTAGATTTTAAAGAAACTAACAATTTTCTTTGTGTAGAAGAAGCAAAACTTCTAGTTGAGAAAATTCCTGCAACTCCAGGAGTATCGGGAATAGATGTATTTGGTAAAGAAATTTTGCCAAAGCCGGGGAAAGACATTCCTATGCCTGTTGGAAAAAATGTTATTTGTGTTGATAATTGGCGACTTTATGCTGCTATTGATGGGCATTTGCATGTATTCCTCGATAAACGTATTAATGTAATACCTATCATCGTCATTGATGGGGATGTTGACTATGCTACCGGAAATATAGATTTCAAGGGCAGTGTGATTGTACGTGGATCGGTGCAAACTGACTTTTGTGTGAAAGCTGGCGGCAATGTTGAAGTTTGTGGTAACATCTGTGGTGGTACAGTGGAGGCAAATAACATTATTGTTCGTAAAGGTATTCAAGGAATGAATCGCGGCTTTATCAAGGCTCGTGAACGCTTAGTTTCTGGATTTATAGAAAATGCAACAGTATATGCTGATACCGATGTCGTCGTTAGTGATTTTATTATGAACAGCAATGTATTTGCGGGCAGTAGGGTTATAATAGAGGGACGACGGGGGCTTGTCCGCGGTGGGAGGATATCGGCGGGCGAAGTAATCCGAGCGGTCACTGTTGGCAATAAGTCAGGTGTTGTTACGGAACTTGAAGTATCGATTAATCCATTTTTAAAAGATGAGTTGTTAAATCTTCGCTCACAAATCCAGAAGGATGAAACTTTATATAAAGAGCTGGAACAATCAATATCGTATATTCGTAAACAAGGCATTGAACGGCTTTCTGCTATAAAACAAGAACGTTATAAAAAGGATGAAGCTGAGTTTCAGCTTCTGCCAGAACGGATAGAAGAAGTCAGACAGCGTATAGCTAATATTGAAAATCTTCTTCGTTCTCTGAAACCAGGTAGAATTCGTGTTTCAGATTTTATTTATCCTGGGACAAAAATGTCGATAGGACCATCGGCAAAAATTCTTAAAGATGCACTGAAATATGTTTTGCTTTATAACCATCAAGGAGAAATTAAGTTTAGCTCATTACATTGATTATAAATATATATAGTTTACAATAAATCATAGTATATTAATTTTTTTAACTATAAAATAATAGTTTGAAAATAAAATACTTTAGTGTTCCAATGAGAAATTTATTGTACGAAAAATATGAAAAGCACTTATTCATTTGTACTAATGAATAAGTGCTTTCTTGTAAATTAGCTGACATGTTAAAAATCTTTGCTTACCATGCTGGCTAAAGAAGTAGCAGATCTTGTTACTTCTTCAGATGCTTTTTCAATTTCTATGGAAGTTTGTGATAGCGATGCTAACGAGTGATTAATCGTATCTACTTGTTGGTAGTTGTTCGTAATCGATTTTGCAATCACAGTCATACGATTGGCACTATCCTTAAAAGCTGTACCAACATTTTCCATTATAGAAACTTGTTCAGTCATACTATTTACGACTTCTGTTGTTGATTCACTATTTTTTCTGATTAAATCGCCGATTTCGTTTGCGGCAGCAGCACTTTGTTCTGCCAACTTGCGCACTTCATCGGCTACAACAGCAAATCCACGACCAGCATTTCCTGCACGAGCTGCTTCAATCGCTGCATTTAGGGCTAATAAATTTGTTTGTGAAGCAATCGAAGTAATGGTTTGAATAATATTTGCAACTGATCTAGAGGTAATATTGAGTGATTCTACTTTTTCTTGAACGTGAGATGTCATTTTCATCATATCTAGCAATTGCTCTAGTGTTTCATTAATAACCTTTTCACCGTCAATGACAGTGAGTCTTGTTTGATTAGATTCACCTTTTACTTTCTCTGATGATTCACTAATTTTTATTACAGTTTCAGCCATTTGTTCAGTAGAAGCTGTCGTTTCCTCAGCCGCAGCAGCTAAAGTCTGTGAAGAGTCACGTACATGATCAAAAACTTCTTGCTGCTTTTTCAGCAGAGCTTCTTCGATAAGAACTTTTTCATTGAGGTCTTTTGTATAGGAACGGATAAAGGCCTCCATTACTTCAGCTTCAATTAGATGGGTCAATTGTTCAAATGCATAAAGGATTTTATATAGATGTTCACTATCTGATTTATAAGCATTCATAATATAGGGAAGAATGCTTTGCTTTAGTGCACCAAAGGCTAAAAAAAACCAGCTAGAGGGTAAATGTATCCGATTATGAATCTCCCCAATATGCCGAATACGTTCAAAATATGCAGGGGTAATGTTTGTTTCAAATAGCATATGTAAAAAATCACAAAATGTTTGCTTTAATTTACTTATAGAGGAATGTTTATTAATAAAATCGACAATCTCTTTATTTTTTGTAACACAGGAATAAAAATCATCGGTGATTTTGTCACAATTCTTTTCTATAATTGGTCGTAATTCGATCAAATAGCCGATTGTCTCATTATTGATTGATAATAGCGTTTCCGCCATTGGATGCTTAAAAGAATAATTTCCGTGTGAAATGATAGGATTTTTTTTACTGAAAAACATAGTAACTCCTCCTAATTATCGTTGATTTTCTGGCTAAAAATCTTTTAAGAATGACAGCGAAGAATAGTTACAAACCCTAAGATAAATAATATTGAAGAGATTCTTATATTTAGTTCTGTGTATAAATAAATACTTATAATCAATAATTATTTTATCATAATAATATATTTCGATAAAATATTTCATTTTCCTTCCAGATTTTCATTTATCTATAAATAATATGCTAAAAATAGTAAATAGGTAATTTTTCATAGAATAATAAAAAAATGCACGTCATAATTACGATTACGTAGTTATGACGTGCATTTTTTATCGTTTATTTTTGAATTGTTAAATAGTCGATGATAATTCTTGACAATACGTAAAGAGGAAAACGAGAAGTCACATCCACAGTGGTGATAGAGGTGTGTTTATGCTTATAGCCCCAAAGTGGAATGTTCGCCATTTTCACTAGTGGAGAATCGGCAGCGCAGGTACAAGTAATCAATTTTGCTCCAACTGATTTTGCATTTTCAGCTGATACAACCAATTCTTCTGTTGTTCCAGATATTGAGAAAATAATCATCAACTCATCGGCTTTGATATCAGCGGAAACCTTTTTCATAATAGCGGCGTCAGAAATTTGGAAAATATTATAGCCCAATAATTGTAATTTCAATGAAAATTCCTGTGCGACTAAGATCGTTAAACCTCTAGAAAGGATATAAATACGAGGGGCTTTTTTTATCAAATCAATGGATTTGAGAATTTGATCAATGGATATATGTTCAATTGTGTTGGTTACCTCCATGAGTGACTTTTTTAAAATTTCATTTACTTGAATGGAATTTTCCGATTCCGAATTTTTTTTAGATAGCAAATATCGTAGTTCAGCAAAACCATCAATGCCACATTTCTTTATGGTCCTAGATACGGTTGCTGGTGAAGAAAATGTCTGTTCAGCAACTGCGCCAATTGACATATTAGCGATCTTATCGGTATTTGTATTGATAAAGGCAATAACCTGCTTTTCAGTCGCTGTAAGCTTGTCATAAAAGGAATGATTTATTTTGATTAACATAAAATACAAATACCTCCTATTCATAGAGAACATTCATATGAAATGACAAATCCCCTATTTATTCTAAGAATAAATAGGGGATTTGTCAATTTAAAAGAAACCTTCGTAATGAAAATTGTTCCAAAAGCTGAAAACAAAACTAGGGCTAAATCAAATATAATGAAGCCATGGGAAATAAATAAAACTGTATAAAACAATTAACTAAATTTATGAAAATGAGGTTTTAACTATGAAAATAGCAATTGCCGCCAATGAAAAAGGTACGGCATTAAAAGAAAAAGTCAAAGCATTTTTAGCCAAGCATCACTATGAAATGATGGATCAATCTTCTTCTGATATTTTTGAAGCTACAATCAATATCGTGGAAGCAATAAAAAATAGAATGGCAGATAAAGGAATTGTCATTGATGAATATGGTGTTGCACCATTTATGATTGCAAATAAACATCATGGTATCATTTGTGCATCTGTTTATGAGGATTATACTTCAAAAATGACAAGAATGCACAATTCTACGCAAATCATCACGCTAGGTTCAGATATTTCAGCAGAAAAACTTGCTTGTCAATTAGCTTTGAATTTTGCTGAATCTGAATATGATGGCGGCAGACATCAAGTTCGTATTGATATGCTAAACAAAATAGTATAAAGGATGGGAGAATAAAAATGAAAATTGCAGTTGGTTGTGATCATATCGTTACAGATATTAAAAATAAAGCTGTAACATATTTAAGAGGAAAAGGACATGAAGTCATAGATTGTGGAACTTATGATGTTGTTCGTACACACTATCCGATTTTTGGTAGAAAAGTTGCAGTGGCTGTTGTCAAAGGCGAAGCAGACTTGGGTGTATGTATTTGTGGGACTGGGGTAGGAATCAATATGGCAGCAGAAAAAATCAAGGGCATACGTGGCGCGTTAGTCGCAGATGTACAAACTGCTGTTTATGCAAGGGAAGAACTGAATGCAAATGTAATCGGTGTAGGTGGTAGAGTCGTAGGAGAAGGTAGCATTGAATATATATTGGATGCCTTTATTGCTGCAAAATATAAACCAACCGCTGAAAATCAAGCGTTGATTCAGAAAATTGATCAATTAATCGGCGAAAATGATGCAATCGAAAACGATGCAATTTTTGATGAAATCCAAAAAAAATGGGATGAAGGGTTTTATCACGATTAAGGTGTAAAACAGGAGGTTGTCGGATATGCCGGAGCAACAATTATTTGAAAAAAATTTGATATTTCAAGAAGATTTTAAAGATATAAATGAAGCTTTTGGTACAATGGCTAAAAGGTTTGCCCAAGCTGATTTGGTGAAAAATTCGTACGAAGAATCAATAAAAAAACGTGAGAAAGAGTATCCAACAGGAATTGATTTAAGTATTATCGGAGGATGTTTGCCTAATGTTGCAATTCCTCATACGGAACGTGAACATTGTAAAGTGACAAAAGTCGTATTGGTGAAGCTGAATCAAGGCATTTCAACTGGTAATATGATGAATCCAGTGCAAAGATTACAGAATGTACGGTATTTGTTTATGATTCTCAATAGTGCAGATAGTGAACAAGCTGGTATTTTAAGTAGAATTATGGAAATTGTGACGAATATCGATGATATCAACGCATTAGAAAAAGCGGAGACTGTAGAAAGTCTTTATAAAGTTGTTGAGAAATATAAATTATAAATAGGGAGTGTTTTATTATGATTAACGTTTTAGCAGCTTGTGGAGCTGGTGTCAATTCTAGCCATCAAATCAAAAGTGCAATTGAAGAAGAAATGAGTAGCCGAGGTTATCAGGTACAAGCCGATGCTGTAATGATAAAGGATATTACAGAAGAGTTGCTTTCAAAATATGATATTTTTACGCCAATATCAACTCCAGATGTAGGTTTCAAAATCAATATTCCTATTGTCGAAGCAGGACCAATACTATATCGCATTCCAGCAATGAGTCGTCCAGTTTTTGATAATTTAGAAGAAGCTATAAAAAGATTAAACAAATAATAGAAAAGTAAATATCAAATAGATTTGTCGATAAAGATAGGCTTACATAAACATTAATTGAATAAAATTTATATATTAGGGATGGATGTTCTTATGGATATTTTAATTTCGTTTTCTAATCAATTTTTCAAACCAATTTTGTCGTTAGGTGGCCCGCCTGTAATGTTCATCGTGTTGACTTTACTAGCTCTGATAATGAAGGTAAAATTCACACGCGCATTAGAAGGGGGAATGAAATTAGCTATTGCCCTCACTGGAATGGGGACAGTCATAGGAATTTTAACTGGTGCTTTTGCACCAGCATTACAAGGCTTTGTAAAATCGACAGGAATTCAGTTATCAATTACAGACGTTGGTTGGGCACCTCTTGCAACGATTACTTGGGGTTCTACATATACATTGTATTTTTTAATGCTACTGGTTATTTTGAATATTGTTATGCTTGCAATGAATAAAACAAATACGTTAGATGTAGATATTTTTGATGTTTGGCATTTATCAGTAGTTGGATTACTTGTTATGTATTATTCTAATAATAATTTATTTCTTGCTTCGTTCTTGGTGTTGTTTATTGGCATACTCAAGTTCATTAATTCGGATTTAATGAAGCCGACATTTAACGAATTATTAAATATGCCGGAATCTAATCCGACGACAACAACACATTTGAATTTTATGTTTAATCCGATTGCGATGTTATTGAACAAACTTTTTGATATTTTCTTACCGTTCATTGACAAATACGATTTTGATGCAGCAACTTTAAATAAAAAAATTGGCTTTTGGGGTAGTAAGTTTGCGATTGGTTGCTACTTAGGGGTACTTGTTGGTATTTTAGGTCAACAAGAAATAAAATCTATTTTTAATTTAGCCTTTACGGGTGGCGTTTGTTTAGAATTATTTTCCTTTATGGGCAGTTGGTTTATTGCAGCTGTTGAACCATTATCTCAAGGCATTACAAATTTCATGAGCAAAAAATTTGCCGGAAGGCAGTTTAATATTGGTATTGATTGGCCATTCTTAGCATCCAGAGCAGAAATCTGGGCAGCAGCAAATGTACTTGCACCAATTATGTTGATTGAAGCATTAATTTTACCAGGCAATGGTGTATTGCCATTAGGTGGAATTATTGCTATGGGGATGACACCATCGTTACTGGTTGTTACGAGAGGTAAAATGATGCGTATGATTATCATTGGAGCGTTAATGTTGCCTGTATTCTTATTAGCAGGGACTGTAATTGCAGAATTTGCAACAAAGACAGCTCTTGCAGTAGGAGCATTTCCTCCAGGACTTGCAGAAACGCAGATGATTACACATTCTACATTAGAAGGCCCTGTTGAAAAATTTATTGCGATTGCAGTTGGTAAATTTGGTGGTAACATGACAATTGAAAACGCAATTAAAATGGTAAGTTCTTTAGTTGTCTATTTGGGATTGTTCTTATGGTATGCAAAGCAGATGAAGAAAAGGAATATTGAAATAAAAGCAAAAAAACAAAATTAGTCTTTTCAAATGATAAAGGAAGTGAAATAAAAAATGAAGTTAAGTAATACAAAAGAAATGATTTTAGATGCACAAAAAAATGGCTATGCTGTTCCAGCATTTAATATTCATAATCTTGAAACGATCCAAACGGTGTTAGAAACTTGCGAAAAATTGAAATCACCGGTTATTTTGGCAGCAACGCCATCTACGGTAGATTATGCAAATAAAGAATATTTGATTGCAATTACGCAAAAAGCAATGGAAAAAGTAACGATTCCGTTTACTTTTCATCTTGACCATTTTGAAAATGTGAAAAATATTAAAAACATAATTTCTGAAGGATGTCGCTCGGTTATGATTGATGCATCGAAACATCCATTTGAAGAAAATATTGCAATTGTAAAAGATGTCGTTGATTTTGCCCATGCTTGTGGTGCAACTGTAGAGGCGGAACTTGGTAAACTTGGTGGACAAGAAGACGATCTAAACGTCGATGAAAAAGATGCATTCTTTACAGATCCAGAGGAAGCTATCCAATTTGTTGAGCGTACAGGTATTGATACATTGGCTGTTGCCATTGGTACTGCACATGGTTTATATAAAAAAGAACCAAAACTTGATTTTGAGCGTTTAGCAAAAATTCGTAAAGTGATCGATATTCCATTGGTTTTACACGGCGCTTCTGGTGTTCCATTCGAAGCGGTTCAAAAGGCAATTGATTTAGGCATTTGCAAAGTGAATATCGCGACAGAATTGAA
>Ga0316600_10000145_pt1 | contig 43525 bp, 36 predicted proteins | sample OWC_soil_day5_CT_FD_207652 | JGI IMG/M metagenome (GOLD analysis project Ga0316600, IMG submission 207652) | Wetland soil microbial communities from Old Woman Creek delta, Ohio, United States - OWC_soil_day5_CT | ecosystem: Environmental > Terrestrial > Soil > Wetlands | place: USA: Ohio... | reverse complement strand
TTTGAAAAAAAACATATCAAATTTATTCGTGATATTGAGGTAGATGGCGCTGATCCTAATATGACAGCGACCGCAGATTGCAGTGTTGAATATGTCGATTATGATTTTGATGAGTGTGACCCGCGCAAGGTACACATCACAATTGTTTTAAAATTTTGGACGCGCGTAACGACGACAACCGAAATGGAGGCCATGACAATGGGGTTTCCTGAGCAGCCTTTTCCATACCAGACTACGGGCTTTGCTGATGATAAGGTTTCTGCCTCGCAGTTTAGTGATGAACAGGTTTCTTATAATCAGATGACATATGGGATGCCTCCAGGAGCGCCGCCAATGGCACCTCAACCGATCGTGCCAGAGAGCGTTAGCGTTACGGAAACTGTGCAACCTACTGCTGGTACGAATATGTCAATTAGTGGGAAAACTGGTACGTTGACTGGTAATAGTGTCAATGTCCGTACGGGGCCAGGGACAGATTACCCATCCGTTAGTAAAATCAACAAAGGTAGTGTTGTAACCATTAAAGAACAGGCTTTTGGTTGGTATAAAGTTGTATTGCCAGACGGAAGTACAACGGGTTGGATCGCAAGTTGGTTTGTAAGTCTTAATAAATGAAAAAGAAGAAAATGCACGCTATACTTTTAGCGTGCATTTTTGCATAAGCGGGAAATGTTCTCATATGATGTATCATGGCAAGGTGTTTTGGATGAGGGGGATGAACGATGCTTTATGCAAAAGAGTATATTGGCTCGATCGGCATTGGTGTAACGGTACCGCAGCTAATCAGAGCCAATGATGATAATGTTTATGTGGTGAAACTGAAAAATAATCGTTTAGGGATGAAAGTTTTAGTCAATGAATTTATTGCTAGCCGTCTAGGCACTCTGATGGAACTTTGTTTTCCAGCAAGTGATATGATTACGCTCACCGATGAGTTTATTCACAGTTCAAAAAAATTGACTCGTTTAAAAGTCATGGAGGGTTTGCACTTTGCGACGTATTATCTACGCGACAGTAAGTATGTGCATCATTATCATTTACATGCGGTAACCAATAAAAAAGAGTTTGCTGGTGTTATGTTATTTGATCATTTATTTCACAATGTAGATAGAACGTTAAATGGTAAGAATATGCTAATTCGTCGTGAAATTAATGGTTATCGCATGTATGCGATTGATAATTCACATTTATTTGGTAGTGGTAGATGGGAGAAAGAAAGCTTGAGAGTTATGATCAATGGGGTTAAATTGAATAAACGGCGTGCATATGGAACCTTGCTCCGTCATTATTTGCAAGAAACTGATTTTACGCCTTACGTAGAGAAGTTTCAGGCGATGAACAAGCAGCAAGTAGACCAAATTGTGGATGATATTCCTGAAGAGTGGTTAAACGATATTGAGACAAGAACAGAATTGAAGCTGTTTTTGCTTGCACGCTGTGCGATGGCGAGTGAGGTTGCAGCGATGTTAGTCGCCTTAATCCCGAATGTAAACGGGGGTACCTAAATTAACCAAGGCATAAAGTATTTCGACGTTATCGTTGTGCATTCGGATGCAGCCGTTAGAAACCATGGAACCAATGAGCCAAGGCTTATTGGTTCCATGAATGCCATAGGCATCGTAATTTAGTCCAAGCCAACGTGAACCAAGAAGTCCGCCAGGATTGTTGATTTTGGTGGCGATTACATAATTTCCGACAGGCGTAGGTGTACTCGGTTTGCCAATGGCAATTGGATATTGATAAATTGGGGTATCTTCATCCAAAATAGTTAATAAACGCGAAGCCTTTACAATGGTAATTTTTGCATTGCTTAGTGATTGACTTTCGCGTTTTTTTTGTGTGTAAATATTCATGAGAGACCTCCTGAAATTGTTTTGTTGTTTATCATTTTATGTTTTTTTGCAGAGAAGGGTGTTTTTTTTTATTACATGTATATAAATTTTGATTTCTTGGCAAATAATATATAGAGTTTTATTTCGTATAAAAGTATTGATTATGATTTGGGGGATAACATGCAAAGCAAGGCTGAAGGGGTATTGTTGATTATTGGGGGGAATGAGGACAAAACAGGAGAATGCCATATCCTTCGTACTTTTATTGAAAAGGCAGGTGGAAGGGAAGCAAAAATCGCGGTACTTACCACAGCAACACAGATGCCGGAAGAAGTAGGCATTGAATATAAAATGGTGTTTGAATGGCTTGGAGCCGAGGTCGTAGATATCATTCATGTTGCTGATCGTCCCCGGGCCTTTGATCAACATTTAGCAGATCATTTTTCAATGTATACAGGTGTTTTTTTTACCGGTGGTGATCAGCTCAGATTGACGAGTATTTTAGGCGGATCGACTATTGAACAAGCGATTAAGCAAACCTTTGCGCGCGGCGGCGTGATCGCGGGCACTAGTGCTGGGGCATCGGTCATGAGTCATACGATGATTGTTGGTGGCGACTCAAGTGAAACACCGAAAAAAGCGACAATTAGCATGGCGGAAGGCATGGGGCTCATTGATAAGGTAGTAATTGACCAGCATTTTGCCCAAAGAGGTAGAATTAACCGACTGCTTGCCGTTGTTGCACAAAATCCGAATGTGATTGGAGTCGGGGTCGATGAAGATACAGCACTACTGGTGGAGGCTAGCGGTAAATGTCACGTTGTTGGATCGCAAACGGTGACCATTTTAGATGGCAGACAAATTGTACATTCCAATATTTCAGATTCTAGTCTTTTTGATCCATTGGCAATTACAAATGTTACGTTGCATATTTTACCAGATGGTTTTGGTTATGATTTGCATACCCGTAGACCATATGTTTCACACAAATAGGAGGCTATGTAATGAAAATATTGAAGCTCAATGTGCTGAGGGGTGCGAATGTTTTTAGTTATCGCCCTGTGCTGTGGATCAAGTTGTCATTAGGAAAATATGTAGATACCTCTAGCTCGGAGATTGATGGATTTGTCGATCGGTTAGTAGAGCAATTGCCTAGTTTGCACGAACATCATTGTTCCGTTGGCCATCGTGGTGGGTTTGTTGAACGGTTGAAAGAAGGGACTTACTTAGCGCACATCTTTGAGCATGTGCTACTAGAATTACAAAATGTCTGCGGTGATCAAGTAAGTTATGGTAAGACTAGAGTGAGTGATCAAGCGGGTGTTTATGATGTCGTGGTTACGTATAGAACGGAAACAATCGCTAAAAAATGTGCTTACTTGGTTGAACGCTTTTTAAATGCGATGATAGTAGGGAAAAGTTTTGATTTAATCACACAAATCAAAACCTTAAAGAAATTGCAATATGAGCTTCAATTAGGGCCTAGTGCTGCAGCAATTTATCAAGCGGCAAAGATGCGTAACATTCCGATTAGTCGTTTTGCTGATGAAGATTTATTGATTTTAGGTCATGGCAAACATGTGAAAAAAATATGGTCAACGGTAAGTGAAAAGACAAGTTTGCTCGCAACCGATTTGGTGGCAAATAAATATTTAACAACTAAATTTTTAGCAGAGCATGGGGTGAGTGTGCCGCGTAATTTTATCGTAACAAGTGAAGCAGAAGCTGTTGAAGCTTGGCGTGAACTAGGTACTAATGTTGTCTTAAAACCACTTGCGGGCAGTCATGGTCGTGGGGTTACAGTCAATGTTTGCCAAGAAAATGAAATCAAACAAGCTTTTCAAGTAGCGCGTGCTTACGATCATGAGGTTTTGGTAGAAAGCTATATCTCTGGTCGACAGTATCGGCTTTGTATGGTGAATAGTCAATTGGTTGCAGCGGCAGAACGAATCCCCGCCTATGTAATTGGTGATGGCGAGCATACCGTAGCAGAGCTTGTTGAGATTGCCAACGAGCATCCCCTGCGCGGTGAAGGGCATGGAAAACCATTGACGAAGATTACCTTAGACGCAATTTCTTTATTGGTGTTAGAAGCGCAACAACTTGCGCCGAACCTTGTGCCAGAGGTAAAGCGAGTTGTAAAGATTAAAGAAACGGCAAACCTTAGCACAGGTGGCACTGCAGTTGATGTTACGGCACTCGTCCATCCTGATAATGTCTTACTTGCCGAGAGAATTGCCAAAATGATTGGTCTGGATATCATGGGGATGGATATTATTGCGAGTGATATCAGCAAACCTATCGATGACAAAAATGGCGCAGTCATTGAGATCAATGCTGCGCCGGGAATTCGCATGCATCATTATCCGAGCGGAGGACAAGCCCGCGATGTCGGTGGTAAAATCGTTGAGTATTTATTTCCGTACGGCAGTGATGGCAGGATACCAATCCTTGCGGTCACTGGTACCAATGGCAAAACCACGGTGACTAGAATGCTCAGTGCGATTTATCAACAAGCCGGTTTCAATGTAGGGATGACAACTACAGAAGGTGTCTTTTTTAATGAAAAGTGTCAAATGGTTGGAGATTGCAGTGGTCCGATGAGCGCTAAAATGGTCTTACATGATGAAAATGTCGAAGTGGCTATACTAGAAACGGCGCGTGGTGGGATCGTGAAAGCGGGACTTGGTTTTGATCGTTGTGATGTCGGTATTGTAACGAATATTAGCGAAGATCACTTGGGGCAGGATGGTATTGAAACCTTAGAGGATTTGGTCTATATCAAGTCTTTGGTACTAGAAATGGTAGATGTTCTTGGTACGGCGGTTATCAATGCGGATGATGCCTTTGCTCCTAAACTTGCCGCAAGGGTACAAGCGCAAGTGATTTATTTTAGTATGACGGAAAATAACATCGTCACTCGGCGACATTTAGGTGCTGGTGGAAAAGCAGTGTTTGTAAAAAATGATAAAATTTATGTAGCATGTGGCAATCAAGCAAAAATGATTTTACCTGTAAAAGATATTCCTGTTACCTTGGGCGGTGTGGCAAAACATAATGTGCAAAATGCATTAGCGGCAATTGCGGCAAGTTATGGGTATGGTGTTGATCTAGAACATGTGAAGCAAGGGTTAACTCATTTTGTTGATAATGTTGGTAGGTTAAATTTATTTCATATTGATGAGTTTAATGTTTGTGTAGATTATGGTCATAATTTTGCTGGCTATCAAGCCATTATCAGTACAGTAAGGCAACTTGGCACAAAACGTTTGGTTGGGGTCATTGGCGTACCTGGAGATCGTCGTGATGATGTTATTTTTAATATTGGCAAAACGGCAGGGGCGGGATTTGATCAATTATATATCAAAGAAGATAATGATCTGCGCGGACGTAGTATTGGTGAAACTGCAAGTATATTAAAAGAAGGGGTAGGTTCCATCGGTTTTCCATCAGAAAAAATTAAAACGATTTTAGTGGAAAAGGAAGCGATCAAAATCGCATTAGAGAACGCAATCGCAGGCGATTTTATTGTCGTTTTTTATGAAGATTATAAGGAAACCATAGAAACGATTCAAGAATTTATTAGAAATCGAACTGGTGTAGAAAAAGATGATCAAGTGTTGGCTGATTTTATGATGGACAACGAAATGATAAGTCCGTTGTTAAAAAATTCTTTTGTTTAAAAATTTTACATGTCATTAGCAGGCAAAACCCACTATAATGTAGAAATAATGCTTAATTAATACATTAATGAAAGTGGAGTGGTTGCAATGGACAATGGTGAAGATTTACAAATTGTAGCATTTCGTTTATCCTCAGAAGAATATGCGTTGCCCATTACCAAGGTAAAAGATATCAATCGTATTATGCCACTGACAAAAATGCCGAAATCACCAGCTTTTATGAAAGGCGTTATCAATTTACGCGGTGAGATTATACCTGTTGTTGATTTAAGAGAACATTTTAATTTACCTGTTAGTGAGGCTACTGATGATAGTAGGATTATGGTCGTCGATTTTAATAGCCGATTGCTTGGTATTATCGTCGATGGTGTTACGGAAGTGCTTACCATACCAACGAGTGAGATTGATATCCCGCCAACCGTGGCCAAGCTAAATATAAAACAAGTTCCAGGCGTTGGTAAGGTTAATAATCGCTTATTGATTTTATTAAATATTGATGAAGTGTTCTCAGAAGAAGAAGTAAAAAGTTTAAAAGATATAAAAAGAGATGAATAGGTGATTGGATGCTAACAGTAGATGCACGAGCAAAAATAAATTTGACGTTAGATATTTTAGGAAAACGCCCAGACAAGTATCATGAAGTTGCCATGGTAATGCAGCAAATAGAACTATCCGATATATTGACCTTTCGCCTAGGCTTAAAAGGCGATGGAATTACGCTACTCAGTGATATTCCAGGGTTGCCTAATGTAGAACGAAATTTGGCTTATAAGGCAGCGAAACTTGTCATAGATAAATTTGCGATTCAGCAAGGCGTTTATATGGAACTGACCAAGCGTATTCCGATTGCGGCTGGACTCGCTGGCGGTAGTACCGATGCGGCTGCGGTTATCGTGGCTTTAAATGAGCTATTTAATTTGGGCTTAAGGGTTGATGAACTTTGTGAATTAGGGGCCGAGATTGGTTCAGATGTTCCATTTTGCATTCGAGGTGGCACAATGCTGGCAACTGGTCGCGGCGAAATTTTAAAGCCATTGCCGGCGATGCCAGCGTGTTATGTTGTGCTTGCTAAACCGCAGGTATCAATATCAACGGCTTGGGCTTATCAAAATTACAATGCGGAAAGTGTAAATGTACACCCACAAAACACAGAAATTATCAAATGCTTAGCACAGGGCGATTTACAAAGTATCGGTAAATTATTGTGTAATGTTTTAGAAAGTGTTACTATAAAAGAGTATGCTGAAATTGCCATGATTAAAGAGTTGATGTTACAGCATGGTGCGATGGCAAGCTTAATGTCGGGAAGTGGGCCTACAGTATTTGGTCTTACACCAGATGAAGAAAAGGCGAAGTATATCGTAAAAAAATTAGAAGACTTGTGTAATACACAGGTGATTCTAACGAAAACAGTTTGTGGAGATTGAGGGGAGAATTATGCAACGAAGATTAGCACCAATAAAATTAGATAGTTATCAACCTTTACGTGAAGTTGTTTGCGAGACGTTACGTGAAGCCATTAGAGGCGGGGTGCTAAAGCCTGGTGAACGCCTAATGGAAATACAATTGGCAGAAGAACTAGGCGTAAGTCGCACTCCTGTTCGTGAAGCGATTCGCAAATTAGAATTAGAGGGGTATGTCATTATGATGCCACGTCGTGGTACTTATGTAGCAAACCTTTCGATTCGTGACGTAAATGAAGTTTTTGAAATTCGGACGACACTGGATTCTTTAGCAAGTGGTTTAGCGGCAGAACGTATTACTGACGAAGAATTAGAACGATTAGAACGTTTGCTTGTTTTAATTGGTGAATACATAGAGCAAAATGATATGGAAAAAATTGTTGAAACGGACATGGAATTTCATGATATTTTATATCAAGCCAGTCGCAATTCACGTTTGGTGGGGATTATTTATAATTTACGTGAACAATTGACACGGTTCCGTTCCACATCAATGTCGTATCCAGGGCGATTAAAAGAAACCTTAGAGGAGCATATTCGTATCGTTGAGGCAATTGCGCAAGGCAATGTAGAACTTGCTCAAAAAGCAGCAGAAGACCATATGGAAAAATCAGAACAAACCTTATTGATTAGTATGGAAAAACTCGACAATAAACTTAAATAATATCTTGTTACTGGCATAGGAGGCTATAATGTATAATGCTATTGTATTAGCAGGTGGTGTAAGTAAAGAACTGAGTGCAGATCATGTACAAACGTATGAAGCTTTCATCGACATTGGTGGCAAACCTATGCTTTATTTTGTCTTAAATGCACTGCTCAAAAGTGAAAAGATCAGTAAAATACTTGTGTCAGGTCCGATGGAGATAATGGCAAAGATTGATTTGCCAGAAAAAGTGAAACTTGTACAAAGTGGTGAAACGATTCTCGATACAGTGGTAAACGGGATAACTGCATTGGAATCACTAAAAAAAACTTTGATTGTTACTGTAGATGTTCCTTTTATTACAGCGGCAGCGATTGATGATTTTTTAATGCAATGTGAAGCTGAGGAGGGTGATTTTTATTACCCGATTATCGAAAAAAGCATCAGTGAGGCAAAGTTTCCACAGGGCAAGCGCACCTATGTGAAATTAAACGATGGCACCTTTACTGGTGGCAATATTTTTTTGGTGAAGCCTGAAATTATTCCAGATTGTATGCGCATTGCAAAACAAATCATTGCGAATCGGAAAAAACCATGGCGATTAGCCTCTTTGCTAGGCTGGATAACGCTCTTGAAATTTGTTTTTGGCTATTTATCGGTAGAAGCGCTAAAAGAGAGATTTTCAAAAATTTTAGCAATGCAAGGAGTTGTCATTATCTCTAGCTATCCGGAAATTGGTATGGATGTAGATAAGCTAAATGATGTCATTTTGGCAAAACAATATTTGGACAAATAGCAATTATTAGTAAAAAGTACTGCAAAAAGTAGTACTTTTTTTATTTTTGTAAAAATTTTAGCGAATTTTATAGAATAAAGGGTTGCAAATCGTATGAATAATTTTTACAATAGAAAGATGTATTGCCTTATTGATATTATTTATGATATTGCATTACGCTATAATTTTACTGACTTTTAAGCAGGAATTTCTTAGAATATGTCGAAGAAATAGTGTTGTTTATATTTTGAAAAAATGACTCTAGCTGTTTGGGATATCACCTAGCATGGAGTCATTCTTATTTTATAGCGAAGGATTGATAGGGTACTTTAGAATTGGAGGGATAACTATGGCAGGGCTGTTAACTGTCGTTTTGGCCGCAGGTAAAGGCACTCGCATGAAATCGGCATTGCCGAAAGTTTTGCATCGTGTAGGTGGCAAATCGATGTTACAACACGTTTTGGATGCAGCCAATAAAGCTGGTTCAGAAAAAAATATTGTTGTTGTTGGCTTTGGTGGGCAAACTGTAAAAGAGGCAATTGGTTCACAAGCAGAATTTGTGGTGCAAGAGGAACAATTAGGCACTGGACATGCAGTAATGCAAGCTGAGCAGCTATTGAAAGAGTTTGATGGTACAGTTATGGTGCTTTGCGGGGATACTCCGCTGCTACAAGGTGATTTAATAGCAAAATTATATAATGAACATAAACAAGCAGGGGCAAAAGCAACTGTCTTAACGGCAAAAATGCCTGATGCGACAGGATATGGTCGGATCATTAGAACGGCAAATGGAGCGGTTCGTAAAATCGTCGAACAAAAGGATGCGAGCGCTGAAGAACTTCTCGTCGATGAAGTAAATTCTGGTATTTATTGTTTTGAATGCGCCGCACTATTTGAATCTTTAGCAAAATTAAATTGTAATAACGCGCAAGGGGAATACTATTTAACGGATGTGCTAGAAATTCTAGGCAAAGAAAATGAAAAAGTTTGGGCAGTGGTTGCTGACGATTATGAACAAACGTTAGGGATTAATTCGCGGGTACAACTTGCTGGGGCGGAACATATTTTACGTCGTCGCAAGACGATAGAACTCATGGATCAAGGCGTAACGATTATGGATCCAGCGAGCACTTTTGTTGACATGCAAGTCACTGTTGGGAAAGATACGATTATCTACCCGTTTACTTGGCTTGAAGGCAGTACTACGATTGGTGAAAGTTGTGAAATCGGACCCAATAGTAGATTTATGGATACAACAATTGGCAATAATGTTACGGCGCATTTTTCCTATGCACATGAGTGCGTGATTGCCGATGATGTGATCATGGGGCCATATGTACACTTACGTCCAGCTACAAAAATTGCCAAAGGCGTGAAAATCGGCAACTTCGTCGAAGTGAAAAACTCTACTGTAGGTGAAGGTTCAAAATTACCACACTTAAGTTATATTGGGGATACCGATATCGGGTCTGGGGTTAACATGGGTTGTGGTACGATTACAGTAAATTATGATGGTAAACATAAATTCCGTAGTACCATTGAAGATGATGCCTTTGTTGGCTGTAATTCTAACTTGGTATCACCAGTTACGATTGGTAAAGGTGCTTATGTGGGTGCTGGTTCAACCATCACGAAGGATGTTCCCCCAGCGGCGCTTGGTATAGGCAGAGCACGCCAAACAAATATCGAAGGTTGGCGTGACAAACGCAAATAAAATTTTCTTTTTAAAAATTTTAAAATAAATAGTATGATGTTGGAGGCTATTAAAAAAAATGACAGCGATTGACACAAAAAATTTATGTATTTTCACAGGGAATGCGAATCCAAATTTAGCAAAAGAGATTGCAGCATATATTGGGGTTGAACTAAGCAGTGCTTATGTTGGACACTTTAATAATGGCGAAACGCAAGTCATGATCGACGAGAGTGTACGTGGTAAAGATGTATTTCTTATCCAACCTACCTGTCAGCCAGTAAACGATAGCATGATGGAACTTTTAATTATGGTCGATGCCTGTAAACGTGCATCAGCTAAGAATATTACAGCAGTAATTCCTTACTATGCATACGCACGTCAAGATCGTAAAACTCGCGGTCGTGAGCCTATTTCCGCAAAATTAGTTGCTGACTTATTGACAACTGCAGGGGTAACTCGCGTTATGACGATGGATTTACATGCTGCACAAATTCAGGGCTTTTTCGACATTCCATTGGATCATTTAGTTGGCGTACCTATCTTAGCTGAGTATATTACAGAAAAGCAATTAAAAGATATTGTTGTTGTTTCGCCAGATTTGGGCGGGGTAACGCGTGCTAGACAATTAGCAGACAGATTACAATCACCAATCGCTATCATCGAAAAACGTCGTCCAATGCCAGGCGTTGCTGAAGTCATGAACTTAATCGGTTCGGTTGAAGGTAAAACAGCAGTGATCATTGACGATATTGTTGACACGGCCGGTTCTTTAGTAGAAGGGGCAAAAGCATTAGGTAAAATGGGCGCAAAAGAAGTTTACGCTTGTTGTACACATGCTATCCTTAGTGATCCAGCTGTGGATCGTATCAAAAACTCCAACATCAAGGAATTAATTATCACCAATAGCATTCCGTTGACGCCAGATAAAGAATGTGAAAAAATAAAATCTTTATCTGTTGCAAAAATCTTTGGTGAAGGAATTATACGAGTTTATACCAATAGTTCTATTAGTAAATTATTTGATAGAAAATTTTAAATTGATCATACTAGCAGGCTGTCAACAAAATAAAATATTTGTGTTGATGATTTAGAAAATATCTAAATCTGGTACAATTATAAACTAGTACGAAGATAGACTGCCGGTTGGTGAGAAGTGCGATGCTAGGAGCAGTAAGTTGTTGTGAAGGAGTCGTACTTTCGTACGTCGACGAACAGCACCTTGCTGTAACGACGCAGATGAGTGCTTATCGCCGACCCGCGGTCTGTCTGTCCATAGTATGTCTACAATCTAAAGGGCGCGATTTATCGCGTCCTTTGTTTTAATGGGGAGGGCGAGCTTCAGTGAAAGTAATCGTTGGTCTTGGTAATCCGGGGCAAGAATATAGTAAGACACGGCATAATGTTGGTTTTATGACGGTGGATGCCTTAGCGGAACATTTGGGAATCCGTAATTGGAAAAATAAATTTGATGCCCAAATTGGGGAAGGTAAAATTGGCGGTGAACCAGTTCTCTTAGTCAAACCGCAAACCTTTATGAATTTAAGCGGTACTGCAGTCGGGGCGATTTTGCGGTGGTATAAATTGAACGTAGAAGATGTGATCGCTATCTATGATGATATGGATATCGCGATCGGCAACGTGAAGTTAAAAAAACGTGGCAGTTCTGGCGGGCATCGTGGTGTAGAGTCCTTGCTCATTAATTTAGGGAAAGAGGAATTTCCTCGTGTGCGCATCGGGATTGGTAGACCACTACCAGGTTGGACGGTTGTCGATCATGTGCTCGCAAAATTTTCAACTGAAGATCAAGCGGCGATTGATCAACTGATCGTTGAGCTGATTCCAGCAATAGAATATATTGTGAAACAAGGCATTGATAAAGCGATGAACGGCTATAACATCAAAAAGAAATAGGAAAGAGGTGAACCTTATGATTACAGCAGTATACGCGGATGAAAATGGTGAAATATTTGATCAGCCAGGGGTTGAAGCAGTCGCGCGGATTGGTGATCAAACTGTCCTGTTAAAACTAGAAGACTTGATTCCACTCCCGGAAGGTGCAGATTTGATGTGCTTACCAGGACGACTTGCAATGGGACGACAAGGTAATCAAATCGGACCAATCACTGGGAGAGCTGTTGCGGCAATTTTACCAGCAGGCTATACAAGAACCCATATGCCAGCATTCATGAAAGTGGAAGGCGAGGCAATGTTACCGCTCTATGGCTATACAGCCGTAGTGCTATACAAAGATGAACTGTATGTAACCGCCATTTATAGCGATGAAAATGACAAATGGCAGCCGCTGCATTATAATACCCATAGCTTAAAAAAGCTGGTAAGTCGTACGAAAAAAGACTTGCCAAACAATCGGATTGTGGAGCAGGTCGGCAACTGTTCACTAAAATGGCATTGTTGTACGGCACAAAATTTATTTTATCGTCGTTGGGAAGCGGGTATTCCAACTTCGCCAACTTGCAATGCAAATTGCTTCGGCTGTATTTCTTTGCAACCATCTGAATGTTGCCCATCACCGCAAAATCGGATTGACTTTATGCCAACCCCAGCCGAAATTGCCGAAGTTGGTATCTATCATTTAGAAAATGCACCAGAAGCAATCGTTAGCTTTGGTCAGGGCTGTGAAGGGGAACCATCACTTGCCGCAGTCAACATTGCCGAAGGCATGAAAATTATCCGTGCCAAAACCAACCGCGGACAAATTAACATCAATACCAATGCTGGTTATACGGAAGGCATCAAAAAGATTGTCGATGCAGGACTCGATACCATGCGCGTTAGTATCATCAGTGCAAGAACAGATAGCTATCAAGCGTACTATCGGGGCAGCTATGAACTTGCGCAGGTAAAAGAATCCATCGCCTATGCCAAAGCAGCTGGGGTGTATGTGTCCTTGAATATGTTGTTTTTCCCAGGACTCAACGACCGCGAAGAAGAAATTGTTGCTTGGAAAGAATTTTTAGCTGAAACGAAAATTGATATGATCCAGATTCGTAATCTCAATATTGATCCAGATTCCTTTTTAGAAATTATGCCGAAAGCCAAAGGAAAACTATGTGGGGTAAAAACCTTCTTAAAAGAAATTCATGAAGCTTTCCCGCAGATCGTGATCGGTAGCTTTAGTCATTACATTGAAAAATAAAATGCGAGGTGACACTCTATGCCATCAGCAGAAGTTATCCTAGATTTTGCACCCTTGGTGCTTGTTATAATCGCAGTTGTGGGCGTATTCGTGGCCCGATATTTAGAAGGTAAGTGTAAGATTTTTAAATAAAAGATAGGGATATTTAATAAATGAAGGGCTGCCTCAAAATTTTATTTTGAGGCAGCCCTTCATTTATGCTTAACCACCAACCTGAAACATCTTGCGTAAATCTTGGCTTTCAATTGTTGTGCCATCATTAAAATGATGCTCTTGTGGCTTTTTATAAATATTTTGTTCGATGACCGCCCGAATAGAAGCATCATCGGTTTGATTTCTCAGTAGATTTCTTAAATCTACGCCTTTATCATACTGGAGGCAAAGTTTTAAAAAACCATTGGCTGTTAGACGAATTCTATTACAACTCATGCAAAATTTATTGTGCATTGCTTCAATAAAGCCAATCTTTCCTTTAAATCCGGGAAATGAATAATAGGTTGCTGGACCATTACCAAGTTGTCCAGACCAAGGAAACGATTTGCCATATTCTTTTTGCAGCATTGAAACAATCGTAGTTTTTTCAATTGCCGTAAAATCATGTGCCATGCCAATTGGCATCAATTCAATAAATCGAACCGAAATTGGATAATTTTTTGCAAAGTTAGCGATATCAAGTAATTGATCTTCATTGACTTCTGCAATTGGTACACAATTGATTTTAATATTTTCAAAGTTTAACGCAAGTAAAGTATCAATGCCTTGTATTACGCTAGACAATTGGTCGTGGCGCGTTAACTCACGAAATTTTTCTCTATCAAGTGTATCCAAACTGATATTAAACCCATCAATTCCTGACGAAATTAAATCCTTCGCCATTTTAGGAAGCAAAATACCGTTGGTCGTAATTGTAACTTGCTCAATTTCTGGAATCGCTTTCAATTCCGCAATAAGATGGCAAATATTTAACTTGATTAGCGGTTCCCCGCCAGTTAATTTAATTTTTTTTATACCAAGTTCGGCAAAAATTTTTGCCAATCTTATAATTTCTTCGTAAGAAAGTATATCCTTACGACCGAGTTGTTCGACACCGGTTTCTGGCATACAATATTTGCAACATAAATTACAGCGATCCGTAAGTGAAATTCGCATATAGTCTATGGTTCGTCCAAATTGATCTAACATCAGGTTCACCTTCTTACTTTATCAAACATTTGGATTTACAAAATGACCGCTTTTCCCACCAGCTTTTTCTACCAGAGCGATTGTTTGAATTTCCATTGTTTTATCTAATGCCTTACACATATCATAAATTGTTAAAAGTGCCGTACTTACAGCAGTCAAGGCTTCCATCTCAACCCCGGTTTGTCCGTTGACTTTTACCGTTGCACTTGCTTCTACAACAGATTCATCGGGAAGCAGAACAAAGTCAACACTACACTTTGTGATCAGGAGTGGATGACACATGGGAATTAAACTGCTGGTTTGTTTTGCCGCCATGATGCCAGCTACGCGGGCTACGCCTAAGACATCGCCCTTTTTTACGGTACCTTCGGCAATTGCTTTATACACTTCTTTATTTACGACAATTTTGCCTTTGGCAACTGCAATGCGGCTAGTGATCGTTTTTTCACTTACATCAACCATAATTGCATTTCCGTTTGTATCAAAATGTGATAATCCGTCCATTTTTTTATACCTCGCATGTTGTTTAATGTATACATTAATTGGCAGTGACTTTACCGTTTTATATACTAAATTAACGCTTCTTTTTATTCAGAAACAATTCGTTTTGGATGTGTATAAACACAAAAAGAATCATGACGCATACGTCCGACAATTGTAATGCCCAATTCTTTTGCCATTCCTAAGGCTAGTGTCGTTGGTACTGATTTTGCTACAACGCAAGGAATCCCCATTTTACTTACCTTAATAAGAATCTCAGAAGAAATCCTGCCACTAAACACAAGCAGTTTGTTTTCCATTGACATAGTTTGTTCTAAACATTTACCGTATAATTTATCAAAAATATTATGACGGCCAATATCCTCTGAATACAAGATTAGTTCGCCATTCTCCACAATAGCACCACTGTGTACGCCATAGGTCTGACTATGCGTTGCCGAAGCTTCATGTAGTAAAGTGGCTGTACATTTTAAAATATCAGTTGCTTTAAATTGTGTATTGCTGTCAATGTATCGTGTGGTTTTATGATCGTTGGCAAAATAAAACCCGGCTCGTCCACGTCCGCAACAGGTAGTCAAGCAGCGACGTAAATAGCCATCTGTTGATGCTCTTTCGACGAGATCAGCTTCAATCTGTACCAAACCATCTTCTTCATTAATCACTATTTCTCTGATATCTTCAATTGATTGAACCATTCCTTCAGAAATTAAGAACCCGAGCACCAAGTATTTTTGGTCTACTGGTGAACAAAGCATTGTTGTCGTTTCTTTGCCATTTAAATATACGGTAAGCGGCATTTCTTCTGAGATCAGCTGGTTGGACTCACAGAATTCATTATTTTTAAACTGGATGACTTCATAGGTTTGTATCGCGTCCACTTTCCCTTGCTCCATATGCTTGCTCCTATTTTTTATTCTATTTAACCGGAAAATTCAAAAAGACTAAACGTCGCTGTTTCGAATATAATGCAATGTTCTTTTTATGCAGGAACACGATTTTTTTAGCTTGTGCTACAAATCTATTTTACAAAATTTTCTATGATACGACTTTTAATTCATTATAACATATAAATTTCATTTTAATAAATACGCTAAATAAATTAAATTTATTTATGATACTGTATATAATAAAAATGTTTCCCTAAAGGGTTTATCTACAAAAAAATTATAAGCTTTTTGTATACAGATTTATTGACATCTGTGCATTGGGAACGTATATTATAATTGGGGTTAATTACACCTATAAATTTGGAGATTGTTTCTTTTTTCAATCATGGCTTATGAATTGATTAGAATGAAATTTACTCATATAGATTTTCCGTTTAAGGGGGCAAAAAAATGTACATCAACAGAAGGGATTTTATCAAAAGTGCCGGAGCAGCCAGTATTGGATTTGCGCTAGCAGATTTTGGATTTGATATCCCTAAAGTAAAAGCAGCCACGAAGGATTTCAAACTAACTGGCGCTAAAGAATTTACCTCTGTCTGCCATTTCTGTGCATGTGGGTGCAGTGTTATTGGTCATGTGAGAGATGGAAAACTGATCAATTTAGAGGGGGCTACCGATAGCCCAATTAATAGAGGTAGCCTTTGTAGCAAAGGCTTAGGCTACGGACATATCCCGAATTCAGACCAGCGTCCAAAGACACCACTTTATCGGGCGCCTGGTAGCGATAAATGGCAAGAAATCAGCTGGGACGAAGCGATTGATCGGGCAGCAAAAGCCATGAAAAAAGCTCGTGATGAAAATTGGATTGAAAAAGAAACGATTGACGGTAAAGAATACGCAGTAAATCGTACAGATGCGCTCAGCTTCATCGGCGGTTCTCAGGTCAATAACGAAGAATGCTATGCGCTGATAAAAATGACGCGTGCAGTGGGAGGCGTGTTCACGGACAACCAGACCCGTGTTTGTCATGCAACTACGCCGCCAGCACTGAACGCTGCTTTTGGTCGCGGGGCAATGACGAACCCTTGGCCAGATATTCAAAATGCAAAACTTATCTGGGTAGAAGGTAGTAATGTTGCCGAATGTCATCCGATGGGAATGAAGGCCATCATGAGGGCGAAGGAACGCGGAGCGAAAATTGTACATATCGATACAAGATTTACGCGCACTTCGAAAATTGCTGATCAACACATTCAGTTGCGCCCAGGCACGGATATTGCCTTTTTGGGAGCGATTATTAGCTATATTCTAGAGAATAAACGCTATGATGAAGAGTATGTAAAGCTCAATACCAATGCGTATTGCCTTGTGACGAAGGATTTTGACTTTAAAGAAGGCGTGTTTTCTGGCTATGATGCTAAAAAACGTACGTATGATCAGCATAGCTGGGGCTATCAACTTGATGCAGCTGGCAAACCGATCAAGACCGACGACATCAATCATCCGGATAGCGTATACACAAAAATGCGTGAACATTATAAACGGTATACCTTTGAAATGGCTTCGAATATCACCGGTACGCCAGCAGAAAAAATCAAAGAAGCCGCTGAACTACTTATTACAACCAAACCTTGTGTAATGCTTTATGCTCTCGGCATGACGCAACATACGGTTGGTGTACAAAATATTCGTTGCTTTACGATCCTGCAACTCTTGCTCGGTAATGTTGGCAAGCCAGGTACCGGTATCGATGCGATGCGTGGACAACCGAATGTACAGGGCTCAACCGACTTTGGTATCATGTTCCAATATTTACCGGGTTATCTTTCTTATCCAACGCAGGCGACTGGTACTTTGCCAGAATGGTCTGATGAAAGTGGTTCTTTTCGTGCCAAATTCGTGGTCAATCTGCTAAAGGCTTGGTACGGCGAAAAAGCGACGAAGGAAAACGATTACGGATTCAGCTATCTGCCAATTCGTAACAGCCATCATAATGATTCTCTTTATATTTCGTTTGAAAAAATGATCGAAGGCAAAGTGAAATGCACACATGTTGCCGGACAGAACCCAATGATGTCACAGGCGAATCTGAACTTGACGCACAAGGGTTTATCCAATCTTGAAACTTTGATTGTGCAGGATGTATTTATCAATGAAACGGCAGCTTTTTGGGAACGTCCGGGATCAGATGCTTCCAAGATCAATACGGAAGTCATCTTCATGCCAGCATGTTCCTATCTTGAACGCGAAGGCACGATGATCAATTCGATGCGCATGATTCAGTGGCGCATGGCGGGCCCTAATAAAGTCGGCGATTCTAAAGCGGATCTTTGGATTATTGACCGCCTGTTCAAGAAGCTACGCGAACTTTACAAGGATTCGACCTTACAAAAAGATCGAGCAATTTTGGACTTGGTTTGGAATTATCCAGAAGAAAATATGGCAGAAGCTGTGCTTAGAGAAATCAACGGCTACGACTTGAAAACGGGCAAGCTCTTAAATGGAATTGCTGAAATCAAGGACGATGGAACAACCAGCAGTGGTCTTTGGATCTATGCGGGTGTCTTTGCTGGCGATAAAAACCAAGCGAAGCGTCGTGGACAAGCTGATAAAGGCAATATGGGTATCTTCCCAGAATATGCTTGGTGTTGGCCAGATAATATCCACATCCTTTACAATCGTGCTTCCTGCGATAAAAACGGTAAACCTCTTGATGAAAAAAACAAGATCGTATGGTGGGATGAAGCCAAAGGTCAATGGGATGGCTATGACCGTCCAGATGTTGCCAATCTCAAGGAAGGCCCGAAGACGCCAGGCGGACAGAAACCGTTCCGCATGAATGGTGAAGGCTTTAGCCGTTTGTTTGCAGCTTCCTACAAGGATCGCAACCCAGATATGACGACTCGTGATCACTCTTACACTCCAGTCGATGGTCCATTACCAGAGTTTTACGAACCGGTTGAAAGTCCGGCGAAGAATTCGTTACATGAAAAAATACAATTCAATCCTTGCGTAATCTATCCGCGTCTGCCTGATGGACAACGAATCGGTACAAAAGATGAATTCCCATATGTACTTTGTACGTCCAGTCTTGCTGAACATTGGTGCTCGGGAACGATCACTCGTAATATTCCTTATCTCAATGAGCTCGTGAAGGAACCTTTTGCTGAAATCTCTGTAGAATTATCGAAAAAAATAGGCATTAAACATGGCGATGATGTGAAGGTTATCTCTGCGCGTGGCGAAGTAAAAGTAAAAGCTATGGTTACCAATCGTGCGAAACCATTGACGGTAAATGGTGAAGAAACGCATATCGTTTGGATGCCTTATAACTGGGGCTTCAAAGGATTGGCGAAAGGTCCAAGCACAAACGTTCTTACAATTGATGCGCTCGATCCAAATGTGCAAGAACAGGAATTTAAGGCCTGTTTGATTAACATCAAGAAAGCATAAATAAGGTGGATAAAGAATGAATAGCAATAACGGAAAAAAGGAATTGCTCTCGGCATATCTTGAGAAACATCCTTTTTTGCAAGAAATCGGCAAGCTTCATACAGGAGCAGAAACAATTTTAGCTGAGCTTGATGTGGAAGGCTTTTCTTTGCCGTCTTTTTCTACTTATGAAGAGGACTTTAAACAAGGAATCCCACTGTTACAGCACGCAGATTTTCAGGTAGCCTTAGGCAAGCCTGTTGAACATGTGATGCGCAAGCTGATTGAGGGATTACTAAAAGAGGAGATTCCAGAAGCCTTAAAAAGTTTTTGCCAATCGCTAGAAGGGTATCTAGCAAAAAACGCCGCAACAGAAATGATCGGTTATGTCCTTTGTCAAGAAGGAGATAGCATTCGTAGTTTTTGTGAAAAGAAAGGGCTCAATGCAAACGCTTTGAGCTATATCGTTTGGCTTGCTGTTTCTCGTGTATTGGTGCCATTAGAAAAGGAAAAAGATGAATGGCTAAAAGACCACAGTTGGGAGAGGAATTATTGTCCGGTTTGCGGTTCTTTGCCAGTACTAGCGCAACTCAAAAAGAAAAACCAAGGGCGTGAGCGTCACCTTGTTTGTGGTAACTGCCATGCTACTTGGCACTATAAACGTATCGGCTGTATTTGTTGTGGCAACGAAGACTTGAATAAGCTTCGTCTTTTAGAGAGTGAAGCAGAACCCCAGATGCGAATTGATATATGCGATGTCTGTCATTCTTACCTCAAAACGTATCTAAATGAAGGAGAGGAAGCCGTTTATTTGGCTGACTGGACAACGCTTCATTTAGATATGGCAGCGGAAGAAAAAGGATTTAAGAGAAAAGGAAACTCTCTGTTATAAGTTTCAAAGATAAAGGAGTGGTATACATGGCAAAAGAAATGACCATGCTGCATGATGTTTCAAGATGTACCGGCTGTCGTGCCTGTATGGTAGCTTGTAAACAGTGGAAGAATCTCCCGGCTGAGCAAACACCGTTCGATGGTGAATATCAGTCACATAAGGGGCTAAGTCCAAAGACTTATAATTTGATAAAAATGAATGAACGCGTTGAAGATGGTAAGTTTCATTGGGATATGATCAAAGTGCAGTGCATGCATTGTGATAATCCTGCCTGCATGAAGGGCTGCCCAGAAGATGCAATCAGCAAAACGGAGTCAGGTGCTGTCGTAATCGATCATCATAAGTGTGTTGGTTGCGGTTATTGCGCCATCAACTGTCCGTTCGATGTACCAAAGATAAATGAACAAACTCATAAATCAACAAAATGTAATCTTTGCGTAGACCGCATTGAGAATGGAATGGTACCATCTTGTGCACAGACTTGTACAGCAAGTGCAATTAGTTTTGGAACAAAAGAAGAAATGACTGCTTTGGCTCAGGAACGTTTAACTGCGGTTAAAGCTTCTTTTCCCAATGCACAACTTTATGGTGTAGATAAAAATGGTGTAGGCGGCACGCATATGACGTATGTTTTGACCGATAAACCTTCTGTTTATGGTCTGCCAGAGGATCCTAAAACCTCTGAGGCGATGAATTTATGGAAAGACATCATTCGTCCGATTGGAAAATTCGCGGGTGTCGCTGCGATTGTCGGCTGTGCTGGGGCTTATACCTTGAGCAAGGTCATCGCGAAAAAGCATAAGGAGCATAAAGAAAACGAGAAAGGCGGGGATTCGCATGTTGGTTGATAAAAAATACGTGCCGCGTCATGAAAAAAGCTTCATCATCTGTCATTGGCTGAACGCATTTTCATTTTTGATGTTGTTTCTGACGGCTTTGCCACTTTATGCGGATACATTCCGTTTTCTCTATGATATTTTTGGTGCCCATACGTTGCAGATTCTGCATCGCGTATTTGCTGTCGTATTCATCGCGACGCCTATTATTGGACTGCTCGTTGCGCGCAAAGGTTTTGGTACCTTAGCGAAGGAAGTCCTCAGTTTCGATAAAGATGATATGGTTTTCATGCAGAAGTTCCCACCTGAACTCATCGGTGTTCATCCAACAGGGATGCCAAAGCAAACTTTTTATAATGGTGGAGAAAAAATGAATATAAGTTTGCAGGCGGTAATCTGGCTTATTTTGGTCGTTTCTGGTCTAGCAATCTGGTTTGGTAACGGGACGATAGGCAAAGAAACGCTTGCTTGGATGATTCCACTACATAGCATAGCTGCTGGGATCGGCTTTGCGGCAGCGATTGGTCATATCTATTTGGCGGCGTCGGTTAACCCTGATTCCATGCGCGGTATGCAAAAAGGCAACATTGATGCCCGTTATGCCAATGCCCATCATGGAAAATGGATTGATGAACTGATCGCCAAAGGCGAAATCACTCGTGAAGAAGTCGATAAAGCCAGTAAAGAATATAGAGCATAATTTTAAATGAATGAATGAATCAATCAATTAAGGGTAAGCTATTTTTGAAAAGGCTTTAATCTGAAAGTCTAACTATATTAAATAAGAATCGAATTTTTTAGATGATTTAAAATGCGCTATTGTAATTTTTAATTAAATTACAATAGCGCATTTTTTATGAGTAACAAAATATTTATAACGATATATTATATTCTTTAAGTTTTCTATAGAGTGTTGATTTGCTTATTTTTAGTATACCAGCAGCTTGGATAACATTATAATTAGCACGATTTAATGCATTTTGTATTAGCAATAACTCCGCTTCTTGTAAAGAAGCAATTTCAGATAAATTAGATTGTGGAGCGGTATTTAGTTCACTCTTTGTTATAACGAATTTTGTATTGCACACAATTTCTTCGGGTAAATGTTCTGGCTTTATTATATCAGATGTATTCATATTTACTGCGTAGATGATGGCATTTTCTAATTGACGTACATTGCCTGGCCAATCATAGCTTTTAATAATAGAAATTGTTTCATCAGAAATTTTTGGAATTGGTAGGTTTGTTCGTTTAGAATAATTTTCAATAAAATAGTGTGCTAGCAAAGCGGGGTCATTTTCACGGATTTTAAGTGCTGGAATATATATTTTTAGCACGGACAGCCGATAAAATAAGTCAGCACGAAAAGTTTTTTCCTCAACCATTTCATAAAGATCCCTATTGGTAGCAGCGACTAAACGAAAGTTAATATCGTGGTAGCGTTTTCCGCCAATACGCATAACCTTTTTGTCCTCTAGGACCCTAAGTAATACTGCTTGAATTTCAAAAGGCATTTCGCCAATTTCATCTAAAAAAAGGGTTCCACCATTTGCTAATTCTATTTTACCTGGGCGACCATTGCGATCAGCACCTGAAAACGATCCACCTTCGTAACCGAAGAGTTCACTTTCGATTAAGTTTCTCGGCATAGCAGCACAATTAATTGCGATAAAAGGACCTTTAGGACGAGAATTTGTATGTATAGATTGGGCAAATAATTCCTTGCCGGTACCATTTTCACCGAGCAGTAAAATATTTTCTGGTGAGGTTGAAAATCGTTTACACATATCTTTGACTTTAACAATTGCGGGGCTTTCACCGATGATATCAGCAAAGGAAAAATTTGAACTGTTTCCAGTACGTCGAATGACTAAATCGTTGATTTTATCAACACTGCTTAATCTAATAACAGTACCGGAACTAGTTGTAGGACTGTCATTGGTAAATACAGGATGAGTACTGACAATATAAGTTTGATCAAGATTATTAATTTTTAATGTTTCTTCAATATAATTGACACAGGTACCGTTTTTTACTGCTTGAATTACAGGTGAAGTAGGGTAAAAAAAATTAAATATATTCTTACTGTATAGTTCTTTTAATGAATGCTGTAATATTTTTAATCCAGTAGTGTTGGCATGTTTAATATTGCCATCATGATCAATTAAAATAATTCCTTCATCAATGAATTCAAGCGATACTTCTAGTGTATTTCTTGTAGTCTCTAGAATCCGATAATTTTGTTTTAAGTATAATTGCTGCTGTATAGATACTGCCATGAAACTTACCCAGCCTAGAGAATGCGTTTGTAGTTTATTGGTGCTTTTATCATAGGTAAATTCATTTAAATTGTTGGATAAGGCTAATATTAGTGTACCGTGGAGGTTACCGTTGTCATCAAGAATTGGTGCACAAGAAATGATGTTTTTTTGTAATGTATAACAATAATTTTCAGGACCAAGTAATTGAATGGGTTTTTTATAGCGCATGCAAAGTACATGTGCACAAGTACCTACAGTAGACTCAGTCCACTGTGTTCCTATTTTTGAATTGCAGTTATGGAAAGCATTGATTTCATTCTTATTACCTTCCTGAAGGAGCATAATGCCATTACGATCACGTAGTGTTAGTACATAGCCAGAATAGGTAGCAAGGCTAATAAAAGTTTCGACTAAAGGCCGAGTGATTTCGATTAATAGTTGATTTTCTTCCATAGCAAATTGTAATTGATTCTCTGAAAGTTTATGTCCTAAATTATTTGTATAGGGATTTATACCCAATGCATGAGAGGTAATCCAAGACTCAGCAACAATAGGGCGTACATAAGGAGATTGCCTAGGGTCAATACCTTCTTCTATAAATTTTTTTTTGCATTCCACTATATGTTCCCAATTTTCTAATGGAGAAATAGCAAAATCCATATCAATGTGCTGTGAGTTTAAGGTATATAGTTCGGTGTTTATTGTTTTCATAGAAATCCTCCAATGTAAAATACTGCTATGTGTAGTTATTAATTTTAATTATAAACCTCTATTTACAAGAAAATTCCCATAATTTAAAATAAAGCAAAAACATTAATAATGTTAATTGTATCTCCGTTTATAGTAAATAAAAATATTATCAATATACAATACTTCGATAATATTTTTTCAAACTCCTGTCTTTTTAACAAAAAAGATAATTCAGGTTAAGTTATTTTTAAAATTGGGAATGTTTCAAATTGGAACTAAGAATAATTCCCTTAATGAGAATTAAGAAAACAAAAATGTAAAAAATTAACAATGAATGATATTAATGACATGATTAATGATAGGCTGAAAATTAAAAAAGAAAGGTATGTTCTTATTTTTCATAAGGCTATATTTAAAAATATAATAAAATTTTAAAAAAAATAATTTTTTTATATAAAATTTTTATTTTTGGCATGGATTTTGCATCTAGTTATGTGTAGTTAAAAATTTAAAAAATCATTGAGACTGTCAAGTTGGTAACGAGTAAGGAGATGGGGAAGTCGCTATTTCTTATAATAATTAGGTGGTGATGGAAAAATTTAATTATATTTAATAAAAAGAGAAATTGACGAAACAGAGAGGAGCGAAATAGATGAAACAACTAGTTCTCAACAGACGGGATTTTCTCAAAGTGACTGCTGTAACCGGGATTGCGGCAACATTCAGCGGTTCTTTGAAGAGTTTCACTAAAGGTGAAGCTGCAGAGGAGCCCGCAAAAGCAGGAGAGACAACAATCATCAAGACTTGTTGTAGAGGTTGTATTGGTAAGTGTGGTATCTTGGCACATATGAAAAATGGTCGATTGATTAAGCTGGAAGGTGATCCAGATCAGCCAATGACCAAAGGAAAGGTGTGTGCAAAAGGACTTGCCGGCATTCAAGCACTTTATAACCCGAACCGCAACAAGTACCCGATGGTTCGGGTTGGTGCACGTGGTGAAAACAAATGGAAGCGCGTCTCATGGGAAGAGGCGATTGATACAATTGCCAAGAAACTTATGGAAACTCGTGAAAAGTACGGAGCGGAAGCGGTTCTTTGTACTACTGGTGGTGGTGGTAATCCGGAATTTGGCAGTATTAGAAGATTCGCTAGTGTGTTTGGTACGCCAAACTGGTTCGAACCAGGAGCTCAGCAATGTTATATGCCAAGGACAGTCTGCTATAACATGATTTATGGAAATACAGATATGAAATACCAAACCACCAGTATTGCTGACAGCGAGGGGCATGAAATTTATTTCTACGAAGACACGCCAATGAAGACATTGGTAATGTGGGGGACGTGCCCTGCATATAACAGTCCATCCCAAGGTGGCAGGGCAGTTGTGGAACTCAGGGCTCGGGGAGTACAGACTGTCGTGGTTGATCCGCGTTTTACAGCAGATGCTGCTAAGGCAGATGTTTGGCTACCGATTAGACCGGGCACCGATGTGGCGCTCGAACTCTGCTGGATTAAGTACATTATTGAACATAAGCTTTACGATGAAGAATTTGTAATGAAGTGGTCGAATCTCCCATTCCTCGTAAATACGCAGACAAAAATGTGTCTCCGTGAAAGTGATATCAAGCTTGGTGGTGATTCTAAAACTTATGTGGTGTGGGATAAGAAGACGCAATCAGCTAAGCCGTTACCTTATCCATGGGATGACAATCTCGATCCCGAACTGTTTGGAACTTTTACAGTCAACGGGGTCGAATGTAAGACAGGGTTCCAGCTTTATAAAGAGCGTTGTGAGCCGTTTACCATCGAGAAAGCAGCAGAGATCTGTTGGCTCGACGCTGACATGATTGAAAAAGCAATAAAAATCTATGCTCAGGGGCCAGGGGGACTCTCTCTCGGCGTTGCAACTGACCAGCATCCTCAATCAGCTCAGGCAGCTATGGCAGCCTGCGCGCTTGATTTAATGATGGGGTATGTGCAAAAACCAGGGGCGTTACTTCAAAATTTCGGCGACGTAAAATTTGCTGACTCTGCGGTTTCGCCGCTGTATAAATTATTACCGGCTGAACAATTCAAAAAACGACTAGGTGGTGCCGAGTACAAGGGAGCAAATTCATGGGGATCTTGCCATAATCCAACTGTCCTGGAGGCAATCAAGACAGGGAAACCTTATCCGGTTCGTGTGTGGCTTGAACGCTCCGGTAATAAGCTTGGTGTGCTCGGTAATGCATCGTCATGGATTGAAGCATTAGAGAAAATGGATTTAGTTGTTCACATGTACATGTATCCTACATCATTTTCCGCTTATGCCGACATTCTGCTGCCGACTACGGAATGGCTGGAGTCGGATTATGTCGTTCCGCCGCTCAACATGCTTTTTGTTCGGCAAGCTGTTACGCACACCTATGAGACGATGAATGAAACTGTAATATGGGCGAAAATTGCCAAGCGGTGCGGAGAATTGGGGCATCAGGCCTGCAAAGACTCTTTTGACCCAGTGAAGACAGCACCAGAGCAGCCTTATTGGAATTCAATGGAGGAATTTCTTGACTATAACTGCAAGCTCAAGCTTGGAATGACTTTTAAGGAGCTTGCAAAAAAAGTGCCTTATGAAGCTATGCCTATCGAAAAATGGCGTAAGTATTATACATATAAAGAGATTGACCCGAAGACAGGAAAGCCTAAAGGTTTTGGTCGACCAAGCAAAAAAGTCGAAATTTATGGTGAATCATTCATCGATCTGGCTCGGACGGGGGCGCCTTACGCACCTTATCCATTGCCACCGGCATCAAAAGACTATGATCCGTTGCCTTATTTCGTGGAACCTTACGAAAGCCCGCTCGAAGGCAGTGAACTCGCCAAAGAGTTTCCTCTAGTCATGACAAACGGCAGACTTCCATACTTCCACCACGGGACATTGCGGAACGTTCCTTGGCTAAGGGAGATTTATCCTGCGCCTGAAATCTGGATTCACCCGAAGGCTGCCACTAAATATGGTGTGTCCCAGGGGGATTGGGTCAATGTCGAATCGCTGCGCGGTAAAATTAAGGCAAAGGCTTGGGTGATGGAAGGAATCAATCCAGGAGTTGTCTACATGGAGCGTTTTTGGACGCCAGAAACATTGAACACCGATACGCATGGCTGGAAAGAAGTAAACGTCAACGTACTTTCCAAGAATGACGCTCCATTCAATGATGTTATAGGTACCTACACACTGCGAGGATATCTTGTCAAGGTATCGAAAGCCGATGGACCGCCTAAAGGTGTTTGGCTGAAACCAGAGGAGTTCAAGGCATGGCTTCCTGAGCCGTCTGATCCTACTCCTTTAAAAGATAAGGAGGTGTAATTATGTCACAAAGAACAATGGTAGTTGACTTAGATCGCTGCATCGGCTGTAAATCATGTGAGGTAGCGTGTAAACAGGAAAATGGAGTGGTTCTCGGATGTACATGGAATAAAGTTCTGACAGTAGGTCCGACAGGTACGTATCCAGATATAGAAATGTACTATTTACCAACGATGTGTCAAGAATGTAAGGACTCGCCGTGCGTCAAGGTATGCCCGACAGGGGCGTCCTATAAGAGTGAGGATGGAGTTGTCCTTGTCGATAAGGAAAAGTGCATCGGCTGTCGGTACTGCATGATGGCTTGTCCCTATGGCGTTCGAACCTTCAACGAAGAGACGAAGGTTGTGGAAAAGTGCACGCTATGTGCCCAACTACAGGCCGTTGGCGAGGAGCCTGCGTGCGTCAAGATCTGTCCGGCTAAGTGCCGATTTGTTGGCGACATCGACGATCCAAGCAGTGAAGTAGCGAAACTAATCAAAAATGCTGGCACTGACAGCGTGCATGTTCTACCGAATGTGGGAAATAATCCTTCCGCTCGGTACATCCTGCACAGCAAGACGGCCAAATGGAAGGAGTGATAATATGAGTATTCAATGGCCATTGGTTTTTTTTACACTCTTTGTTGGACTAGGTTGTGGAATATTTGTCGTTTCTGTTGCCTTGACCGAATGGTGTGGCAAGGAAAAGCAAATTAGGTCAATAAGTTCGATTCTTGCGGTTGTGGCCTTAGGTGTCGGCGGTATGTCCAGCACCATGCACTTAGGTCATCCAGAGCGGATGTTTGGTGCACTGGGGCATCCAACTTCCGGAATCTTCATGGAGTCAACGATGATGTTCCTGTTAGGTCTGGTTATCATTGTTTATCTGCTTGCACTGCGGAGAAAGGCTTCCGACCAAACTTGTAAGGTTATAGCAACAGTAGGTGCGCTGCTCGCTGTCGTGCTTGCCTTTGTGAATGGTGATGCGTATGTTATGGCTTCCATCCCTGCCTGGAACACGATCCTTCTGCCAGTACTTTATGTGGCCTCAGCAGCTGTTATGGGCTGTTTCGGCATCAGCGTGTTAATTGCACGCATAGAAAATACCAATACGACTATAGTGTCAACCGTAACGGCAGCGGAAACGGCAGCAACAATGGAAACGGCAATGACAACGACAACGGCAAAGATAAAAAGGGCTACGCTGATTGCACTTGCAATCCAAGCGGTGCTAATCATTGCGTATTTGATGCATATAGCTGGAGCTCCTTATCCGGATGCAACTCGATCGGTTACACGGGTATTAACTGGAAATCTAGCATTATTCTTCTGGGGCGGACTGGTACTAATCGGGTTAATAATTCCTGCGGCGCTAATGAAGAAGACTGAAAGTTTTTCATCGGTTACATCAGTCAAGCTCGGTCTGGCCTGCGTCCTAGTTGGGGGCGTTGCATTTCGGGTTTTGATGTTTTTACTCGGTAGTAGTATTAAGCAATTTTTTTAAGTTATAAAAGTTGGGGAAGAGGGGGGATTCCTTCCCCGACTTTTATAATAAAAATGGAGGAAAAAATGGATAAAATATCAGAATACGCAGCGGTGATCTCAAACAGGGAGAATCTATACCGATTTCTAGGGCGCATCTACAAAGTTGAAATGGATCAAACATTACTGGATCAAATCAAAGAAATGTCTTTTCCCACCGAGTGTGGAGAAGACGAAATCGGCGAAGGATACCGGATGATAGAAAATTATCTGCAGCATCTTGGAGGCGATCCATTGACTGATTTGGCTGTGGACTATGCGAGAGTGTTTCTTGGTGCGGGGATAGCCGGAGACGATGCGGCGTATCCTTATGAGTCGGTTTACACCAGTCCCAAGAGGCTAATCATGCAAGATGCTCGTGATCAAGTGCTAGAGATATACCGTGCAAAAGATTTAAACAAGGAGGAAATGCTAGATTTTCCAGAAGACCATATAGCCCTCGAACTTGAATTCATGGCGTACTTGTGCCACGAGACACAAGATGCTATTGTTGCAGAGGATTGGCCGAAGATCTCGTCTTGTCTTAAGGAGCAAATGGATTTTCTTACACAACATCTGTTGAACTGGGTTCCTGCATTTTGTGATGACGCTGAGAAGTTTGCTGGGACGGATTTCTATAAAGCTATTGCAAAAGTCACCAATGGCTACTTGCGTTTGGAGCGTACCATCCTCGAAGATATGATCGCCGAAAATGTTGTGGCGAAAGCATAGTAATATTGACCTTCGTAACTAAGGCAATGAAATATTCATGTCGCATCTTAGAGCTTGTTGATTTATATGCGATTTGCTAGTTGTTAATTCCGCAATAAGAAAGGTCTGTAAGGAATGAAACAAGATAAAAAAATCAGTTTAACAAGACCCTCGCGACGCACCTTTCTAAAAATGACCGGAGGAGCTGCCGTTCTTCTCGGGCTTGGGGGAGTTGGAAAGATTATCCCGCGCGAGGCGCTCCTTCGTCCACCGGGGGGGCAGGACGAGGCATCTTTTATATCAAGATGTCTTAGATGTGATCGTTGCAGAAGTGTTTGTCCCACTTCCGCGATTGGTTTGGCGCACTTGTCTGATAGTATTCTGGATGCGCGTACGCCAGTGATGAAGTTTCATCTTGGGTACTGTAATTTTTGTAATAAATGTGTAGAAGTCTGTCCTACGCAGGCATTGAAACCTTTCGATATCGAGACGGTGAAGATTGGATTTGCAAAAGTGCAGAAAGACATTTGTATTGCGTGGGACTCAAGCGGTTGTAAGGTTTGCATGAGCGCGTGTCCGTATCAGGCAATAACACTAGATGAACAAGGGCGCCCGGTAGTTGATCCAAAAAAGTGTAATGGCTGTGGTATTTGCGAGAAAGTCTGTCCCGCACTGGTACTACGTACATACATTGGTGGCGACATCCGTGGTATCAAAATCGCACCGATAGCGGGAGGGGAAGAAAGTGTATGAGTAAAAATAAAACAAGGTCGTTGAGAATGATAACGATGGCGATTGTAGCCATCGTTATCATTCTTGGTTCAGCATGGAATATCGGTACGGGGTCACTTTCTGCCTTCGGCTTGGGGAATATAGACGCAATTTGTCCCTTAGGATACCTAGAAACGATGGTTGCTGGACGAGATATCATGGGGCATCTGCTGATTCCTTTTTTTGTGATTATCGGGCTGACTGTTTTGTTGGGGCGTGTCTTCTGCGGCTGGATTTGCCCTGTTCCCCTCGTGCGCAAAGTGTTAACCAACAAAGTCGACGAGCCAAATGAAGGTTCCTTGCAGCAGGTTTCTAGAGATGGAGAAATAGTAATGGAATCCTGTGCGAAGGAGCATTGTCACACTGAGAAAAATTTATCATCTGGGCTGATCATTCTCGGCATAACCATTGGATCTTCGGCTATCTTCGGTTTTCCTGTATTTTGTCTCATTTGTCCGATTGGACTAATCTTTGCGACGGTGTTTGCCCTAATTCGGCTCATTGGATTCAACGAACCGACGCTCGATCTTATTATTTTTCCCATTGTAATCATTGTTGAACTTGTGCTCTTGAAAAAGTGGTGCACTAAGTTGTGTCCAGTTGGAGCTCTACTCAGCATCCTTAGCAGGTTCAACCGCAATCTTGTACCTACCGTAGACCGTTCTCGTTGTCTAGAAGAAAGCAAAGGCGTAAAGTGTCAGCAATGTCGCAGTGCTTGCAGTTTAGACGTGGATATTAAGAACGGTAATGGAGCAGGTGACATCAGTGATTGTACCAAGTGTAAAGAATGTGCCGATAATTGTCCGGTACATGCGATTCGATTCCCATGGAGGTGAATGAATTTTGTCTAAACTAAATCTATTTACGGAAGCCTGTGCCAAGCTTGACAAGCGGGGAATTGTCATCAACGAAAAGCGGTGTTTGCGCAAAAGGCATTTCCATAGTTCCTGCCAACGCTGTTCTTCCGTGTGTCCAAATGGTGCCATCAACGGCAACGAAGGTCTTGTCTTTATGGCAGAAAAGTGTACTGGTTGTGGTGCCTGCACTTCGGTCTGTCCTAGTGGGGCACTTTCTGTTAAATTGCCTTCCAATAAGGAGCTCAAATCTCTTATCGCGCTCCATGTCAAACACTCTGGTGCTGTCGCTTTCGCTTGCGAGACCTACTTTCGGACTTATCCCAGTGAGCGTCGTCGTGCCATCGCCGTACAGTGTATAGCTCGGTGCGATGAATCCATTCTAGTCGATGCAGTTCTTCAAGGTGCAACCAATGTGGTTATCGTCAATGTCTCTTGTGCAGAATGCTCCCAGTATAAGATTTGTGGTCTAGTTCAGACGATGGTTGACACAGCCAATCGGTTACTAGAATGTTGGCAATATCCTGCAGTGATTGCGCTTGTTCCGAATATTCCGGAGAAAATCAAACCTTTGCCGGTCACAGAAGAGCAGGTGACTGGTATGTCACGCCGTGATTTTCTCACTGCTTTTAAACGGAAAAGTGAGAATTTCATCACACAGGTATTGCCCGATATGATACTCACTACCGCTGACAATCCCCGGGAAAATATTAACGGACTACAAAATCCCATGGACGAAGCCAAACATTTACCCGAGAAGTGGTGCTCATTGGTTAAATCGCTAAAACAACTACAAAGCACAGCAATTCCTATGAAATTTCAAAGTAGCCTATGGGGAGATATTAGCATTGCCGACAACTGCAATGGCTGTGGGGCCTGCGCCGAGGCATGTCCGACGTCAGCCATCGTTATTCTTGAGCAGGATGGACTTAGGAGCATTTCCTTAAATATGTCATGTTGTACACAGTGTGGTTTATGTAAAGATGTTTGTTGCTGTGAAAGTATTGAAATTATATCAACCGTCGCTCTTGAAGCAATATTTGCCCAGAATCCACGAGTGCTTATCGAAAAAAAACAAGAAGAAATCGATAATTTGTTGGAACCGCTAGAAGAGAGGATGGCACGTTTATTGAGGTGTGTGGTTAAAAAATGAGACAGAAAGCAGAGCGGCATACTCGGTAAGACGAGCGAAGGGTGGAGTGGCTACTTTTTGTTCAGTGAATTGAAAAATTAGGAGATTAAATTGCTCCCAAAAGTAAGTTTAAGTACTGAAAGATATCTCTGTTTAGGTATGTCTTATAATGAAACGAATTTTTAACGATATTCTCAAAATAAAACAATATGAGCAAGAATAATTTTATATTATTCTTGCTCATATTGTTTTATTTGTGATGTGAAGTACGAGTCATAAGGACTTACAAAAAAAATATATGTTTTTTGCCAAAATTGGTATGAGATTTGCATTTATATTTAAATGACAAAATATGGCTAGGAGAGATTGGATTGAAAAAATTTTTAATACTTTATTTCACAATATTATTAACAGTAATATTTACCGGTTGTGCGAGCGAGCCCGTTACTTTGCAAAAAAATCAAAAAGAAGTGAAAGAAATTCGTGTGGGTACAGTACCGTTACCGTTTTACTCTCATATGTGGGTTGCCTATAAAAAAGGCTTTATTGATGAAGAATTACAAAAAGTCAATTATAAGTTAAATTGGCAAACAATTAGTTTAGGACCAGTAGTAAGTGAATCATTTGCTGCAGATAAAATCGATATGGGTGTAATGGGGGATTTTCCAGCCTTTGTTGGGCGTTCGGCGGGAATTGATTATCGTATGGTCGCGATTGCGTCTACTATTTCAAAATCGCAGGCGCTTCTTACCAAGAAAGACTCTGGGATTAACATGGTTAGTAATTTAAAAGGAAAAAAAGTAGCGACTACCAAAAATACATCAGGGCATGAACTTTTGATTTCATTAATAGAAAGAAATGGCATGTCAATCAATGATGTAGAATTTGTGAATATGTCGATGGGTGATTTGGGAACGGCATTGATCAATGGCGATGTTGATGCTGGTGTAATGTGGGAACCAGCTGTTACACGATTAGAAGAAAGTGGAGAGGTAAAGGTAGTAGTCGACGGTACAGTTTGTCCAAATTATGCAGTATTGTTAGCTAAAGAAAGTATGATAAACGATCACCCAGAAGCAGTCAAGGCTGTATTAAAGGCATATCAGCGGGGTAATGAATATATGCAAAAAAATCCGGAAGAGTGCTTGAAGTTACTAGCAGTGGAAATGAAAATTCCCGAGGAACAATTGCGTAAAATGATGGATAAATATATTTATTATCCACCAATAGATGATAAATTTATCATGGATATGCGAAGTACGGAACAGTTTTTATTGAAAAATAGCATTATCAAAAATCCTGTTGACATCAATCTATTTATCTTTAAATAATGACAAAAAGTAAGGGGTAAAATTAATCTTTACGAAAGCGGAGGGACATCAATATGAGTTATTTAGATACTACACACGAATTATATAAGGAGGCAGCAATGGAGACACAAAAAAATCTTTGCTGTGGACCTAGAACCAATCAACACTTACCTGATTTAGTAATTCCTGATATTATGCATGAAATGAACTACGGTTGTGGGACAACTGTGCATTTTGGTGATATTAACAGTGATGAAACCGTTCTTTATGTAGGTGTTGGTGGTGGATTAGAAGCGTTACAGTTTGCTTATTTTACCCGTCGACTAGGTTCCGTTATTGCGGTAGATAGAGTACCAGAAATGATGGTAAAAGCCCAGGCAAACTTAAAGTTAGCAAAAGAATTAAATTCTTGGTTTCAGTCAGAATTCATTCAAATTCTTCAAGGGGATGCCCTTAAATTGCCAGTACCGACAGATAGTGTAGATATAGCGGCTCAAAATTGTTTGTTTAATATTTTTAAAGAAGAAGATTTACTGAAAGCTTTGCGCGAGATGAATCGTGTGCTTAAACCAGGTGGTAGATTATATATTTCTGATCCGATTACCACCCAACCAATTCCAGAAAGCTTGCAAAATGATGAACGATTAAGGGCGATGTGTTTATCTGGAGCTTTATCTTATCAAGGGTATTTAGCTAAAATTGCTGAAGCTGGTTTTGGTGAAATTGAAATACGTGCTCGTCGGCCTTATCGTGTACTAGATAAAGCTACGTATGGAATTAAGCAGAATATTTTACTAGAAACCCTTGAACTTGTGGCGTATAAAAAAGCTGTACCAAGCAATGGCGCCGATGTTTATGCGGGTGAAACGGCTACTTATTGTGGCGCAAATGATGTGTATGATATTGGCGATGGAGTTATCATTCAGAAAGGTGTGCCAACATCAATTACACAAAAAATGGCGGTTCATTTAAGGGATTTAAATCAAGGCGATGTTTTTGTAACGAATCCAACGTATCATTTTGTTGGTTCAAAAAATAATACAAGTTGTTGCTGTTGTTGTGGCTAGAAATAATTTTGATTGTGTGATTATTGGAGAGTAAAGCATGGAAATAGTAGTAAGGCTAGCTAAAAAATATAAAAACAAATTTTTTTTTACTAGACAGATAAAATGGAATAGTGTTATCTTACCTTTTGCTTTGTTAGTTATTTGGCAGGTTATTATATTTTTGGGGCTAGTAAAGCCAATCCTATTACCTTCACCACAACAGGTTATGAAAGTTGCGATGGAGATGATTGTGAGCGGAGAGCTCATTCGGCACTTAAGTGTTAGTTTAATCCGCGTACTGGAAGGCTTTTCTTTAGCCGCTATTCTTGCTGTTAGTTTAGGCGTTGTTTTGGGGATGTCAGCGGTTGTATTTCAACTAGCCAATGGCACAATACAGCTACTTAGACCAATTCCGCCGATTGCTTGGTTACCATTAGCTATTCTTTGGTTTGGTATTGAAGAAGGATCGAAAGTTTTTATTATTATAGTAGGTGCCTTCTTCCCGATTTTTACCAATGTTTTAGATGGGATTAGGCAAACAGAAAGCAAATATGTAGAATTGGTAAAAGTTTTAGAAATATCTAGATGGCGAATTATTACAAAGGTTGTGATACCAGGCGCATTGCCATTTATTTTTGCTGGCTTACGCACTGGATTAGGATATGCTTGGATGTGTGTTGTGGCTGCGGAATTATCGGCAGGGATGACGGGAATTGGCTATATGTTAACAGATGCACGCGCGATGATCCAAACAGATCGAGTTTTGGTGGGGATGTTAGCGATAGGGGCTATTGGTAAACTTATGGATATGATGTTGCAGCTTATTGAGAAAAAAGTTATTAAGGGCAAGGAGTTTTATACAGGAAAATGAACGATGAAAATTATGTAAGCATCCAACAATTATCGAAGAGTTATCAAATAAAAAATCGTCTGGTAGTTGCTTTGAAAAATATTTGTTTATGTGTTGCTAAGCATGAATTTGTTAGTATTATTGGTACGAGTGGTTGTGGTAAAAGTACTTTATTGCGTATTGTTTGTGGACTTGATACTGACTATAGTGGCAAAGTAATAGTCAATGGTAATATAGTCGTTGGTGCTGGACTTAATTGTGGGATGGTTTTTCAAGAGCATCGGCTATTACCGTGGCTAACGGTAGCGGAAAATATTACCTTTGCGTTACATGATAAAACAAAAACTGAAAAAGTAAGATTGGTAGAACAGTATCTTGATTTGGTAGGCTTGCAAGGGGTAGAAGGATTTTATCCCAAACAGTTATCAGGAGGAATGGCACAGCGCGTTGCTATTGCTCGTTCCTTGGTCAATAAACCGAATCTTTTACTGTTAGATGAACCCTTAGGTGCATTAGATGCACTGACAAGATTAAAGATGCAACAAATATTATTGCGTATTTGGGAAAAAGAAAAAACGACCATGCTTATGGTTACGCATGATATTGACGAAGCGATTTATCTAGGAAATCGCGTTGTTTTGTTATCGGAAAGTCCAGGCACGATTAAAAAAGAATTTTTAATCCCAAAGGGAATTGATCGTAGCGATACTGCATTTGTTAAAATGCGTGATGAAATATACCATGAATTTTAGAAAAATTGCAAGGATATTTACATTTACTAAAACGATAAGCGGTTAATAAGTAGAAGTGGAGTGTGATTTCTTTGAAAATGAATTTACAAACTAAGATATTAAGCTCTTTTTTAATTACGGCAATTATTACGATGATTGGTTTTGGTATTATCGTTTACAAAATGGCAGAAATTGAAGATTTATCACAAAACATAGGAAATCGCTATTTTGTTAATTACGAAAAATATGCAAAAATTTCCGTTAACATGGAAAAACAAATAAGTTTAGCGAGACTATTTGTTATTAATTCTAGTGAAGATGCGGCAAAAGAATTTTCCGCGCTTAGCAAAGAGAATGATCAACTTACGGATGAACTAATCAGCACGGCTCAGACAGATAAAGGCAAAGCATTATCTACAGAAATAAAATCCTTAAACCTTAAATATAGTGGATTTGTTGAAACTACATTTTTTCCGAAAATTCGTGACGGTAAGGTAGTGGAGGCTCGTAAAGATATGCTGAAGGAAGCGTCTGCCACAGAAGCGCAATTGTCAAAACGGTTACGTGAAGCTTGTAGTGAAAATACGCAGTATATTTCTTCCCAACTTGGCACAACAATGGATAATAGCAAGCAGGTAACGCGATTATCTATAATATTAGCGATTGTTATCTTTGTTTTGAGTATCGTTATTGGTATATGGATTGCGAGAAATATCGCTAAAGATGTTAATCTGTTGGCCGAGCTTATGAAAAAACTAGCAGAAGGGGATTTGGGCAGTAAGAGCGAGGTAAAACGCGATGATGAATTGGGTGTGCTTGCTGAAGCGGTCAATCATATGATTGAGAATGTCAGAGTATTATTAAAAAAAATTCAAGGCAATGCCGAACAGGTAGCTGCATCCTCAGAGCAACTGAATGCGAGTGCTGATCAATCGGCACAGGTAACCAATCAGGTTGCAGAGTCTATAAGTAATGTAGCCAATGTATCGGATCAGCAATTGCAGGAAGTCAATTCAACTACACAAATTATCGAACAGATGTCGAGTAACATTCAACAGGTAGCAGGTGATGCAGAGGCTTCTGCTAAACAAGCTGGTATTGCCACCGACACAGCAAAAGAAGGCGCTAGTTTTATTGATAAAGCGGTAAAACAAATGAATGTAATTGAAGATACAGTCAATCATTCAGCTGGTGTTGTTAGCAAACTAGGTGAACGATCAAAAGAAATTGGACAAATTGTTGATACAATTTCTGGAATAGCTGGGCAGACGAATCTGTTAGCGTTGAATGCGGCGATTGAAGCTGCGAGAGCTGGTGAACAAGGGCGTGGTTTTGCTGTTGTCGCTGAAGAAGTAAGAAAACTGGCCGAACAATCACAAGAAGCAGCGAAACAAATCGCAAACTTAATTCATGAGATTCAAAATGAAACCGAGAAAGCTGTAAATGCAATGGAATCAGGTACTAAGGAAGTAGAAATTGGTGCTGAAGTAGTAGGTGATGCGGGCAAAGCATTTACGAGTATTGTTGATTTAGTCGGACAGGTATATGGTGCAATACATCATATATCAACGACATTTGCCGATATGGTTAGTAGTACCAATCAAATCGTAGTTTCAGTAGAAGGAATCGAAGCAATAAGTAAAAATGTTGCTTCGGAATCGCAGTCGGTATCGGCGGCGACGGAGGAACAATCGGCAGCTATGCAGGAAATAGCCGCTTCTAGTCAAAATCTAGCGCAAATCGCACAAGAATTGAGAATAGAGGTTGCCAAATTCCATATGTAAGCGATCAAAAAATATTGAAGAATTTTTCGGCGAAAGAGCTGTTGAATTGCATAAGTAAGGGGCTGTCGCACTAAGCGAAAATCATACTATATATTGTGATTTATTTTAAAAACATTCACAACATAAAGTAGAAATTTTTCTTAGTGCGGCAGCCCCATTTCTTTTCTATTAGAAAAATTTTTACCTTGGTCTCAAAATAAAACGGATTTATTGGTGTATTCCCAATATAAGAACCCATAATTTGAATTTTATTCATTCTTATATTGCAAAAATGGAACAAATCGCGATAAATCAAGAGTATAAAAAAATAATAATGCTTGGCATGAAAATTGCAATTAATTAGGTTGAGATAAAGAGATGAATAGATGAATAGAGTCATGCCGAAGAGCGAGCATGAGATAAATAAGTGCTTTTAACGTGTTTAGAAAAAATTTAGTTTAATCTTATACAGCGAGGAGTTTATCAAATTGAAAAATATCATTATTGTTTTTACCAAAGTACCTAAAGTAGGAGATACCAAAACACGTCTTACTGAAAAAAGAGGTGGAATTTTAGAACCGGAAGAAGCAATGCATCTTTATGAGGGATTACTGCTTGATGTAATCAATGCAAGCGTTGCTGCAAATTGTGGTGAAGTAAAGATTTGTTATAACCAAAGTGGTGATCGTGAATATTTAGAAAAACTGCTTTCTGGTGTAACGCATAGAGATAAAATTAAAGATATCTATCCTGATCAAGGCGGTAGCTTTGATGAATGTATGCAATATGCTACAGATTATGTGCTCAAAAATGGCAGCAAAGAGCGTTTAGCGGATAGTGTGATCGTCGTTGGTGGCGATTTGCCTAGTTTGCAACCGGGTATTTTACAAGATGTGATGAAAAAAATAGAGAGATTAGCCGCTACCGATCGTGGTCACGCAGTCGCTTTAGATTGTGATGCCAAGAGAGAGGAAAATATTGGTGCAGCCTTAGTTGAAGGGGCTTGCCAAGAGGGAGGTTTCTCGATTATCGGCTATACTTGTACAACACCATTTACTTTTGCTGGTGTATTTTACAATATGACGGGAGTAACCACACTGGATATGACGGTGAATAAAGCAGCTGAAAAGAAAATCCCGATGGCAGCGTGCGAAATGACACCAGATATTGATATTCCAATTGATTTAGCAAGTATGATTCCAGTTCTTCGCGTATTGGAACTAGCGGCAATTGATGATGAAACAATTATAGCACCAGTAAATACGATTCGGATATTAAATGAACTTGGTTTAGAAAGTTCATCAACGCCACCACAACGCTAATTAAATGGGAGTGAAGGGCAGTGCTTAGAAAAAATTTCACGCAGGAAATTGCACAGCAATGTGTAGAGTGTGGTCAATGTGCGGATGTTTGTACGTTGCTAAAAGAAATTGGCGAATCACCATTAAAAATAGTAGAACGTGGGGCAAAAGCAATCGAAGCGTTTAGTTGTGCGCTATGTGGGGCGTGTGAAAGTGCCTGTCCATTACAGCTTAGTCCGAAAAAGATGTTTGAGCAAAAACGGGCTGAGGCTGTGAGTCAAAAAGAGTTTGCGGTAGATGAGTTGAAATATCTTTATCCTGATCGAAAAAATTGTGTGACAAACGTATATCGTCGTTATAACAAGATTGATTATAGTGACATAAACGTGAAAAGCGTTGCCAAAGTTTGCTTTTTCCCGGGCTGTTCCATGATAACGTATTCACCAGAGCTTACGAGGGGTGTTTATCAAGAGCTTGTAAAATCTGCGCAGTGTGAAGGTGTTTGGCTTGAATGTTGTGCAGTGCCGCTTGAAATGTTAGGACTAATTGATCGGGCAAAAGCAATGCATAAAACAATGCGTACCTTTGTGGTCGAGCATCAGATTGAAACAATCATTGTCGCTTGTGCGAACTGTTATTATGCGCTGCGAGAAATATTTAGTGATCTTGGGGTCAAAGTAAAAACAGTGTATGAAGTCTTAGACTTTACCCCAAGTGCACAGCTAAATAAAAAAATATATACGATTCATGACACTTGCCCTGATCGAGCAGAGGGGATTTTTGCAACACAAATACGCGAAGCTTTTAGAAAAAAAGGCTTAGCAATGGTTGAAATGGAGCATACAAAAAAGACCGCGATTTGCTGTGGCAGTGGCGGGCAAATATCACATACGCGTCCAGATTTAGCAAAAGCATTGATTGATCAACGGATGATGGAAGCGCGCAAAACAAAGGCAGATGAATTGGTTGGTTGTTGCTTGAGTTGTGTATTAAAACTAGAAACAAATGATAGTGGCTTCCCTGTAACGCATGCATTAAATTTGCTATTGGATATTAAAGAAGATTTTAAAGGAGCGAAGGCTCGATCAAAAGCAATGTTAGAAGGCCCAGACGGAGAAGAAATCTGGGATGAGATCATGACCGATTGATCGGTAGATAGGGGAGCGTACAATGAATCATATTGAACTTACGAAAGCATTCACTGAAATATTAACACTCAGATGGTCGCCGGTGGCTGTGAAATTATTAAAAAAAGGAGAAGCAATTCCGCCAGGAGTTGTCGAACCGTCGGTTCCACTTAGACATTGTCAAGCAATTACGGTTGCTAGACGTGGCAATAGTTTATATATGCCGCCGAGCAAACATGCTTGTCCAGATGGTTCGGCGATTATGGGGCTAGTACCGATGTCGCCTAAATTGCGATCAGGGGAGTTGTACTTGTTATTTAAAAAATTACCCAATATCGAATGTGCAAGAAAAATGATTGCCAGTCGCGAGGAATTTGAGCCAGGTCTGTATGTTTCATCGGTAGTTGCACCACTAGAAAAAGCCGAGTTTGAACCTGATGTTGTTATCTTTACCATTTATCCAGAACAAATGATGTGGCTATGCTGTGCATCAAGTTATGCAACAGGTGATCGTCATGTATTTCATACTTCAGGGTACAATTCAACGTGTTCTGATCTTACGGTACAGGTCATGAAAAGTCAGAAAATGAATATATCTTTTGGCTGTTATGGGGCAAGGGCAATCAGTGATATCAACGATTTTGAAGCGTATCTATCCGTACCATATAATCAGTTAGAGATGTTAGTAGAAGCATTGAAAAAATTGTCAGTAAAGAGTATCCCCGAAGCACGACATAAAATTTATATGCCGCCAGTCATTGATAACGTAGCTGCGCCAGGAGAAGGCGGTACAGATTGTAAAGCTGAGATTATTATGGATGAAGAACGTTGTAACGGCTGCGGTTTATGTGAGGCATTTTGTCCAGAAGCTGTATTTAGTAAGAATACAGAGAATCAAGGCACAAGATACAAAATAGATGCAGATAAATGTTGTGCATGTTATACCTGTGTTGGTCAATGCCCACAGAAAGCAATTCAATTAAAATATAAACCAAAATAATAAAAAATAAATTGCGATACATTAAAAATATTGCAATCAAGGTGAGGGATATAGAGGATGACGGAAATCAAAAAAACAGCATGCCATTTTTGTCATATGAATTGCGGCATGTTAGCAACGGTTGAAGATGGTAAGGTTACTAAAGTTGTCGGGGATCCGGAGCATCCATTTAATATGGGCGCACAATGTCCACGGGGAAATATGGCGCTAGAGCATCTTAACCATCCCAATAGAATTAATTATCCGCTAAAGCGTGTTGGCGAAAGAGGCTCTGGTGAATTTAAAAGAGTTACTTGGGAAGAGGCTTTAGACGATATTGCTTCACGTCTTAGTGAATTAAAAGATAATTTTGGAGCAGAAACACTTAGTACGGTTGGAGGAACAAATCGTACGGATGATTTTGCCAGAAGAAGATTTTTTAATTTATTTGGTAGTCCAAATGTAGCACATACTGCACCAGATTGTTGGATACCAAATTTTTTAACGGAAGCGGCATCCTATGGGTGGGCAGCATTTGATCCTGAAATTACAAATTCACGTTGCGTAGTTGTTTGGGGACACAATCCAGCAGCTTCTTATTTGCCAGAAATGCGTGGTGTTTTGCAGGCAAAGGCAAATGGGGCAACGATTATCGTGATTGATCCAAATTTTAGTGAAACTGCGGCAAAAGGAGATATATGGCTTCCGCTTAAACCTGGCTCAGATAATGCTTTAGCATTAGCATGGTTGAATGTAATCATCAATGAAGGATTATGTGATTATGAATTCATCGAAAACTGGACGGTTGGCTTTGAAGATCTTTGCCAAAGAATTGACGAATATACGCCAGAATGGGCAGCCGAAAAAACTGGTTTATCGCCAGAATTAATCATAGAAACAGCAAAAATATATGCGACGGCAAAACCAGCTTGTATTCAATGGGGTGTTGCAACTGATCAATTAGGTAAAGGCAGCAGCGCGTCAGCGCAAGCAAGGGTAGCATTACGGCTAATTTGCGGTAATCTTGATGTTCCTGGTGGTGATGTTATGCCAGGCCCGCATCCAGAGTTTATCACGGATTGGGAAATGGAATTAAATGAAAAACTTCCAGAAGAACAACGTGCCAAACAAATTGGTTCCGATCGTTTTAAACTAAACGCATGGCCTGGTTATCAAAAACTAACCGATAGTATGCTTAAAGTTTGGGGCAAGAGCATCCCCGCAGAATGGTTCTGCGAGGCAAATCCACCGCTTTTATTTAGAGCAATGATCAGTGGTGACCCATACCCAGTCAAAGCTTGTATTATTTTAGCGAATAATCCGTTAATTTCTTATGGAAATTCTAAACTCGTTTATCAAGCGTTAAAAAGTTTAGATTTAATTGTTGCAATGGAATACTGGATGACGCCCTCAGCGGCATTGGCAGATTATATTTTACCAGCAGCATCATGGCTAGAGCGACCAGTAATGACAACGACTTACGGTGTATCTGACTGGTTGATTGCTTCAGAAAAAGCGATTGAACCAATGTTTGAACGCAAAACTGATATAGAATTTTGGATGGAACTTGGTAGAAGATTAGGGCAAGCAGAATATTGGCCTTGGCAAACAGATGAAGAAATTTTTAAATATCGCTTAGATCCAATCGGCTTGGATGTCGACAGCTACGAAGAGTTTGTCGAACTTTATCGGATGCATTTTGCTGAACGTGATTACCGTAAATATGAAACAAGGGGGTTTGCTACGCCATCAGGTAAAGCCGAATTAAAGATATCCTTATTTGAAGAGCTCGGACTAGATCCACTGCCACACTATGTAGAGCCTCCATTTAGTCAAGCTGCCAATCCTGAACTTGCCAAAGAATATCCATTAAGTCTAATTGGTGGTGGTGGGTTCATGCCGTTCTTTCATACAGAACACCGTGAAATTACGAAACTTAGGATGCTCAGACCATATCCTCGAGTGGCAATTAATCCACATTTAGCAGAAAAAATGAATATTAAGGATAATGAATGGATCTGGATTGAAACGCCAACAGGCAAAGTTAAACAAAGAGCATTGATCACTCCGGCTGTAGCGCCAGAGGTTGTTCAAGCCGAACGTGGTTGGTGGTTCCCTGAAAAAGATATTAAAGATCCTTGTCTTATGGGGGTTTTCGAGTCCAATATCAGC
>Ga0316600_10000144_pt1 | contig 43729 bp, 38 predicted proteins | sample OWC_soil_day5_CT_FD_207652 | JGI IMG/M metagenome (GOLD analysis project Ga0316600, IMG submission 207652) | Wetland soil microbial communities from Old Woman Creek delta, Ohio, United States - OWC_soil_day5_CT | ecosystem: Environmental > Terrestrial > Soil > Wetlands | place: USA: Ohio... | reverse complement strand
TTCTAGAACAATGTTGGCGGAGGTGTTTTTGTGCGACAAAAATTAAACTTAATTACCTTAGGTGTGAGGGATTTAGCTGTATCTCTTCAGTTTTATCGAGATGGCTTAGGCTGGAAACCTTCCAATGCGAGTCAGAATAATATTGTTTTCTTTGATTTAGGTGGTGTGGGCTTAGCCTTGTATCCTCGGAATTTACTTGCAGAAGATGTAACGGTAAGTGCAGAAGGTACAGGATTTTCAGGGATTACGTTAGCACACAATGCTAAGAGTGTGGAAGAGGTTGATGGGGTTTTATCTAAAGCTGAAAAAGCAGGTGCAAAGATCATAAAAAAAGCCCAGAATGTTTTCTGGGGTGGTTATAGCGGTTACTTCTCCGATCCTGATGGTCATTTATGGGAAGTAGCTTGGAATCCCATGATCGAATTTGATGAAAAAGATGCTTTACTCTTGTAGTAAATGTTCTATTCTTTATAAAAGTGTACTAATACAGTTTACCTTATTGCAATTGAGGATTGTGATACATTAGGATATAATGATGCAAAGAGTCTATAATATGAAGGTATTTATTGAAAATAAAAAATGATGAGCTAAAGTACATGTGCTTCTAACTCATTTCTAGTGTAGGTGATAAATTATGAAACTAATCGTATCTGATTTAGATGGCACTTTTCTGGATTCGAATCATGAGGTCATTGAAGAAAATGTTGCGGCGCTTAAGGCGGCTCAAAGCAAAGGAATGGAAATTGCGATTGCAACAGGCAGAAATTATGGAAATGTCTTGGCGCTATGCCAACGGGCGGGCCTTAAACCTCACGTAATATCAAATAATGGTGCATTTGTGTATGATAAAAATGGAAATCAGATAAAAGCGATTGGTTTGGATAAAGATCACGTAAGAGAAGCTCTTAATTGGCTTAACTATCGTAAGTATTTCTATACATTATGTACGGATCATTTCGCATACATGCCAGCTAATGCGCATACGATCTTAACCCGTGATTATGAAAATGCAATTAACCATGTCAGGAAGATGACGCCTGAGAAGCTTAAGGAAGGAATCGATGTTTTTCTAACCTTAGATAGTGCAGTGTTTGTCAATAATTTTAATGAAGTGCTAGAGCAAGGTTTTGTCTTTGGTAATATTTCAGCGATCACTTTGGATGATGATAAGTTGCGTCATGGGAGGGAGTATTTTAGTAATTATACAGGTATGTCAATGACCATAGCGGGCAAGGATATTTTTGAAATGATTCATCCCTCTGCATCCAAAGGTAATGCATTAGAGGCTTTGACAGCACATTTAGATATTTCGTTAGATCATGTAATGGCATTTGGTGATAACTATAATGACATTTCTATGCTGCAAAGAGTCGGTTTCAGTGTAGCAGTTGAAAATGCGGAAGACGACGTCAAAAAAATCTGTAAGTATGTATCTCTTTCGAATGACGATAAGGGTGTAGCCTATATGATACACAAACTTCTGGGCTAAGAATTATCTTACAACCACAAAGACGCAAAAATAAAGTCCTTTGCGTCTTTGTGGTTCAATTGTTTTATTTTATAATTTATCAGCAACAGATCGTATATTGCTCTAATCATAAAATAAAAGCCTTGCAAAATTCTAATAAAGAATTAGCGAGGCTTTATAAGATAAACAACCATACTACAGCACCCATTTAATGATGACGATTCTTTAAGAACAGATTGTGAGCAGCTTCGATTACTGCACAAACTAAGAAAAATATACAGACAATAGTACCTGAAAATTTAAGGACATCCACTGCGATAGAACAAAACATATGCCATGATCCAACAATTGGTGCAATAAGATAAATTCCTAAGAAGATTGCTGAGGATAATAGTAATAAATAAGCTGATGGATAGTTATTAAACATATTATCATCTCCTTGGTTTTATTATATCACTCCGAATAAGCGTAGTCTAGGCATTAAGCCGAATATTTTGAAAATTATAACAGAAAAAATGTTAAAGCTTTAGTTACAGTATAGTATGATGTAAGATATAAAAAAGGTAGAGAAAGAAGAAAATATACATGAAAAGCACAGAACACACTAAAGGGAACTGATAACCCTTAGTGTGCTCTGTGCTTTTATGTATCCAACTAAAATCCTATGATTTCTACGATGCTTTTTTACTTCAAGCGAAAGGATACTGGCAATGATGTATAACATGCTACTGTTTTGCCGCTATCCCGATCTTTGGCTGGTACGAATCTCCATTTTGCTACTGCAGCTACGGCTGCATCATCCAAGGATGAATGACCAGTAGAGCGGCTTACAGAGATTTCACCGGGACGGCCATTTGCTAGGATTTGTACTCGTAGTACCGCAGTACCTTCCAAACCAGCCTGTCTGGCATCTGATGGGTAGGAGGGATCTACTTTCGATAAGATACCTGGTGCGGCAATACCGCTGCGAGAACCACCACCGCTTACCGCAGCAGACGCTGCAGAGCTACTAGAACTGCTAGCTTCACTAGATGATGCGGAGGAGGAACTTGGTGCTTCAGCCTCCGTCATGGTTAAATCGCTGGCTGTAACAACAGGCTCCGATTTGACAACTGGAGTACTTGTTTGGATTTGTTCTACTGGCGTTGCTTCCGTTGGAATTGGCTTTGGTATATCCTGGGAATGCTGGGGTTCTGGTAGAGATGGGCTATTTCCAGCTCGATCTGCCGGGTCATTTATTAAATCCATTTCCAGAATGACCTCTTCTTGTACTGGCAATGCAGCTGTAAATCCAGAAGCGATATAGCCCGCCGTCACTAATAGGATAATATGAAGGAAAAAAGATACAGCCATGGCTTTACGCCAATGAAATGCATAGGACATAGCTGATTTACCTCACTTTCTCTGCCGCTACCGATACTCGGTGAGCTCCGGCTAACTTTAGTTCATCCAGAACAGCGATTACTTGACCGTATGGTACTTGTTTATCGCCTCTTAGGACAAAAACATTATCCGGCTGTTTCCCAAGTTCTAAACTGACTCGTTTAGCCAGTAAGTTTAGCGGTATTTCTTCCTGATTAAACATTACACTGCCATTATCCAGGACTGTAATGTTTATACTGCTGGGTTTATCCTGCTGAACAGATGCTGCCTGGGGCAGATTCACTGGAATGGTGTGCTGCTCTACCATATAAAGAGTACTCATCATAAAAAACACTAATAAAAAGAAGATAATATCAATCATAGGGATAATCATCAATTGTGGTTGATTATCTACTCGTAAACTACGCAATCTCATGTGTTTCTCTCCGTGCTGCTTTTTTTAATGGCATATAGCTGATGACTAATGCGGCTGTTTGCTCAATATCACTGATCATACGGTTGACTCTTCGAGAAAAGTAGCTGTGGGAAACAAGAGCCAAAGTCGCAACACTAAGACCTGTTGCAGTGGCAACAAGTGCCTCGCCGACACCGCCCGTAATGGCCATGGGCTGTCCAGATTGTACGTTGAACACGCTAAAGGAATTGATCATGCCGATAACAGTTCCTAATAGTCCAAGCAGTGGGGCTAGAGTAACTATCGTGCTCAGATCATCTAGGCGTTCTCGCAGACGATCAGCTGCCAACGTGGCACTACTTTCCAAAGCATTTTCTACTTGACCATTTCGTTGAGAAGCCAAAAGCCCGGCTAGGGTTACTTTTGAGAGTGTATGTGGCTTTTGCTCACATAATTGAATGGCATCATTCAAACGCTGCTTTTCCAATAAAGGTTGTAATGCCTGATGAAAGGTCTGTGTATTAGCAAATGTATTTTTGTAGTACAAAACGCGCTCGACGGCAATTGCCACCACGAATAGCGAGCAGATCGCTAAAAGATACATGACAGGACCGCCCTTGTGAAACAAATCTATTGAATGATTTAAAAATTCCATATTATATTAGCTCCTTATAAATAATTTTTGTGAGTATTTTTTTAGCAGTAAAAAAATGTATTGCAAAAGCAAAGTAGCAGCGTCAGACTGCTTACCATGAAACAGGTAGCATACCAGTAGCTCGCAGTAGATTTACCCGGCATTTGTGGTAATCATAAAGGGCATTCACATTATTGGCTTTAGCTTCGGCCAGTGTGCTATAGGAATTTAGAAGATCTTCATTGTTGGTTTTCCCGGATTTGAACTCCGCAATAGCGGTTCCATAATCCTCTGTGGCTTTACCAAGGAATTGAGCAGTTTCCTGCATCACAGTGTCAGCTTGTTGAAAGTAATAGAAGGCTTCTCTGGTTTCTTGAGTGATTTTCTCAATTTTCTGTTCCAGGTATTCTTGTGATTTAGCTTCTTCTAAACTGGCCTGGCGGACTTGTATGTTAGCTCGACCAGCATCAAACAAATTAGTTGATACACTAACAGTGGTGTACCAATACTGCTCTGGCAGCCACAGGTCACTGGCGACAAAGAGTAAGTAAACATTAGGACGCTTGTTGCTGGCAGCGACTTTTATACCCCATTGGGCTACGGTCTGCTCTTTGCGGGCTTGCTTTAAATCATTGCGCTGGTGTAGTGCGGTCTGGATGGCAAAATCCAATGTTTCAGGGGCAGACTGTCCCGGTATTTCCGATAAAGTCAATTCCTGATCTGGCTGAAGCTGCAGAAGGCTTGTTAGCTGGCTAGTGACCAACTGGCGCTCATTATGTATACGAATGTAATTTTGCCGGGCTTGCGCCAGTTTAGCTTCAGTTCGCTGTACATTCCTTTTAAAGTCGTTTTTTGTCGCATCCTGAAGTTTGACTTGTGCCAAATGCTGGGTCAGGTTTTCTACAGCCAAGCTCGCTAGATCTTCACGGCTCTTAGCTTGCAATGCATTATAATAAGCCAGCATCGTATTGGCAGTTACCTGTTGCTTGGTATGTTCCAGATTATCAGTAACTCCTTCATAAAACTCTTGTGACTGCATCACCAAGTTTTTGGTTCTACCTCCATCAGACAAAGGAAGTTTGGCTGTCAAATAGTTGCCGTATTCTGGTTTAGGTGATTTTTCAATTTGGGTCTGCTCATGAGTCATACTGACGGTAGGCCAATAAGTAGACTTATTTTTCTTAATTTCCAAGGAGGCTTTGGCCGCATCTAGCTCTGCTATTTTTACTGCATGACTGCGGGTTAGCGCCAAGTGTATGCTCTCAGGAAGGGTGAGGGCAAGAGGAGCGGTATAGCCCCAGTTTGGTGCGCTCCAGCAAAGAAGAGTGATGCCGGCACAGAAAAAAGTCCGACGAAAGTTCATACATTGCTGTCTCCTTACATTTTAGTATGCCACCAGTACTTGAGGTATGGCATAGCTAGCAGGGGATCAAACATGCCAAATAGTGAGTGAATTTAAAAGGATATTCCACATCGGACGAAATGGCTGGTGTTCTTTTCAAAGTACAGTATATGACTAATCATAATGGAGAGTATCTGCACTTATCAGCGGTGTATCCGCCGACACAATCTTCTAATTCAACTCCTTTTCGTTTATTTTTTTAATTGTTAGATGTAACAGGGATGATATAAATAATCATTCTCAATGATTCTCGATACATCTAAATGGCAAATCGTAAGCACGAGTTAAGCCGTATTTTTTAGTGCTAATTAACTTGTGTTGAAAACCATTATAGCAAGAAGTTTTTATATATGTCAATCACTATAGAGCTTAATTATAAGAGGTTAAAAAAATAGTTGCGATTGCCATAACATGAGAACCAATCTCATATTTGAAGCTGTTTAAGTAGTAATTATTTTGTTAAAAAGGAGCATTATTAAATCAATTTGGGTTAGTATACAATTTGAAATAGTATCCATATACTAGTGGACTTTAGCATGCCGATTTATTTTTCACTCCGTGATCCAAAAGGTATGACCGATTGCTACTCTTATATATAGAAGCATTTTGCAAATTTAAGTTTCTATTACTAGCTTCGGGTTCGTTTTACCCAGCTGGGTTGCAGTAAGTTCATTCAATGAAGCCCTATCAGTTATTACTTATTGATAAAATAAATTGGACAGATAGTCGATGGCTTCATCTACTCGGCTGCCGGGATTAACAGCAAACAGGCAATATGGCAGCTGGTAGACCCGATTTTCCTGTACGGCTTTTAACTTTCTCCAGCTAGGGTGAAGTGCCAATTCATTGCGAATTTGGTCACTGACCTTAGTGTCATAGCTATGGGTAATTAGCAAGATCAGGTCTGGATTGGTCTGGATCGCAATATCGAGACTGAGGGGAGCATATCCCATGGCATTGCCACCGCCTACGCTTTGGACAACATTTATTGCATTGAGGCGGCAGAGAAGATCGCCGATAAAACTGTTTGGCAGTGCCATATGAAAACTTTCGGCAGATCCCCAGACAACGAGGACTTTTGGTGAGGGCTTATTTTTGCTTTTCGCTTGGACCTGCTGCAATTTGCTGTCCAAACGATGAATCACCTGATAAGCTTGCCGCGAATGATCTGTCAATTCACCATAAAAGCGCAGGGTTTGGCTAATTTGCTGGTAATTATTCAATCTTTGAAGGTATACTAAAATACCCGCTTTTTCTAATGAGGCAAGGATTGGCTGACGCAAATGAATATCAGTAGTCAAAACTAAGTCGGGTTTTAAAGCGATAATCTGATCAATGTTGGGAGTTGGTGTCTCGCCTACAGATGGCACGTCTTTAATTTTTTCCATCAGATCCGATGACAGTGCCATAGTACTGGGGCGACCGACTAATTCTCCGCCAACGGCATAATATAAATCAACATTAGAAGCGTTAAGAGCAATAAGCCGCAACGATCTACCCTTTTTAATTGTTTGTATTAAATTGCATTTTGGACACTGGATTTCAATATACTTTACGTGACCTTTGAATAGGAGCCTGTTGCATTTTGAACAACGGCATTCATTTGAACCAGTGTTATTTATCATGTTATGACGTATTTTCATGATATTCCTCCATTAACAGCAAAATAATATATAAATAAAAAACTCCGTGCGAAATACAATTTCATCACGGAGCTCTGGGCTCTCTTTGCTTTAAATTTTCTATAATGATTATTATTATCATTATAGAAAATGGATATAATTTTGTCAAGAATAACTCGTGCAGGAGTGAAGGGCCAGGTGACTGTCCCAATATATATTTTTTTAAAAAAATAAATTGACTTTGATAATGGTTATCAATATACTGAATAGTAAAGGTAAATACTTCCTTCTCTTACTATGGGGGAAAAGATCATGCCACACCACTATGGCAGGTGATTTTAAGATCGTATAATTTGGAGTGATGCACATGGAGATAAAGGATAAAGAATTGCGGTATGCAAAACCAAAATGGCCGGAAGTACGTTGTGGTCAATGTAATCGCTTATTATTTCGTGGAATCGTTGAAGATATGGAGATTAAGTGCTCACGGTGTGGCGCAATTCAGTATATAGGCGATTGTAAGCAAGAAGCCAGAATGAACGTTTGCAACAGGTAAACTGGAGTTCATGAAATAATTGTTGTATTTCAAAAAAAGATATTGACTTTGATAATTATTATCAATATACTATAGATCAATAATAGCATTTGGAGGTACTGGTGTTCTGTACTAAACAATAAAATACAAATGGTTAGCAAAATAACCGATTAGAGAGCCAAGAGCTCCGTGCCAGTAGTAATACGCACGGAGCTTTCATTTATTTTTAAATAATAGCAGCTAAATTCACAGTTGCTTTATTAAATGAGGTGGTGCAATGATTTATAACGTATGGTATAAGGCGTTTAGTGTTTCATGTGTGATTCATCTGTTTATGATCCTATTGCTGGCTATGTTCATTAAAAATATAGATCCTCCGCAATTGCCAGAAGGACAGATTGTGATTGAATTTACGGAAGTGTCCGTCAGTAATAGTCAAGATAATGGGCCAGCAGCAATGAGGAATGGTTCTATCACTGAAAATGCTGTGCCGTTTTCTGCTAATGTGACTCCGGTTCCAGGGAAAATAGCTGCTGCTCAATCTGTAGTGAGCAGCAGACAAACCCGCCAGGCAATGGCGGATAGCGAACATGCATCTATGAGAGTATTGTCCGATGATGCAGGCGGCGATGGTGAAGAGTCTGCTGTTCAATCAATGGCCAATACAAGGACTGAAGCCGCTGCTGGACTTCAGCCAGCAGAGAATGCGGCAATTGACAGTATTATTAATGATTTCTTGTCACAAGTGGAAAAACGTAAAGAGTATCCCTATATTGCTAGGCGTCGAGGACAGGAAGGGACGGTAACAGTAGCAGTACGCTTGAATGCAGCTGGCGAACTGACTGGTGCCCAAGTGATTCGCTCTTCAGGGGTAGCTGCTCTTGATGAGGCAGCACTAGCTTTAGTGCGACGAGTTTGTCCTTTTACTCATAACGCCGGGCGAACCATTGGGATGAACATTCCCATAGCCTACCAATTGGAATAAGTAAAGTGATAATGCCATAAATAGACTCGAGATGGTAAGAGCCTATGCTCGTGAAAATGCAGAAGTGAGGTGCGAAGATGAATAGAATAACAAGTGGAATAATCGTTTTATTATTGGCTGTCAGTGGCTTTTTCTTGTTTAGAGGACAGTCAGAACCGGTGGTAAATCAGTCAACTCGCTATAGTGTAACTGACAGTGCCGGCAGACGGGTGGAAATCCCCCATCTGCCCCAGCGGGTGATTGTTTTAAATGCTTCTAATCTGGAACTATTCTATGCAGTCGGTGGGAAGGTAGTTGGACGCCCCACTACAGAGGCTTTGCCACAGGCTGTTAAGGATGCTGTCCAGCAGATCCCGACTGTTGGCATTACTCCCAATCCTAATATTGAACAGATTATTGGGCTAAAACCTGATTTGATTTTAGGAGTTAACATGCCGTTTCATCATAATTTGATTCCAGTGTTAGACAAAGCGGGCATTCCCATTCTGCTGCAATCCCTTGATAACTATCAACAAATTATAGACACACTGCGTTTTTATGGTGAACTAACGGGAAAACCGGATCAGGCAGACGTACAAATCAACCAGATTCAGTCCCGCTATGAAGATATAATGAATCACAATAAAGATCGTGTGGCCCCTAAAGTGGTAGTTGTATGGGGATCGCCGGAAAGCTTTAATATGGCAACATCCCGCAGCTTTAGCGGCGATTTGCTGAAACGTCTAGGGGCGGTTAATATTGCTGACCAGGGAGATGACGGTGGTGGGCAAATGGGTTATGTACCATTAAGCATGGAATATGTTGCGAAGCAAAATCCGGATATGATTTTTTTGATTACCCATAGTTCCGATGAAAAAATCAATGAGAAATTTCGCAATGAATTGGCTAATCATCCTGCATGGCGGGGACTAAAGGCCGTCGAATCCAATCAGGTTCATCATTTGCCCTATCGTTTATTTGCTGTAAATCCTGGTACGCAGGTGGGTGAAGCATTGACTGTTTTAGCTGGGTTTTTATATCCGGAGGTGACGAAGCAATGAGAGAAGTCGCAATCGATCCTCGTGGGACTTGGCGAACGGGGATCAGTATAACCGGGCTGGTTGCGCTGGTAGCGGCCTTGCTTTGGGGGATCAGAGTGGGAGCTGTACCCTTTAGTGCTTATGATATCTGGAATGTATTTATTGCTCCGGCCAGCAATGAAGCCTATCAAATTATCTATAATATCAGGGTGCCCCGGGTATTGGTTGGCGCGTTAACCGGGATCAATTTAGCTTTAGCCGGCTGCATCTTGCAAGGGGTGCTGCGCAATCCTTTAGCCGATCCTGGAATTATCGGAGTATCCGCGGGAGCTGGTCTGGCAGCTATGTCTGTGATGATTTTATGGCCCGGGCTTATGGCATTGGTGCCGGCAGCTGCTTTCATTGGAGCCCTGCTGGCTGCTGGGATCGTATTTTTATTGTCCTGGGATCGGGGAATTCAGCCTCTTAGGCTGATCTTAGCCGGAGTGGCCTTAGCTGCCTTCTTTGGCGGCGGAATGAGTGCTCTTATGGTCTTTCATTCCGATAAAGTGCAGGGGACGGTCAACTGGATGGCTGGAGGATTTCAGGGGCGCAGCTGGAATCATGTGCAGATGATTCTGCCTTACAGCTTGATCGGAGTTTTAGGGGCTATGCTTTCTTACCGTTATCTAAATGCATTGCAGTTAGGTGATGAAGTTGCCAAAGGTTTGGGAATCAGAGTAGAAAAAGCGCGATTTTTCCTGGTTGTTTTGGCAGCCTTGCTGGCAGCTTCGGCAGTCAGTGTGGCGGGTCTCCTAGGCTTTGTTGGACTTATTATCCCCCATATTGCCCGCATGCTGGTTGGTTCGGATTTTGAGTATCTGATGCCCTGTGCAGCCGTACTGGGAGCTACGATTGTAGTGGCCGCCGATACCGTCGCCCGTACCATATTCAGCCCGGTGGAAGTACCAGTAGGAATTTTTATGGCCTTTTTAGGAGCTCCGTTCTTTATTTATTTACTGCGAAAGGGGATGCAGCGATGAATCATACCATTGAGGCCCAATCCATTACACTTGGCTATGGCAGCAAGGTGATCATTCCCAAAATGGATATTGTAATCGATAAACCGGAAATCATCTCAATTATCGGGCCAAATGGTTCAGGAAAATCCACCTTATTGAAAGCATTAAGTCGGTTATTGATTCCTTTGTCCGGCTGCGTCTTGTTGGATGGCAGGGATATACATACCTTGCCGCCGCGGGAGGTAGCTAAAATCATGGCGATACTGCCTCAGACAGTACATGCGCCGGGAGACATGACAGTTTATGATCTGGTGGCATATGGGCGTATGCCCTATAAAAAAATGTTTGAAAAATTGGACAGTGATGATCAAGAGTGTATGGCAGCAGCACTAAAAGCCACTGGTATCCGGCAAATGCTGCACCGGCGGCTGGACAGTTTGTCGGGAGGGGAAAGGCAGCGGGCTTGGCTGGCTATGGCCCTGGCCCAGGAGCCTCGCTTGCTTTTATTAGATGAACCGACAACCTATCTGGATATTCATCACCAGCTGGAATTAATGAAGCTGGTTTGCAAACTGCATCAGGACATGCAGATTACCGTTATTATGGTTCTGCATGATTTAAACCATGCAGCTCGCTTTAGCCAGCGTATGATTGCGGTCAAAGACGGTCTGCTATTTGCGGATGGGCCAGTGGAAGAGGTATTTACTGTAGAAAATTTACGGGCTTTATACGGAGTCGAAACAACGATTATGACGATTGAGCAAGGAGGGAGTTCGCATCTTGTCTGTTTTCCTCATGACAGCTGCCTGAAGCAGAAGGCATGATTATGCACTGACTGTATATGAATAATAGCACAGTTGTAAAATAGGATTTTTAAAAAATAGGGAGGGGTTTTTCTATGCAAACGTTAGTTGTTTATTCCAGTCTTACGGGCAATACCAAAAAGGTGGCAGAAGCGATCTATGAAGTCTTTGGTGAAAAGGCCGCCTTATTTCCAGTTGAAATGGCACCGGCGCCGACAGACTATGATTTTGTGATAGTCGGTTTTTGGGTTGATAAAGGAACAGCCGATAAGAAGGCCCAGGAGTATCTCAAGACCATTCAGGATAAACCAGTTGCTTTATTTGCTACATTAGGGGCCTATCCTGATTCAGAGCATGCTGCCAGCAGCCTCAAAAATGCAGCTGCATTCCTGGATGCCAGCAATCAATTGATGGGAACTTTTATATGTCAGGGGAAAATAGATCCGAAGCTAATTGAACAATTTAAAAACATGCCGGGAAATCATCCTCATGCTGCTACCCCAGAACGGATGGAACGCTATAAGAAGGCTGCCAGCCATCCTGATGCCAGCGATCTAGAGGCAGCTCAGGCTATTTTTGCAGATATAAAAAATAGCTTGAATCTAGTTGCAGGGCAGGAAAAAGGTGAGGTGACTGCCTCTTGAGGGGAAGTAGACTAAAGCAAATTCTGGCGAACATGAGCCCAGAGCAATATGCCTTGACCGTTGGCACAGCAGCCGAAGAGTCGCTGTCAGAAGCTTTTGTAAAACGCCGGGTCGTTCATGCCGGCGTCAGAGGAAAACCGATCATGCCGGGAGAATGGCAAGCGACATGGCAGTCTTTACTGAGACAAAATCCAGAACCTGAACAACGTGTAGCGTATATTCATATTCCCTTTTGCCGGCATCGTTGTTTATACTGCGGTTTTTTTCAAAACTATTCAGCGGCAGAGCTGGAAGCCGTTTATATTGATCATTTAATTAAAGAACTGCAGATGAGCAGAGATAGTCCTTATTTGTCCAGTGGACCGGTTAATGCCGTATTTATCGGCGGCGGGACTCCCAGTACTCTGGCACCTAAGCAGGTTGCCAGGCTGCTTGATGCTATCCGGGACTGTTTGCCCCTAGCCAATGATTATGAATTAACACTAGAAGGGAGGGTTAACGACTTAGTTCCAGCTAAAATAGAAGCTTGGCTGGATCATGGGGTAAACCGCGTATCCATCGGCGTTCAGTCCTTCAATCCAGAAGTACGGCGAGGGGTTGGTCGGCTGGATGATACGCAGACGATTCTTAAAAGGCTGGAACTGCTAACCAGTTATAATCAGGCTGCCGTTATTATTGATTTGATTTATGGTCTGCCGAACCAAACGGATCAGGTTTGGGCTGATGATGTCAATCTATTGAAGACAGCTGCCATTGATGGAATGGATTTGTATCAGTTAAACATCTATGAAGACAGTGCCTTGCAGCAGGCGATCAATGCCGGTAAGCTGCCGCCGGCAGCCACAACGGCCCAGCAAGCTCGAATGTTTGCTGCGGCTGAAGCGGAACTGTCAGCCCACGTATTTTCCCGTCTTAGTATTTGTCACTGGAGGAAGACCAATCGTGAGCGAAGTATATACAATACCCTCACGAAAGCAGGTCACAGTGTGATCCCCTTTGGTGCCGGTGCCGGCGGCAATATTGGCGGTGTGGCTATGTTTTTAAATCGGGATGTCGGTAACTATATTAAAAGTATTGAGCAAGGTTATAAACCAGTTGCGGGCATGCTGCTGCAGCCAGCCGACAGTGGTTTGCACAATATGGTTATTGGACAACTCGAACGGGGCTATTTACAACTTAGTGCCTTAGCAGCCTGCTTTGGTCCTGCTGTTTTGGAATTAGAATCATTACTGGAGATTTGGCAAGGGCGTGGGCTTCTTGAATTTGGTCCGGTAGCAGCTCGACTGACGGTAGCTGGTCAGTTTTGGTATATGAATATCGCCCAGTCAGTATTAGAATGCTTGCATGCTCTGCTAGATGGTGAACATTCGGTGGAAGTGCAGCCTATAGCGGCCCAAGGCTAATTGCCGGGTAATCAGGAATTACGGCATAGGGACGTAGCAAGATAAGTTTCATTTAGAGAATAAGTAGAAAGAAGGTCATCATATCATGTCTAAGTTTATCAGCAAAAAGAAATTCGCCTTGATTGTTGCCGCCTTGTGCGGCGCCGTTCTGCCAGTTAATGCCTATGCGGCAGACACAGATACCACAGCTACGGTGAAGACCCGTGACGTGGTTGTTACTGCCTCACGTACGGAGCAGGAAGTGAAAGAAACGCCTTCGGCCGTCGAGGTCATTACCCATGAGGAGCTTGAGCGCACCGGCGCCAATACTTTGACGGAAGCCCTTAAAATGGCCACGAACCTCAATATCACGCAGAGCGCGATGGGTAACAATGTCAGCCTGCGTGGCATGAATAACAACCAGACGCTGATACTGGTCAACGGACGCCGCGTCCGTACTGAGGACACGAACGATTCGGCTAATAAATATGAGTTGAACCGCGTGAATATGTCTGACGTTGATCATATCGAGATCGTGCGTGGCACGGTGAGTTCCTTGTACGGTTCTGATGCTATGGGCGGTGTCATCAACATCATCACCAAAAAATCAGCTGCGCCGGAGGTAACGGTGGGGAACGACTGGACTAGCCATGAAAAGGATGGTTATTTTCACGTAAGCTCCGGTCAGCAGGGCAAGTGGTCGTTCGATATCGATGCCAAGTACAGTGATACCAAGAATTGGGGGTATCTTGGCAGCACGGACCAGGTCATCAGCCTTGGTTCTGGTAGTACATACTCGATGCTGACTAATACCACAAACCAGTATGGCAAGCGGTATTTCTTTAATTTTGATGGTCGCTATGACTTGTCGAAGAACAAAGAACTGGATTTCTTCTTTGATTATATGAAGGAAGACCTCGAGTCCCAATCGTTTACCAGTCACATTGTTAGTACGTCTACTTACAGCGGTACAGTCTTGACAGCCGGGTATCGCAACCTCTTTGACCATGAACGCTGGACTACCGGCCTCGGCTATAAGGGCAAGGACCATTTGGGCGATTATGAGCTGCGTGTATACCATACGAGATTCAATAAGGAGCAGGAGGTCTATTACTCCAGCTATTCGGGCAAAAATCATTCTGCGGGAGATCTTTCCAGTACTGATGATATGACTTTTAATTCAACGACTATTGATGGCAAGCGTTCTTTGCAGATGGGCAATAATCAATTGCTGACCTTGGGCGGTGAGTATCGCCTGGAAAAATATGATTCCACGCGCCTGACCGAAGACTCGGACATGAAATACGCGGCACTCTATGCACAGGATGAATGGCTGGCCGGCCGCAACTGGCTGCTGATACCGTCCGTGCGCTGGGATTACAGCGATGTGTTTGGCAGCAAGGTGACCGCCAAGCTGGGCAGCACTTACCATTTGAGCAAAAACGCTCGTTTAAAGGCCAATTTCGGTAGTGCCTACCGTGCTCCGACGGCCAGCGAGCTCTATATGGACTGGTCTCACAGCAGTTATGCCTATATTCTGGGCAATAAGGACCTACGCCCGGAGACGGCCGTGAACTTCGATATCGGCCTAGAGGCGGAGCAGAGCCGCACTTCCGGCAAGCTGTCCTACTTCCACAATAAGGTGAAGGACATGATTGACTATGAATACCAGGGGATTACATCGGGACTTTATACCTACAAGTATTATAACGTTGATAATGCGACCATCCAAGGTCTGGAGGCGGAGGCCAAGCAGAAATTAGGTGACAAGTTTGCTTTGCGTAGCACGTATACCTATCTGGATGCTGTTAACAGCGATGCAGGTGAGCGCCTGGCCAATCGCGCCCGCCATAGTGTCAAGCTGATGCTGGAGTTTGATGACGCAGCGAAGAGCGGCGTCACAGCTACTCTCTGGCAGGAATGGCTGCTTGACTACAGATATGAGTTGGGTGAGGATGTCGGTACGACCCATCTGAATACCTTGAACTTGGTGGTCAATAAGAAATTCAATGATAGCCTCAGCGCTTACGTTGGCATTGACAATATTTTCGATGAGCAGGATACCAATCTCTTTACCGATGGACGTGTTTGGCGCGGTGGCATGAAATATACTTTCTGATTTTGCATTTGCATAGGTGTTAGTCCCAGCTTTTGACAGGCTGGGACTTTTTGCGCGCGCTGTCCGGTGAGATTGTTTTTATAAAAAATCTCCAAAATTTTGGTTGGCAAGTGGCGGCAGATAGACTATAACCCGAGTTTGGCACACTGAAATGGCGCAAACCATTGTAACATAAGGGCTTTAAAACATATTTACCGTAATAATTATGTAGTCCATTGCAAAACCGCTTTAAGCGTTATGGTACAAGGTCTAAGGCAGCTTGAGGGTGTAGTACATATTATTTTGTGCTAACAAATTAATGAAGCTACTATTCATGAGGCTTCCAGCGATTTTCAAAGCCCATTTTCCGCTAAACTCGGGAGTCGGTATCGGCCACCACCGAGCAGTCCGCCTCGACCCAGGAAATAGCGATTCATAGATTTCAAAAAAATGGCGAAAGGAGAGTGGATATAAGATAGAATAAAAATCAATGGATATGGAGAAAAATGAAGTAGCAAACCTTCACAGATATGGAATATTAGTGTGGATGCAGGAACAAGCTATTTTTGCACTATTACGGCGACAGCTGCGAACGACCATGACATCACACAGGTGTACCACCATGAAGAGGCCTAGGTGGTCTATGGAGATTCCGGTTACCTGGGCATCAAGAAATGCAGGGAGGTCAAGGCAGATCACACTTGTCAAAGGTTGATTTCCATGCAGCCGGCTCACAAAAGCCTACACGGGAGAAGACTGGGGCCGTAGGATCGAGTATGACAAGTTGTTAATTAGCTACAAGGTAGAATATCTTTTCCATATTGTGAAGATCTTCTTTGAGTGCCGAAAGACAAGAACAGCTTTTCTTTCTGACATATCCTGCATTGTGGATAAGTCACGGCCTATGAGTCAGGATATGATCAACGGCTTCTTGAGCATAACACAAAGGAAAGCTTTTTAATTATTTACTCAACTTTCCCAGCTTAAACTTCCAAACAAAGCCTGAATAAATAAGGATTGGGAGTTCATCCATTCATCCACTTTACTTTTGAGGATATTTTTGATTTGTGTTGGAAGGTTAATTAATTGTTCCACAAATAGAGCCATCAGGCTTGTAAGTGCATTGGCCAAATCCATGTCCTGTATATCATCACAGAACATGTAAAATAATTCGCCATAGGTTCTCTGGTCATTTTGGTTTCTCCGTATCCATTTCAGAATAATATATCTGGTAAATACGATTGTTGTATGGCTTACCATGGCATATTGGATGCGATAGATAACAGTGATAATTCCCGATTAACCGGGCGGGCCAGGCATCAGATTGGTGCGAGTGTAAATTATAATGACCAAAAGAGGGGATGGAACGCTAATTTGGCTGGTACCTGGAATGGTAGTTATTTAGATTCTTCGACTAATAAAATTAAAGATTTTGGAATCTGGAATCTAATGGTCAATAAAGAGTTGAATAAAACGACTACTATATATGTGGGAGTTGACAACCTTACCGATTATACCGATGTAAACAATCTGATTGTTGGCAGCGTATATCGTGCAGGTATTAAAATGAAGTTTTAATACCATCGGAGTGCAACGAAGCTTTAAGTGGAAAGTAAAACGCCAGGGATACCGTAAGCGGTAGTCCCTGGCGTTTTACTACTATTGTCTAATCCTAACACTTTTTCCTACCAATGATAGGTGGCAGTCAGTATTACCTTACGCCCGTTGTCGACGTAGTCATAATAGGCCCAGTAGTCGGTAGATGAGACGACATAGTGCTTGTCGAAGACATTAGTGACATTGAGAGCGTAGCGCCAGCCATTGGTATCGTAGCGGACCATGGCGTCAGTTAAGACGGAACCGCCGAATTTGCGGGTATTATAGTAGTTGTAGCGGGAACCGATATAACGCAGGCCGCCGCCGAAGCTCCAGCCTTCTGCTGTATCACCGGGTTTGACAGTATCCAGCCATAGAGAGGCGCTGTGCCGGGGAACGCCTTCGGTGCGGCGCCCTACTTTGGCGGAATCGCTGTCTTTGGTGGTTTTATTGTCCAGCAAGGTATAGGCCAGAGTCAGGTTGATTCCTTTGAAAGCCTGCATGTTGGCTTCCAGTTCCAGACCTTTAGAAGCCACTTCGCCAGTCTGAATTTTAAAGGTGGTATCTACAGGGTCGGTGGTGAGGACATTTTGCTTGCGCAGATCAAAGATCGCTGCCGTAAAACGGGCATTCATCTTCTTCGGCTCATACTGCACGCCAAGCTCATACTGTTGACCAGTAGTTGGTTTGAAAGCCTTGCCAAGCCGGTCAGAGCCGCCTTCTCCCTGAAAAGATTCATTGTAGCTGACATAGGGGATTACGCCATTACCGGCGTCATAGACGATACCGGCGCGCCCGGTAAAGGCGTTCTGATCGGTAATGGTAGTGGTGCCGTCGGAGACGTTTCTAAAAATATTATCATAGCGGTCATAGCGTCCGCCCAGCACAGCGGTCCATTTTCCGCCGAATTTAAGCTGGTCCTGCAGGTAATAACCATTTTGTTTGGTTTTACCTGCGGTAATATAGGAATAAGCAGGCATAGTGATGGTTTGTCCGTAGTTCATAGTAGATAAATCCAGGTCTGGAGCTGATCCGCCGCCCCAGCGCCAGTTGTATTCGCCTTCCTGATAATCAAATCCCAGCAGGGTGGTATGGGTGACTACGCCGCTGGACCATTTGGCCTGAAAGTTAGTGTCGATGGAATCGGAATTGCCATATCTGCCGGTTACCTTGGTGGAACGGCTGACAGTTTGGTTAGCGGAATCGAGGGAATCTGCCGTTACTCCCCGCTGGGTCATTGAGGTATGAAAATGACTGGCAGTTTGGGTCATAGACCAGATATCGTTGATTTTATGTTCTAAGATATAGCCGATTTGGCTTTGGTTTCGAATGGCGCGGTCAAAATCCCGCTCACCAAAATAAGTCTTGCTGGAAATACCGGAGCCGTAAAAAGAATTGCCAGGCAAATAGACTTTTTGGTAAGATTCTTCGGTGGTTCCTTTTAGATCATCTTTGTGAAAATAGGTCAAAAAAGTCAGGCTGGTGTTTTCGGTAGGTTTCCAGGTCAGGGCTGGGGCGATAAAGGAATGTTCCATGGTGCTGGAATCGGTGTATAAGTCTTCTTTGGATTTCAGTGCCGTCAGACGAAACAGAAGTTTACCATCCTCGGTGACCGGACCGCCAAGATCCAAAGCACCGCTAAACTTGTCACTGCTGCCGGTCTGCAGTTGAATCTCTCTCAGCGGCTCAGTTGTCGGTCGTTTGGAAACATTGTTTATGATGCCACCGGGACTGCCTGCGCCGTAGAGTATTGAGGCCGGACCGCGCAGCACTTCAACCCGTTCCAGGCTGTACACGTCAAAATTACTGCCGTAGTAGCTGCCTAGTCGGCTGGAGCCATTGTTATAAGCGCCGTCATAACTAAAACCGCGGATGTTTAATCCATAGGTTTGTCCCTCCCCGGAATAAACTAAAGAAGTCACTCCCGGGGTATACCCCAGGGCTTCGGCAAAATTGGTAACGCCGCGATTATCCATTTGCTCCCGGGTGATCACGCTGATGGATTGGGCAGTTTCGCTTAAAGGGGTGTCGGTCTTAGTGCCAATCGTGCTGTGTTTGGCGATATAACCCTCCTTCTGTAGTCGTTCATCCGTCACTTCGACGCCTTCCAGGATAAATTCACGTTGACTGCTGTCTGTCTCTGCAGCAGTTTGTTCTGGAGTTGGGGCCACTTCATCCGCTGCATCAACGGTTATAGGCAAGTGCCAGAGCAGGCTGCTGCTCAGTAAGGCATAGAGCAGGCTTTTTCGAGTACGGGAGATTTTTTTCATACCATCAATCCTTTGCTATTATTATATAGTGGATGATTCCGAAAGTGATATTGATAAGAATAATCAATATCACTTATAAATAAAAAGTTAGCCATTCTAACGAATTCTTGATGACTAGCCTGGGCACATTATAGCAAGGTGATTTCAGTGACGTCAACGCCTGATAATGGTAGAGTGAAGAGGTTAAAAGAATGGGTTATTATGTTACAAATAGAGAAATATTATCAATTGTTAGAGGGTAAAAAGAGAAAATTTTGCGATAGGAATGTGCAGCCTTATGTCAATTTAGAGCAGGGATATAGAGCCTGGACTAGTTCTGTTTAGACAAGATTCATGCTATCATAAGTAGTAACAGTAAGATCGCTGTGAGCGGTAATAGCAGAAGACTGAAAGAAGGGAGGCGGACAGTGGATACAAATGAGTATTTGACAGGAAATGCTGGACTGGCCGGGCAGCTGAGCTGTAGCACAAGAGACTTTGGCAATGGCGTAATTTATGGGCTGCCGCCGCAAAATGGTAATAGCTGGCTGGTTGATATTCATCCGGCGACAGGGCTATTCTTTACTGATGTTTACTTTACCCTGCTGGAGCCGGTGGTTAGGGAATACCAAATGGAGCAGCCCGGTTTATGGTTGTGGTCAGTAGCCCGTGGCGATATTACCATTGTCGAGAATGGTAAAAAAACACGCAAACTGGAACCAGGCATTCATGTACTGGTCAATCAGGGAAAGCCGTTCAAGATTATTTATGGAACCGAACAGCCGATGTGGTACACTAGCATGCTGGTGTTTCATGACTGTCTTGGTCGTTATCTAAAGGCTCACCCGCTGGAGTCACCTTTTTATCTGGCTGAAGCAGCCTGCTGGAAGCCGTTTCAATACAATACTCCCGATGTTGTCATGGTGTTTGAGCAGCTGAAATATGCGATCCGCAATGGAGACGCTCCACCGCCGTTTATGTATTATGAAAGTAAACTGGGTGAACTGTTGTCGCTCATCGTGCGTAATATGCAATACCAGCATTTATGGGAAGACTATTTAAAGAAAAACCGCAACCAGAAGCATCTGACATATCAAAACAGAAAATATATCTGGAAGGTTAAGGAAGAGCTAGATAAGAATATCCTCCAGCCGCCTTCCATGGAGCAGCTTATTGCTCTTGCTGAAATGGGGGCAACCAAGCTACGGCAGAGCTTTAAGCTATGGTACGGAATCACCATTGCCGAATATATCAGGCAGGAAAAACTAAAGCATGCGCTGCGGCTGCTGTCAGTTGACGATTTGAGCATCAGTAATATTGCTGCAACCGTTGGCTATGAGAGTGCCAGCAAGTTTGCGTTGGCTTTTAAGAAAGTCTACCATGTTACTCCTAGTGAGGTCAGAAAATCATTTCTAATTTAGTAGTGTTATTGGCATTTATTCTGCGTAATACCCAAAACGAGGAATAATAGAATTACCATTTCTGAATATGCCAGGAAGGAAAATTAAAGCATGCGCTGCGCCTGTTGTCCCATGATGATATGAGCATCAGCAATATTGCTGATATGTTTAAGAAGGTTTATCATGTTACACCAAGCGAGGTTCGAAAGTTATTCCGGATATAATAGGACAAATATAGCCTATGAGGATGAAAAAAGAGTCTGCAGCAAATGCATTGCTACAGACTCTAAACAATCTAGAGCGGATGTTGTGATTTCATAAAATATCTTGATATTTGCTTGCACCATAGAGAATACGCATGATGATAACTTGATTTTCAGCCTCATTGACCAAGTAAAAGACCAGATAATTATCTACGATTAGTTTTCGATACCCTCTCGCTTTGAGCGGTTCATCGAGTACATATTGGCAGGAAAAAGGGTATTCGATGAGTCTCATAATCCCTGTTTCTATATTCTCTACTAATTTGTTCGCTGCACTGGCAGCAGACAAGGTGCCAAAGAGGTATCCATAGATGGCGTCTAAATCTTCTTCGGCTTTTGGGGTAAATTGTAAGTGATAATTAGAGGCTGGCATATTTTTTCTTCAGCTTCTTAAAAACTTCTTGACCATCTAATAGAGGAATTCCGTCTGTAATTTGTTTTTCCGCCTCAGCGAGTTTTTTGTAGACTTCCACAAGAGCTATTTTACGCTCATACGTTTCCATGCTCATGATGACTAAGTCTCCATAGCCATTTTTGGTAATGAAGATGGGTTCTTGCTGTTTGTGACACAGTTCAGATATTTCGGTTGTATTTCTTAAATCAGTAATGGGTCTGATTTCAGGCATTGCGTATCACCTCTCGATATTTTGTCACTATTATAGCATAATTATGTACAAATTAAAAGCGGTGTTATGAGAAACGGCAAAAAGTCATTCCAGATATAATAGGGCAAAGGTAGTGTATGAAGACGAAAAATCTAGCTTGTTAGCAGCGGGAGAGTTAAATGAAGTATCTGATCTTTAGCGAAAGCAAGAGAATAGCCTCCTCTACTGCTAAAGGATCAGTGATTCAATAAAGTTATAGTTCCATTGTTGCTGAAAGTAATAATGTACGTGGTGCACCGATATTTATCCATGCGCCAGACGTTCCAGCCCAATATCGTTTGTTAAGGACATTTGTTACTGTTGCCCGGAGCGTAACCGGAGCTCCTTTCTGCTGGAAAGTATAACGTGCTCCAACATCAAAACGGGTCCAGGGAGAAAGTCTTTGGGTGTTGCCTGAGTCCACATATTGGGACCCATTATATATGGCTCGCGCCGTTAACGTCAGGTTTGGCTGAAAGGGAGTATCCCACTCCACGCCCATTGCAGCTGTCCAGCGTGGTACGCCAACAGGTCTGTTGCCGTCATATATACCATTGGCCGTACTGATCATTTTACCATCCAACATCATGACACCGCCCAGTACGCGGGTTCCTCTGACTGGCTCACCAAATATATTCAGTTCCAGACCACGGTGCCGTTGCTGACCATCTATGCTATAGATCAGTGTAGATGGGTCAGTCAGTCCGCTGGGCTTCTTGATCTGAAAAGCACTCAAGGTAGTAGCGTAAAGGCCGCCATCCATTTTGATACCGATTTCGTGTTGTTTGGATTTGAAGGGGACAAAGACTTCACCGGCATTGACCGTGCCGGTGGGAGCGGTTGATCCCTGCTGCAATCCTTCAATATAATTGCCGTAGAAGGAAAGATTTGATTTGGCTTTGATTACCAGACCTACTGCTGGGGTAGTGGCACTTTTGTTGTAACTGCTTTTTTTTACGCCAGTGTTGTAATTAAAATTATCGACCTCGACTTGCTGACGGCGGGCACCTAGTATGAGCTGCAGCCGATCGTCCGGCGTTGACAGTGTATCAACCAGAGCTAGGCCGGACAGGGTAGTTTCCGAACTTTTGCGCAAATGGCCGGGACTAAGGTAAGGCTCCGCTATCAAGGCGGGATGATAGATATTAGATAAACCGCTCGCTTCTGTAACGGCATAGTCAAATTGCTGGTGATAACGGGTTCCGCTTAAAGCTAGTTGATGCTTGATTGGACCGGTGGTAAAGTTGCCGCGAATCCCTAACTCTCCTGTATTGGCAGTGGTTTTTGAAGGATAATTCATAATCCGGTTGGTGGTATCTCCCTGTTCATTTTCCAATGTAGGATAGCCTTGCAGGAATTCAAAACGGTTTTTCCTGGCTCCGGCTGATGCAAAGGCCGTCCAATTTTGGTTAAGGTCGAATTCACTGTGGAAGACGCCAAAAGTATCTTTATTATTCACATAAGACCAGGGAAAGGAGAGATTGGTAGTATTTTTGGGAACCCTAGGCACTGATAGACCGGAATTGAGATAGAGACTAGTGCCCGGTGCATTCATATTACTTTGTTGATAGCCTAGATCTACAGAAGCCCGGAAACGGTCTTTCCGATAGTCCAGCCCAAGTACGGTTGAACCCATTTCCTGGGATTGATGGTCGATCCTTGTGTCTCCGTTGCGGTAAGTCCCGTTAAAGCGAACACCAAAACGCTTATCTTCACCGAAGCGATGACCAATATCGAGATGGCCGCCCATCAGACCGCCATAGTAGCCAGTCGTCAGTTTGTTCATAGGTTTTTCACCTGCTCGCTTGGGTACAAGGTTAATACTGCCGCCGACACTGCCGTTCGGCGACATGCCATTGAGTAAGGCACTAGGGCCTTTAAATACTTCGATCCGCTCAGCAAAATCAGTTCCAATCATATTCAAAGGGACTATACCGTATAATCCGTTAAATCCAATATCCTGGCTATTGAGTTCAAGTCCCCGGATAAAAAAGCTTTCCTTATAGGCGTAATAGGCACTTGACCGTACTGACGGGTCATTGGCAACTACGTCGGCAATGGTGTGAGACTGTTGATTTTCCATCAATTCAGATGTGTAGCCAGTCACGTTAAATGGTGTATCCATAAAATCCTTATTGCCAAGTGTGCCCATTTGGTTGCCGCGGGCCACCTGTCCACCGCTATAGGCAGGGGACAGGTTCGCCGGATACTCGCGGTTAGCGGTTACTTGCACTTCTTCCAGCGTAAACTCACGGTGGTCAGTAGGAATGTTCGCTGTGACCATCGGTTCATCTGTTTGCACTGCAGCGTGGACCAAAAGCGGGGTATTCCAGAACAGACTGCTGCCAAGCAGGGCATAGAGCAGGTTTCTTTTGGTTAGGGCCATTTCTTTCTTCATACAGGTCATCGACTCCTTTTGGGGTTATGATAAGTGGATGTGGTTCGACTTAAGTTACTATAATAATAACAATAATCATTATCGATAAAAGGATAAATCAAAGCCACAAGCAAATGATCATTAGCGTAGCGATCACTTGTTTGTGGCTCATTATAGCAAGAGGATTTTGGTTGAGTCAATCGTCTGAAAGGGAAGGGAATAAGTAATAAAAAAGGAGAGATAAGGTGCTATAAAGTGAGGAATTCTCTCATTTTGAAGGCCGTTTTTAAGTTATTACTGCGTTTGTTTAGGTATAGGTTTAAGTGAAAGCGGTATAGCAGCCAACAGCTTTAGCTTATTTTTTTTACAGCGAAGACATGCTATGATAAAACAAGAGTAAGTTACTAATTAAGATGTTGCTGAAGCTGAGTATATGGCTCAAACATAATTGGATGATGGAAGGAATGAAGAATGGATATTCAGGGATATAGGATAGGTCACGGTTTACTGGCTGCCAGGTTAGGCTATGAAAAAATTGATTATGATAATGCAATTAAATATATTCTGCCGTCAGGTCATGGCGACAGTTGGATGATTGATATTTATCCGGCGCCGGGTCTGTGTGTCAGTAATACCTACTTTACTCTGCACGAGCCTTGTGTTTGTGTATATGAGTTTAAACAACCGGGACTTTGGCTGTGTTCATTTGATTGCGGCAGCGTTACAATCTTGGAACGTGGCAGGCGAAGACAGAAACTGCAGCAGGGCGCTCATGTAATCGTCAATCATGGCAATCCTGTTGAGGTTGCCTTGGGGGAGGGCGACTTCCGCTATACCAGTATCTGGCTTTGTGCCGGATTTATGGAGAAGTATATGGACTCTCGTACGTTCAAGCAGCCCTTTGCAATAACCGATGCATTGGACTGGCAAAACCAGCATTACCACACACCGGAGCTCTTAATGGTCTGGGAGCAGCTTAAGTTTGGCATCAGAAATGCCATTGCACCGCTTATGTACTTTGAGAGCAAAGTCATTGAGATTTTGTCGCTAATTATACGAAATATCAGTTATGCATGGTATGGGACAAGGTTTATAAAGGACGAGCGCCCCAAGCATTTAACGTATCACAACCGTAAATATCTCCAACGGGTGAAAGCCGCTTTGGACAAGAATATTGTGAATCCGCCGGATATTACACAATTGGCCTGCATTGCTGAAATGGGAGCGAACAAGTTGCGGATGGTATTTAAAAGTTCCTATGGCATGACCATTACCAGCTATGTACGGCAGGAAAAAATGAACTATGCCATGCGCATGCTCTCTAATGATGCCTTGAGTATCCAGCATATTGGTGATTATCTAGGCTATGAAAGCCCCAGCAAATTTACTGTGGCCTTCAAAAAAGTGCATGGATTTACGCCCAGTCAGTTTAGAAAATCATTTGGTTTATATTGTCACTAAAGGTACCGAAAACGAAAAAGACATCACTATTCGGGACAGTGGGACAGGTCTCTTGTCCCAAGTGGGCAGAGACATATTTGAGAAATAAATATGAAAGTGTAAAATACAATAAGCCTATCTGTCTTCCATAGTAGGAAACCAGATAGGCTTATTACAAATTATAATGTGAAGGTAAAAGTGCCTACCAGCGGCGGGTGGCTGTCAATCTGAAAGTGCGGCCGGGACTGACGGTTTCATAGTTATCACCGGTCCAGGAGCCGATGACATATTCTTTGTCAAACAAATTGTGAACATTGAGGGCGTAGCGCCAGCCATCGGCGTCATAGCGGATTAGGGCATCGGTCAGTACCACGCCGCCTAATTTAACGGTATTATAATAATCATACCGGGAGCCAATATAGCGCAGGCCTGCGCCAAAGCCCCAGCCTTTAATTCTCTCACCTTTCATTGCTTCTGGCGCAGCGGTATCGAACCAGAGGGAGGCACTGTGCCTCGGGACGTTTGCTGTGGTCTTGCCAAGAAGGGCAGCATCATTGTTTCTGGTTACTTTATGTTTGGGCATGTAGGTGTAGGCAGCAGTAATATTAAGACCTTTTAGAGCGGCAATATTAGCTTCTAGTTCCAGTCCCTGAGCGGTAACTTCGCCAGTTTGAACTTGAAAACTTTCGTTTGATGTATTTAATGGATCGCTAGTTAAGACATTTTGCTGGCGCAAGTCGAAGATGGCGGCGCTATAGCGGATGTTGCTATTTTCCGGTGCATATTGCACGCCCAGTTCGTATTGGCGGCCAGTGGTTGGATCAAAGGCTTTGCCGTGGCGGTTTGTGCCGGCCTGGCCCTCAAAGGATTCATCATAGCTGATATAAGGGAACAGCCCGTCGCCAGCATCATAAACCAGTCCTAGGCGACCGGTAAAGGCGCTCTGGTCAATGCGGGTGTGTGCATCCGTTTTGATATTGCGCGTGTCCTGATCGAATTGGTCGTAACGACCGCCGGCAATTGCTGTCCAGCGTTGACCGAATTTTAGCTGATCCTGGACATAGAAGCCAGTTTGCTTAATTTTGATATCTGCCGAAGTCCAGGAGGCTAATGCAGTGGGGGTAGTAACCCCTTGTCCGTAGTTTAGGCTGTTAAGGTTAAGAGATGGTGCTAAACCTGACCGCCAGATATAGCCATATTCATTATTTTGATAATCAAAGCCTAGTAACGTGGTATGGTCCACTGCACCGCTGGACCATTTCGCCTGAAAGTGAGTATCAATGACATTAGAGCTGAGATCGGTTTGAGAATAATATGCTGTACGTTTGGCGATACCATCCGTTACGCTGTCTATCGACAAGTATTTGAAATCTGCGGAAATATCTGAGTGACGAGCGCTTTGGGTTACCGACCAGGCATCGTTAAAGCGGTGCTCAAAAATATAGCCGATTTGCTTATCATCTCTGATAAAGCGGTCATAGCCCGGCTCACCATAAAAACCGGTACCAGAGTAGCCGTATAGCTTGTGCCCGGGTAAGTAGCGGTACGGATTGGTATCGTAGCTGCCCTTGATATCGTCTTTCTGGTAATGGGCCAGGAGGGTCAGACTGGTATCATCGTCAGGTTTCCAGGTCAGAGCAGGGGCGATCATTTGCCGCTTAGCACTGCTGTAGTCTTCTGGCAAGTCTTCATCGGAAGTACGGGCAGTCACCCGGAAGAGCACATTCTTCTTTTCGTTCACTGCACCACCCAGATCAATGGCTCCACTGAGCTGATTGTCGTTGCCGGCTTGGATTTGAATTTCTCTCAGTTGTTCGCTGGTGGGGCGTTTGGAGACCTGATTGATAATCCCTCCAGGGCTGTTTGCCCCGTAGAGAATACTAGCCGGGCCGCGCAGCACCTCGATGCGTTCAAAACTATAGGGGTCGTAATTGGACTTAGAAAAGCCTCCAGCTGACATGCGCAAGCCATCCGTATAAACGGAATAGTCAGTGAACCCGCGGCTATTGGCCCTGAAGAACCGAGAATCCCGATTGTAGGTGGCGTCACTAAAGCCGGGGGTGTAGCCTAGAGCGTCAAACAGATCAGTTACGCCGCGGGCTTGCATCTGCTCTTGGGTAATGACGCTAATAGAGCGGGCGGTTTCCTCAAGGGGGGTGTCAGTCTTAGTTCCGACACTGCTGCGTTTGGCGACATAACCTTTATCGACAACAACTTCTTTATTAGCTGTAACTTCCACGCCTTCCAGACTAAATTCCCGCTGACTTGCAGTTGCTTCAGCAGCTTGTTCATCAGCAGAATGCACTGCTGGCGGTGCGGTTTCTTTTGTTTCATCTGCTGCGTAAACGTGCGCAGGCAGATGCCAGAACAGACTGCTGCCAATCAGGGTATAGAGCAAGCTTCTTTGCGCTGCCCGGGATACGTATTTCTTCATGCTTTCTTCGACTCCCTCTGTGATAGTATAATAACAATAATCATTATCAATGAAATTCCTGATTGAAATGCTAAGTTAGTTTTTGATAAGCCGGCTCTGGCTAACTTGTGGCTAATTATAGCAAGGTAATTTTATGTTAGTCAACGGTTGGACAGATGATAAATTGCTATGTAGAAAAATAAACTAAAGCTGGATTAAACGAGAAAAATTCTCATATTTAGAACTGTTAATAGAATCTTTTTGCGTTTTCTTGACATGATCTTATGTAATTTAAGCATAGGAATTTATTGTATCAGTTATTTAGTTTGCAATAGTATCATGGTATGATACGTATAAATTGTAAGATAAGAATCAATGCGAATTGAAACATAACAGTGGAAAGGATGCGGATATGGGTACTAATGAATATTTCAGCGGTAATCGCGAACTGGCAGCACAGCTGGGCTGCATGACGGACAGCCAGAACCATGGAATTGTCTATCGGCTGCCCCCGAAAATAAGGGACAATTGGCTGGTAGATGTTCACCCTAAGCCTGGTTTGATTCTTAGCAACGTTTATTTTACGCTGCCACAGCCAGTCATAAGAGTGTATGACATTGAGCAGCCTGGTTTATGGCTGTGCTCCTTTGCCCGAGGTGATGTTACTATCTTAGAAAGGGGCAAGAAAAGCAAACGGCTGCAACCCGGCATCCATTTGTTGGTCAACCAGGGGCAGCCATTTAAAATTACATTTGGTAGCTCAGAGCCCATTTGGTACACCGCGGCCTGGATTTTCTCTGATTTCATTGCTAAATATCTAAAAGACAGGGAATGGGAAGAGCCTCTTACGCTGGCTGATGCTTTGAGCTGGCCAAGCCATTACTACAATACCCCTGAACTGGTTATGCTGTTTGAACAACTTAAATATGGTATAAGAAATACTGACAAGCCTCTGATGTATTTTGAAGTTAAGATTATGGAGATCCTGTCCACCATCTTGAGTAGTGTCCAGCTTGAAGGGTATTCGGAAAAGTTTTTTCAAAAAGAACGTCCTAAGTATGTGACTTACCAAAACAAAAAATTTCTTTGGCAGGTCAAAGCTGAAATTGATAAAGATATTCTGGTATCGCCGTCAGTTAAGCAATTGGCAGGTATCGCTGAAATGGGGACAACCAAACTGCGTCAATTATTTAAGTCCTACTATGGTGTGACCATCGATGGCTATGTACGGCGAGAAAAGATGAACTATGCATTGCGGCTGTTATCCCATGACGACATGAGCGTGCAAAATATCAGTATTTTTCTGGGGTATGGATGCCCTAGTCGGTTTACGGTTGCTTTTAAAAAGATCCACGGTTTTACACCGCAGCAGTTTCGAAAGTCACTCTCTTTGTAATGCGACCTTGATTTTAGCAGGTTGGACGGAGAGCAAATTCAGTGAAAGCAAAAAAGACATCACTGGCTGCCAGAGCAACTGTGATATCTTTCTCAGTTAGGATGTATCTGCCCGGCTGCCCCGAGCCACCTGTCCGCCGCTGTAAGGGGGAGGCAAGGCGGCTGAATTCTCTCGGCTCGCGGTTACTTGTACTTCCTCCAGTGCAAATTCGCCTTGGTCAGCAGAACTATCTGCTGTGGATAGCGGTTCGTCTGCCTGCGTTGCGGCGAGGACAATTGGTGGGGAGTGCCAAAATAAGCTGGCGCTGATCAGAGTATAGAGCAGCTTTTTTTGGTGAGAGGATCTTCTTTTGTTCATGCTTCTTGACTCCCTTTATGATATTGGGTAGATAATTAAATTGTAAAAATACATTGATAATAATTGTTAATTATGGCGATGGGTTTTTAATAGTTAAGTTAGTTTGCTAAGCCGGCTTTGGCTAACTTGTGGCTAATTATAGCAAGGAGGTTTAAGGGGAGTCAATGGCTGTACAGAAAGACCAGAAGCAGGTATATAAGAAGACAAAAGAAGCGTTATATTGATATAGATTCTCATATGATGACATGCAAAACAAAAGGTCACTGTGTTTTTGAGGGGTAGTTCTGTGAAAATTTTAGGGTTAATATTTTGGTTGGCGTTGTTGGTGATGGTGTGCCAACATGATATGATAAACGATGTAAAGTGAAGTACCGTTTTAAGGCTGATGCTGTACTTGGGATAAACAGATAGCAAGGAGGGGAGAACATGGCTACAAATGAATACTTTGACGGTAATGCCGAACTGGCTGCACAGTTAGGATGTACTAAAGATAGCGGGGAACTTAGCAGATGTCCGAAAGGTATTACCTATGTTTTTCCTCCTGAAAATGGTGACAACTGGTTTATCGATATTCATCCTAAATCTGGTCTTTTTGTTAGCGATGCCTATTTTACACTGCATCAACCAGTTACCAGGACTTATGAAATTGAACAGCCAGGATTATTCTTGTGCTCCTTTGAGAGCGGTGATGTTACCATTTTCGAAAGGGGCAAGAAAGCAAGGCGGATGAGGCAAGGTATTCATCTGCTGGTTAACCAGGGCAAGCCATTTAAAGTAGTCTTTGGCAATGAAAAGCACATCCGATATACTGGTGTCTGGGTGTTTGCCGATTTTATCAGTAAATACTTGCAGGATAGAGAGTGGAAGGAATCATTGACCATAAGCGATGCTTTAACCTGGCCAAGTCACTACTACAATACCCCTGAGTTGCTTCTGCATTTTCAACAGCTCCGATTTGCAATCAGAGGCGGTGTGACGCCGCTAATGTATTTTGAAAGCAAGGTAATTGCAATTTTGTCTTTAATTTTATGTGCTGTGCAAACTCCGAAACATGCGGAATGGTTTCAAAAAAAGGAACGCCCCAAGCATGTAACGTATCAAAATCAACAATTTATTTGGAAAGTTAAGGCGGAGTTAGACAAGGAAATACTAAACCCGCCGCCAGTTAAGCAGCTAGCTACTATTGCTGGAATGGGAACCACCAAGCTGCGCATATTGTTTAAATCGTGCTATGGGATGAGTATAGCTGACTATGTACGGCAGGAAAAGATGAACCATGCACTGCGTTTGTTATGGCATGATGAGATGAGTATCCAAAATATCAGTTCACTTCTGGGATATGCGAGGCCTAGCAAGTTTACGGAGGCATTTAAAAAAATTCATGGCTTGACACCCAGGCAGGTGAGGCAGTCGTTTAATTTATAGCAATGGTTCGTGACCAAAAGAAAAAGACGCAAAGGCTTTTTGAGCTTCCTTTGCGTCTTCAAAATCAATTCCGTATTAAGTAGTCGAATGCGCCTAGTGCCGCATTCGCACCGGACCCCATAGCAATAATAATCTGCTTATAAGGAGTATTTGTGCAGTCTCCCGCGGCAAACACTCCCGGCACATTGGTCGCACCGTGGCTGTCTACAATGATCTCACCAAAGCGGTTGCGTTCTACCGTGCCATCCAGCCAATCGGTATTCGGAATAAGACCGATTAGGATAAATACCCCCTGAAGTTTCAGATGATGTACGTCTCCTGTGCTGCGATCAATATAAGAAAGGCCATTGACCTTATCCGTACCGGTGATTTCTTTCGTTTGAACATTTTTCAAAACTGTCACATTGGGCAAACTGTAAAGACGTTGCTGCAACACAACATCAGCTTTTAGTTCCGGTAAAAATTCCAATACAGTCACATGCTCAACAATACCAGCAAGATCAATTGCCGCCTCAATGCCAGAGTTGCCTCCGCCAATAACGGCTACAGGTTTTCCTTTAAACACAGGACCATCGCAATGGGGGCAGTAAGCCACACCTTTATTTTTAAATTCGGCTTCTCCCGGTACGCCAATATTGCGCCAGCGAGCTCCTGTAGAAAGAATGACTGCTTTGCTCTTTAAGACAGCGCCACTTTCCAATTCAACTTCGATCAGCTCTTTTTTCTCCAAGCGTTTGCCGCGCTGCAGCTTCATCACATCAATCGGGTATTCTTTTACGTGCTCCTCAAGATTTGCTGCCAGTTTAGGTCCTTCGGTATATCTTATGGTGATAAAGTTTTCAATTCCGAGTGTATCCTTAACCTGACCGCCAAACCGTTCGGCAGCAATCCCGGTACGAAGTCCTTTTCTTGCCGCATAAATAGCCGCGCTGGCTCCAGCCGGACCGCCTCCCACAATAAGAATATCGAAAGGCTCTTTTTCTTCCCATTGGGACACAGCAGAACCATCATTCAGTTTGGCAAGTATTTCCTCTACTTCCATACGACCGCTGCTAAAAAATTCACCATTCAGATAAACCGAAGGCACCGCCATAATTTCTTTGCTCTGCACTTCTTCTTGAAAAGCAGCACCATCGACCATGGTATGGGTAATGTTCGGATGAAGGACACTCATAAGATTTAGAGCTTGAACAACCTCGGGGCAATTATGGCAGCTCAAGTTGATATAGGTTTCAAAATGATACGTACCCTTAATTGCTTTAATCTGATCGATTATTTTTTGCTCAACCTTTGGTGCTCTGCCGCTGACCTGCAGCAAAGCCAAAACCAAAGAGTTAAATTCATGTCCCAAAGGAATACCGGCAAAGGTGATTCCACGATCTTCTCCTGCACGATGGAGACTAAAACTTGGTGTTCTTGGCAGCTTTGTTTTCTCGCTTGTGATCATAGGAGACATAGAGGCGATTTCATCTACCAGAGCAATCATGTCACTAGATATAGTATCGCTGCCTGAACTGACTTTAATCAGCACATCGCCTTCCATCAACTGAAGATATTGAGATAATTGCTCTTTAATATCCTGATCTAGTAACATTGAACCCACCTCTTAAATCTTTCCGACAAGATCCAGACTTGGTTTCAGTGTAGCAGAACCTTCCTGCCATTTAGCCGGGCAAACCTCGTTTGGATTTTTCCGAATATATTGTGCTGCTTTAATTTTATTAACCAGTGTGCTTGCATCACGACCGATGCCGCCGGCATTGATTTCAACCGCCTGCACGATGCCATCAGGGTCGATGATGAATGTCCCGCGATCAGCAAGACCGTTCTCTTCAATCAGCACTTCGAAGTTTCTTGACAGCGTATGGGAAGGATCACCAATCATTATGTAGGTGATTTTTTTTATGGTTTCCGAACTGTCATGCCAGGCTTTATGGGTAAAATGAGTGTCCGTGGAAACAGAATATACTTCCACACCCAGTTCTTTTAGAGTAGCGTATTGATTTTGCAAATCCTCAAGCTCTGTCGGGCACACAAATGTAAAATCTGCCGGATAGAATAAGACTACGCTCCATTTGCCTTTGAAAGCCTCTTCTGTAACTTCAACAAACTTTCCATTGTGATAAGCCTGCGCTTTAAACGGTTTTACTTCTGTTCCAATTAATGACATAATAAATTACCTCCAAATATAAATTTTAACTAATAATTAATGCTTGGTTGATAAATTCAACTAAACGATAATTATTATCTCTTGATTCATATTATCTTATTTAATTCATTAAATGTCAATAGTCAAAATGAAAAAAATTTATAAATTAAAATTACGAAAACAAAAACACCCGATCTTGACCAATGAAGCGTTTTGGGCGGGTGATAAAAAGTTAGAGCAGGTGAAGCAGATGAATGAAAAGAAGTGGACGATTGGTGAAATGGCCAAACTGTTTGACCTATCAACTGATACTCTGCGCTATTATGAAAAAGCAGGGCTGCTGTCTTCCAATAAAAAGGCAGAGAATGGCTACCGATATTATTCGTATGATGATTTGGTCATTCTTATAGATATTCTGTTTTTTCGCAACATGGATGTGGCAGTTAAGGATATTCGCCAGATTGTGACGAAGATGGATCTTCACGAGATCAAGGATGTCCTTAAACATAATCAACAAGTCGTAGAGGACAAAATACAAGGGCTAATCAGACAGCGCAAAATGCTTACTCAGGTTGTAGAACACTATGAATTATGTGAGCAAATGCTGGGGCAATTTTCAATTGTTCAGGCTCCTGATTTTCGTTATAAATTTGTCGGTGCACAAGCTGATGATTTGTTTAATATTGTTCGCAGCTACAAGAAACCGGATCGTTGTTGGCTGAATCAGATCAGGTATACTTTGTTTATCCCACAGGCAGAGCTGCTGCAAAATCAGAGCTTTTGTCAGTCGCAGTTAGGTATTAGCTTCGATGAAGAAAATTTACAACTGTTGGCCCATGCCGAACAGCAAGGGTTCTCAGCCATGAGAGAAGGCGATTATTTATATACCGTCACAGGTACAGATTACTCTGAACAGACCAATCATATGCTCGCGGAAGCTATGCAGTGGCTGCAAGACCAGGGGAATCAGGTTGCAGGTCCTCTAATTGGGCGATATTTGACAAGTGTTCACAAAGATGGACTTGATTACTATGAGATTTGGGTTCCTATTAAGAAGGAGAGTTTAAAGATATCGTTTACTGGTCACAAAGAATAGTAGTTGCAGCAAGGGCATCTTTTGTAGGGACGAGGAACGGATTCTGTGATGCCATAAAGCTCGTGATGCAGTCGTTAGCATGGGAGTCGGTTCGCAGGTAGAATGCAAAAGAAGCAAGGGATGATTCCTTTGCTTCTTTTGCTTTTCAACAGCTCTATTGCCACATCAAAATGCTGTTCCTGCGTTCAAAAGGCGAAGAAGCAGCTTATTCATTCAGCATAGCTTCCAGCTGCGTTCTGTTCACTATGGTAATCGTTCGCTTATTTAATGTAATAATATCGGTTTTACATAGATTTCTCAACTCCCGGCACAGCGAGGGACGCGGCACATTGAGATGCTCGGCCCAGGCTTTTTTGGAATAGGGTAGTTCAATCACCTGCGCCACTGGATTTTGATTTATACAATGCAATAAAGAAAAAGCAATTTTACTTTGGATCGAGCAATAGGATAACAATTCTATTTTGGTATTCAACATGATGAGCTTATCGGACATAAGCTGCAGAAGGTTGGTTAAAAGACTGGGATTGCAGCCCAGTGCCTGGAACATGTACTGCTTGGGCAGCAGCAAAATATCGGTTGCTTCCCGTGAGGTTACCTGGCAGGGATAGGTTGGTATTGTAGAGAAGACAGTACCCTCAGCAATAATTTCACCTCTTTCCTTATAAACCAGATTGATCATTCGACCCGACTGAATGACTTTTTGGACCTCTACACTGCCAGTGAGAACAATGCCGATATGAGTAATCGGCTGATCCATTCGAAAAATAAGTTGGTTTTTCTTATAGCGGTTTATACTGTAGTTTGTGTTGGCTAAAAACTCCCTAATTTGCAGGGTAGAGTAATTTTTAAACAACGGACAGTAAGCAATGATTTCAAAAATATCAGACATAGTTATCACCAGCTTGTCAAAAGAATGTAACATGGGCTACGAAAATTATACATTCATTCTATTATAATAATAAACAGATGTAAATGATAAAGAATTTCATTATCAGTAAAATCGTTGTAAGGATATAAAGTTAGGGAGGATGAAGATGAAGAAGAAAACCGTATGTGCGTTCTTGTCACTGCTGCTTACTGTCCCTGTTGTTCAGGCCCAGGAAAGCGAAGAGGAGGTATTCCCTCTGTCCGAGGTAGTTGTAACTGCTACTAAAACCAGCAGGGAGGTGAAAAGTGTTCCTACGGCCGTTCAGGTCATAACCAAAGCCGATATCGAGGCGCGGGGGGCACAGACGTTAAAAGATATCATCAGTACAGCCACCGGTATCAGTGTGATGCGATCAGACGGTAAAAATGCGATTTCCATTCGCGGTTTCGATTCCAGGTTTTCAATGATTTTGATTGACGGCAAGCGGATTGCTTCGGAAATTGACCAAAACTATGAACTGGAGCGCATTGATCTGGATAATGTAGAACGTATTGAGATCGTCCGCGGGCCTGCAAATTCACTTTATGGCACGGATGCGTTGGGTGGTGTGGTAAATATTATTACCAAGAGCCCTGTCGAGCAAGCCCTTACCTTGCGGTTTGATCATGGAGCCTATGGGGGGAATGAGGGGGCAAGAGATAATTATCATTTTGCCTATGACTCCGGCAGAATCGGCAAATACGGTGTCACCATCTCAGGAGCCCAATTAAAGAATGATGCTTCCTTTAAGGATGATGGTACAACCTATGCGCCCTTTGGAAAAATCAATAACTTCAATACCAAGATGGATTATCACATCAGTGAAAATGAAATTTTCACATTTACAGCCGCTTACATGGATGAAGATACGCGGGAGCATGTTTTTAAACAGACTCCGGCTGGCAAAGTTAAAACGGAGGTTCATGATGACAATGAGCGAACCGAATATGCACTGAGCTACAGCAAACAACAGGACGATGCATCCGTATTTTTCCGGGCCTATATATCAGATTACTATAAGAATGTAGATGTACATAATCTTGCCAACAATAAATTTATGAACTTCGGTAAATCCCACCGTACCGTTCCCGGTTTTGAAGCACGCCTAAGCAAGAACTATGGAACCGATCATCTGCTCACCTTTGGCGGTGAATACCGGCCGGAAAAATTTCGCGGAACGGGGGTAAGAACCGGCAAGGGGATTTATACAGAAACCTACAAAGACCCGGTTTCTGGGGAAATAAAAACCCTGCCCGGCTCAAAAGTTGATATCGATTATTCAGCCCTGTATGTCCAGGATGAATGGCAGGCGTCTCCTAAGCTGCTTGCGGTTACGTCGCTGCGGTATGATGACAGCAATAAATTTGGCAGCAATGTAAGCCCCAAGCTGGGACTTACCTATCAGGCGGCGGATGATCTTAGGGTTAAACTGAATGTTAGTAAAGGATTTCGCAGTCCCACTCCCAATCAGTTGTATATTAATTCCCAGGTAGTACGCAACGGTAACGCAATGACTTTAATTGGAAATCCCAACCTGGATTCGGAAGACTCCAATTCTTATGAGCTTTCCTTAGAGCGGGACTGGGGGCGGACTACAGGTAAAATTACCTATTTCACCAATAAGGTCAGCAATATGATTGAAGAAGATATGATAGACAGCAGTACGATTCAATATAAAAACATTGATAAAGCCACTATCCAGGGCATGGAAGCTGAGGTTGTCTATCCGCTGTCGGCAAAAATGCTTTGGACGACCAGTTATACCTATCTGGATGCGGTAAATGACACGGATGGAAGCAGGCTCTTTAATCGAGCCAGGCATAAAATAGCCTCCCGCTTATCCTATGTGGAACCGTCAGCAGGTTTACGGGCTAATTTATGGGCTGAGATCTACAGCAATTATCTATATGAAGCTTCAGCGGGCGTCGGCAGGAACAAGTCCTATACCTTATGGAACTTAAATCTGGAGAAAGCAATCAGCAGCAACAGTGCAATCATTGTAGGAGTGGATAACCTATTAAATAAACAGGATGACGATTTATCAATCCAAGGCGCTTATATCCACACGAGCTACAAAGTTAAATTGTAACTTTCTAGTGAACTGCCTGTATGGCAGCCTATACCTAAAACGGAGGCGTAACCAATGTATCATAGACTGACTAGAGCCGCGCTTTTGCTGGCACTGATGATTGCACTGCAATCCATCAGGCTGTTAGTACCTATTCCATTCTTTATCTCGATGTTTGTTATCGGCAGTGCGGTAAATGCCTGCTTGCTGCTGGCAGTGGAGAAAAGCGGCTGGAAGCCTGCAATCGTGCTGGCTGTAGCTGCACCGACGGTTGCCGCTCTACAGCAATTTTTACCAAGTCCGTTATTTATTTTTCCGATAGCTGCTGCTAATGTAATGTATGTTGCCAGCTATCGGATGCTGTTAACCGTCAATCGTTGGCTGGCTGTTGGTGTAGCTGCCGGTTTAAAGATGGTGGGCATGTATATGGCAATTTCAATCCTAGTGGAACTGATGAATGTATCGGACAAACTAGCGGCTGGTCTGAAAATGATGTTTGGTTACCCTCAGTTGATCACTGGAACAATTGGAGGAGTACTATGCTATATGATAATGAAAAGACTGGAGGGAGCCAGGTCATAACGACCAACCTACTGCTTTTGTCCGGCTGCCGAGAGTGCCATATCTGTCTACAGCAATGTCCTTTACATAAAGCGAAGGGGGCAGGAACGACAATGAAAATGGCTCTGACCCAGGGGTGTATTAATTGTGGTCTTTGTCTGGGAATTTGCCCGCAAAAAGCCATTGGCTACCAGGACGATATGGAATTGTTTCTGCAGGATTTGGCAAGGGGAAGGCAAATCTCTTTATTGGTTGCCCCGGCAGTTCAGCGCCACTTCAGCGATTATCGCCAGGTATTTGGTTTTTTGCAATCCTTGGGTGTAAGAAAATTTTATAATGTAGTATTGCGAGCGGATATTACCCTGTGGGCCTATGTCCGGATCTTAGAAAGTAATTACGGCAAGCCCTTTATCTCATCGCCTTGCGCGGCTGTAACTGATTATATTATGAACCATATGCCGGCTTTGCGTCCTCATTTGATGCCCGTGTATAGTCCGCTGGTGTGCAGTGCTGTGTTTTTAAAAAAATATCGGCAGCTTGATGATGATCTGGCATTCCTGTCACCCTGTATTGGGAAACGTGGGGAATTGCGGCAAAGCGGCAATAAGGTTCGATATAGCGTTACGATAGGCAAGTTAAAGCAATATATGGTGGAGCGGGGGATTGATCTGAGTCGATATGAGGCTGTGGATTTCGCTGATAGCAATGAAGGGCAGGGAGTAACGTTAGGAGTAAGCGGCAGCGTGTGCGCAAGTCTTAGAGAACAACTTCCGGACAGGCTGTTTAGAAAAATCAGCGGCAGCGGAGTATATCCTTATTTGACGGAATATGAAGCTGCTCTTAAAACTGGTGAGCTGCTGCCTGATTTGCTGGAAATATATAATTGTAAGGCAGGCTGTGATAGCGGTACCGGTACTGGTGAAATGCTGCCGAGGGTCGTCCCTAAGTCAGCGTTTGGCAATGTTGACTTGCAGCAGGAGACTGCAGCGACCTTTGATGCCTTTAACAGCACGTTGGATATAGCTGATTTTATTTGGCCGGAGATAAAACGCTATGACACTCATGGAAAAGAGAGGAGGAGGATATAGTGCAAGAGGCTCTTAGGATTAAAGATGGCAATGATGTATTGGTGATAACCTATGAGGATATGCTTAAATACCACGGGCGGCAATTTATTGGCGGTGTGGCTTTGGCGTATAAACTGCTAGAATTGGCTTTGCGTGAGTTAGTACCGGATGAGGTTCCGGTGCGTGATCGAATTACGATAACGCTGGGAGTATATGGCCCGGGCATTATCGATGGTATTGAAATGGTTACCAGAGCTATGAGAAGAAATGCGTTACTGGTTAAACCACAGCTGGCTGCTGATAAATTGGCACCTGACGCGGCTGACGGGCAGGGAGGCAAGTATTATTTTGAAATTGCTTATGACGATGATAAACTGAATATTACCCTAAAGCCGGGTTTGTTGCCGAATGAATTTATTCGGCTTGCTTATAAGACTCATGATGGGACGATAACCGAAGGGGAACAATTGCGTTTGCAGGATCTTAAAGAAGAAATTGCTCAATTCCTTCTAATGCAAAAGCCAGAAGACTTATTTGACTATTGCCGGACGAAGCTGTCCGATTCATGATTGTAAAATAGCACTGCCACCTTGTCGGAGGTGGCAGTGCTATTTTCCGGTGAATCGCTAATTTACATAGAAATAAAGCCAGAGCGTAATTGACAGTGATTATCGTTATCGCATATAATTATGTTCATAATTGGCAGTATCAAAAAGGATACGTTTGAAGGGTGAGCAAAGGTGGAGCATTTTAGCCTATTACAAGGGATATGGAAGGTTGGTAACCATTATTGGCGATCGAAAGCAAAAAACTATGCGATATTGCTATTGCTGGTTATTATTGGGCTGAATATTACCAGTGTTTATATCCAGGTGTGGTTGAATCAATGGCGCAATGTGTTTTTCAATACATTACAGGACAGGGATATGGCGGCATTTCTGGATTCCTTATATCTTTGGGGCGGGTTGATTCTGGCGGCTTGGGCGGTAAGTGTCTACCAAAACTATCTGCGTCAACTGTTGGCGGTGAGTTGGCGCAGCTGGCTGACAGATCGGCTATTGGGGGAATATTTGCAGTCAAAAAAATATTATTGTCTGCAGCTTCAGGATAACGGTATTGATAATCCGGATCAGATGATTTGTGAAGATGTAAAATTATTTATTGATTCCCTCTTGACGATTTTTTTGTGGTTCTTGTACAATCTTGGAATCCTATGCAGTTTTACATTGATTCTGTGGGAGTTGTCAGGTAGTTTTTCTTTGTCCTGGAGGGAGTCGAGTATCACAATTCCCGGTGATATGGTTTGGATTGCCGTGGGATATGCTTTGATGGTGGATTGTGTTATGGGGAAAATGGGTCATCCCCTGGTACAGCTCAATTTTTTACAGCAACGTTATGAAGCAGATTTTCGTTTTGCCTTAGTGCGCCTGCGGGAATATGCAGAGGAGATTGCTTTGTATTCAGGAGAGAAGCGGGAACGTCATTTGCTCAGGAATTATTTTAAAAAAGTGTATGATAATCTTCATAAATCTATAAAACGCCAAAAAATCTTAGACAGTTTGATTTTTTTCTTGTGCAGGGGTACGGAGCCTCTTCCCTACATTGTTGCGGTTCCGCGCTTTTTTAGCGGAGAGCTTCAACTGGGAGGACTGATGCAGGTCACGGGAGCTTTTGAAAAGGTACAACGGTCGCTCCTGTTTTTCTCTAGTTGGTATAAAGAGATTACGGAGTTAAAGGCCATTGTAAAACGATTGGTTATTTTGATGGATACCATGGAAGAGTTTAAGCGATTGGACCAGAAACAGTCAATTCGGATTATTGACGCTCCTGACTCGGCTTTTTCGGTAGAGAATTTGAACCTCAAGCTGCCAAATGGGGAGCTATTGCTGGACAACTTTGCCATGAGGCTGCAGCCTGGTGAATCTTTGCTGATTACCGGATCATCTGGTTGTGGCAAAAGTACATTGATCAAGGCAATTGCCGGGATTTGGCCTTTTGGCGAGGGGCATATTCACATTCCCCAGAATCAGCAGTGTTTGTTTTTGCCCCAGTCGCCCTATTTACCTGTCGGGACCTTACGGGAAGCGCTGCTTTATCCACGCTCCAGCCAGGAATATTCCGAGGAAGCAATTCAGGGGATTCTGAAGAAATGTTGTTTGGAGCATTTACTAGAACGCTTGGATGATCAGGAGAACTGGTCTCATGTTCTTTCCTTGGGCGAGCAGCAGCGTATTGCCTTTGCTCGGGCCATTTTACTGCGGCCGCAGTGGCTGTTTTTGGATGAGGCTACGTCCGGATTGGATGAAGCTACGGAGAAAAAGCTATATAGTCTAATTCGCAGCGAGTTAAAGGGCACGGGAGTGATGAGCGTTGGTCATCGTAAGGACTTAATTGTCTATCATCAGAAAATCCTGACCATTAAAGGAAAAGGATGCTGGGATCTAGTAGCCTAATAGAGGATAGTAAAGGGGCTGCCACACTATTTTTAGTGCGATAACCCCTCTTCAAAAGGGTGACACTCTGCCGCAAAATTAGTGTTAAAATGAGGACCACCCCACTAGGACAGGTGGTCCTCATTTTATGTAGTTATATTTTCCGACTACCAGTGGTGGGTTGCGGTCAGCAATACTGTCCGTTCTTCACCTGCGTATCCATAGGATGCCTCGTACTTTTTGTCAAATAAATTTCGGACATTGAGGGCGTAATGCCAATCAGCCAAGTCATAGCGGATTAAGGCATCGGCTACCACCACGTCGCCGAGTTTAACTGTATTCGCAGCATTGTACCGAGAACCGATATACCGTACTCCTGCACCGTAGCTCAGACCTTTAGAAATCGTGTTTGGTGTGGCAGTATCTAGCCACAGGGCAGCATTATGCCGTGAAACACTCTGGGTTCGAAGACCGATTTCTGTAGGATCGCTGCTTTTAGTCTTTTTTGAATCCAGCAATGTATAGGAAGCTGTAAGATTCAAGCCTTTAAAGACAGGCATGTTGGCTTCCAATTCCAGGCCTTTGGAGGTGATTTCGCCTACTTGTACGTTAAACCACTCGCTGGAAGTGTTCAGTGGGTCAGAGGTCAACACATTTTGTTTGCGTAGGTCGAAAATGGAGGCTGTAAAACGTGCATTCATGTTCTCAGGCTCATATTGAATGCCTAGTTCGTATTGCTTGCCCGTTGTTGGGTCGAAAAGTTTACCATGGCGATCTTGACCTTCCACTGGCTCAAATGATTCAGAGTAGCTGATGTACGGTGATAGCCCATGCCCAGCATGATATACCATTCCTACACGCCCTGTAAAAGCATCAGCTGTCTGGCGTATCCTTACTCCAGTTTGAGGGTTAACGGCGTCACGATCATAATGATCGTGGCGCCCGCCGAGAAGCGCTGTCCATTTATCGCCAAATTTAATCTGGTCCTGGGCATAAAGGCCGGTCTGTTTAACGGTAGCCTTATAGGTCAACGAAGTTTCTGGCTTGGTCAAAGATTGACCATACTTCAAATTGTCAAGGTCGATATCCGCGGTACTGCCACCTTCGCCGTAACGTCTTTCTAAATCACCCTTCCGATAGTCAATTCCCACAATAGATTGATGGTTTAAAACACCACTCTTCCATTTAGCCTCTCCATAGGTATCGAAGGTATAGGAATCTGCGGTTTCATCGTAAATATACAATGGACTCAGTGCCATGGTGTGCCCATCGGGCTGTAGAGTTGCTGAGTTCATATTATAGACTGTACCCACATGACCATAGCGAAAATTTTGATGAAGAGACCAGACATCATTTACCTTGTGATCTAGGAGATAGCCGTAATAGTACTGCTCCCGGTCATAACCAGTCCAGCCTGGTATGCCTAAAAAATATTTTTTAGAAACGCCATAAAGATTATCACCAGGATGATAAATACTATTTCCAGTATTTCCATAGTGACGATCTTTTAGGTACTGAGACTGGAAGGTCACGTTAGTGTTCTTGCTGATTTTCCAGGCAAGAGAGGGGGCGATGAAGGTACGTTTGGTACTACTATAGTTATCTGATAAATCCTGGTCACGAGCCAGCGCAGTCAAACGGAAGGTTAGGTTTTCCTGTCCATCTACCTGCCCTCCAAGATCAAGAGCGGCACTGCGAAAGTGGTCGCTGCCGCCTTGTAGTTGTATTTCCCGCAATGGTTCGGCTGTTGGCCGTTTGCTTACCCAGTTAAACATGCCACCAGGCGAACCGCCGCCGTAGAGGGTAGAAGCAGGGCCACGCAGAATCTCTAGGCGATCCATACCGTAGGGTTCAAAATCCCATATTGCGAAATCGTTGCCAAACAAACTCAAGCCGTCCACACGAGTACCCTCATAACCGACACTAAATCCTCGCACAAGGCTCCAGTTCCAGCGTGGATCGTTACCATATGGTTGGGCAGTGATACCAGCGCTATATTCCAGGGCCTGTGCCAAGTTAGTTACACCACGGGCGTTAAGCTGGTCCCGTGTTACTACACTGATGGACTGCGGTATATCGCGGAGCGCTGCATCGGTCTTGGTACCGATTGTGCTGCGTTTGGCTACGTTATCTTTGTCTGCCGTTACTTCAACGCCTTCCAACGTGAATTCAGATTGGGGCGAAGCGATATCGGCTACAGCACTTTGGGGTTCAATTGCCTCTTCAGCGGAGGCAGCATTAGGCCACTGCCAGAGCAGGCTGCTGCCTAGCAAGGCATACAGAAGTTTTTTTCTGGCATGAGATGTTGTTTTTTCCATAGTATCGACTCCTTGGTTCATCAGGGTGATTTTCGTTGCTGGCCTAACAGCAAAAATCATATGATAAAAATAATCAATATCAATAAAATTGCTTATTACATTCACTAGTGACAGTTAGCCCTACTAGGATTAGTAAATAGTGGACTAACCTGGATCTATTATAGCAAGGCTTTTTTTATAGAGTCAATTGAAGGAGAAGGT
>Ga0316600_10000143_pt1 | contig 43944 bp, 37 predicted proteins | sample OWC_soil_day5_CT_FD_207652 | JGI IMG/M metagenome (GOLD analysis project Ga0316600, IMG submission 207652) | Wetland soil microbial communities from Old Woman Creek delta, Ohio, United States - OWC_soil_day5_CT | ecosystem: Environmental > Terrestrial > Soil > Wetlands | place: USA: Ohio... | reverse complement strand
GCTTGGTTGTTCATTTTCTCACCATATTAACTTCTATTATTAGAAGGCTTGTTCTGTTCTTTCAATAATTTCATCTTGAAGTTCTCTGCTTAAGTTATGAAAGTGATCACTATAACCTGCAACACGCACAATTAAGTCTTTATATTCTTCAGGATTATTTTGCGCATCAAGTAAAGTTTTTCGGTCAATCACATTAAATTGAATATGGTGTCCATCTAAATTAAAGTAGGTACGAACGAGTGCTACCATATTTTCGATACCTTTATTACCAGCCACAACAGCTGGCGTAAACTTTTGATTTAGTAATGTTCCACCAGTCCTGATATGATCCATTTTAGAAGCAGACTTTATGACCGCAGTAGGGCCTTGGCGGTCAGCCCCTTTATCAGGAGATATGCCTTCGGATACTGGTTTAAAGGCTTTTCTGCCATTAGGGCTGGCTGTCATAACAGAACCAAAATATACATGGCACGTTGTCGGTAGCATATCAATCCTATACATACCGCCTTTACAAGTTGGACGACCTGTTACTTCATCATGAAAAAGATTAAACGCTTCTATCATAATTTGATCCGCGTAATCATCATCATTCCCATATTTGGGTGTATGATTACTTACGAAATTGTAAATGAAATCATGCCCAACAAAATCATCTTTCAGTGCTTGCATTAATTCAGCCATAGTAAATCGTTTTTGATCATACACATTATACTGAATTGCGGATAGACAATCTGTTAATGTGCCGATTCCTACGCCTTGAATATAGTTTGTATTGTAACGGGCACCACCAGCATTATAATCCTTCCCTTTCGTAATACAATCACTTGTAATAATTGATAGAAATGGTACAGGCATGTGCTTAGCATAAAGAAGTTCTATAATGTGGTTTCCTTTTATCTTGATATCAATAAAGTAATGTAACTGTTGTTTAAATGCCTCTAGCAGTTCTTCATAAGAGGCAAAACTCTCTGCAGAACCAGTTTTCAAACCCAATTGTTGCTTGGAAACTACATCAAAGCCATTGTTTAGCGTCAATTCTAACACTTTAGGTAAATTAAAATAGCCCGTTAAAATGTAGGCCTCTTTGCCAAATGCGCCAGTTTCTACACAGCCACTTGCTCCACCTTGCCGTGCATCTTGAATATCTTTTCCCGCCCGCAGCAATTCTTCAACAATTGTCTCCGTATTATAAAAAGCTGGTTGCCCCCACCCCTTGCGTGAGATTTCACAGGCTTTCTTAATAAACTGATGTGGCGTTTTTTTACTGATTTGAACATTAGAGCTAGGTTGTAATAGTTTCATTTCGTCCATTGTTTCAAGGATCAAATAAGAGACTTCATTTACCCCATTTGCTCCTTTATCAGTGATACCACCTGTATTAATATTAGCAAAATCGGTATACGTACTGCTCTCTTTTAACGTAATTCCTACTTTAGGCGGCGCTGGTTGATTGTTAAACTTTATCCATAAACATTCCAACAACTCTTTCGCTTTTTCTCTCGTTAAGGTTTCCGCCTCAATTTCTTTTTTATAAAAAGGATATAAGTGTTGGTCAAGTCGTCCTGGGCTGAGTGCATCCCATGGGTTTATTTCTGTTGTCACTCCGATATGAACAAACCAATACATCTGAATTGCTTGTTGATAGGTTTCTGGTTTATGCGCTGGAACAACATCACAGTTTTCTGCAATTTGGAGCAGTTCTTTTTTTCTACTTTCATCAGTTTGAGCTTCAGCCAGTTCTCTGGCATATTTGCCATAGCGTTCACCATAACACATAATAGCATCACAGCAGATCTTCATCGCCTCAAGCTGTGTCTTTTTATCGTAGGCCTCAGGGTCTTCCAATACATCAAGGTTTTCAATTTCTTTTTGAATATCTTCTTTAAACGCAAGAAATCCTTTTGTATATATTTTCCCATCACATACGGTATGCCCTGGGCCACGTTGTTCCATAAATTCGGTAAAAATACCGCTTTCATAACAATTTAGCCATTCGGGTGACATTTGCTTTAGCATCATGTTACGCATAGAACGATTTTGCCAATAAGGAATAATCTTTTCTGCTTGCGTTTTTTTTGCGTCAGTACTCACCTTGAAAAATATTTTTTCCCGCCCATCCATAACATCAAAATCCTCAAGCGTATGGCAGCATAGTTCAGGGAACGTTGGTGACATTTGTGGTCTTTCGCCTTTTTCACCTACAATGAGCTCCCCTTCATTAATAACCAAAGTTTTTTTCGCCATGATATTTTGAAATGTCATAGCACGTAAAATTGGCATTTCAACGGTACCAAGATACTTTTCATAGACCTCTGTTACCAAAGAGGCGCGTTCAATAGATAGGCTAGGCTGTGCTTCCATACTTTCACTACGCAACTTTTTGATACGCTCATTCATCCCTCGTTGTTCCATTTTCATCCTCCTATCTGCACTTTATAATTGCACTCTTCAAATCTTGCTTTGATCTCCTCTATTCTTTTATCCAATGGTTTAAAAAATCGGTCTGCATCATAGGTCTTATTCAATTTCTGATACTTTCCTTTAGCAATGTCATGATAAGGCAACAGATTAATCGAATGAATCGACAAATCCTTAATCAAATGAATCATTTGATTAATATGCACGTCCTCTGTATTCACATTGCCAATCATCGGTAGCCTTAAGTTAATATTAGATCCCATATCGGATAAAATTTGTAGATTTTTAAAAATTAATTTATTATCTTTCCCTGTATATTTTTGGTGCAACGCGCTATCGGCAAATTTAAGATCGTATAAAAACAAATCTACATTGAGAGCAATACGCTTAAAATTTTCACTTGCTGCATAGCCACAAGTATCGATAACAACAGAAATTCCACGTTCTTTGCAATGCTGAATCAAGGTTTCGACAACCGCAATCTGACTCATAACCTCACCGCCAGATAATGTAACACCACCGCCAGACTGTTCATAAAAAGGGAGGTCTTTTTCTATTTCAGTCATTAGCTCGTTTACGGTGTATTTCTTCCCGGCTACTTCTCTAGCATGATGAACACAATGTACTACACAAGTTTCACAGCCATTACATTTAGTTGCATCATAGACATTTTTACCATCAAAAAGTTGAATTGCCTGCCGACTACAAATTGACTGGCATTGACCGCAAGACGTACAAAGTGCTGCATTTAATAATACTTCTTTCGCAAAACTTTGACTTTCTGGATTATGACACCACTGACAAGCGAGTGGGCAACCTTTAAAAAATATCGTTGTTCGAATTCCTGGACCATCATGCACACAAAATTTCTGGATACCGACAATAAGTGCTGTTTCCATATATGCCCCTTCCACAAACTTATACTCATTATACGTAAGAGTTAAGCCGATGATTTTTAAAATTTATAAAAATCATCGGCTTTTATTGTTTTACTTACCACTAAGCATTACACATTTTACTTAAAGTACTATGCTTTAAGGTTTTACAGTTTCTCTATACGTTTGTTTACCATCTTTCATTTCAAGAATTACAGCGCTTTTTACTGCATCATGTTTGTCATTTAAAGTTAAGGATCCTGTTACTGCTGGGAAGTCTTTCGTACTTGCAAGAGCTTCACGAATCTTTTCAGAATCGGTACTACCAGCGCGTTTAATCGCATCAACTAAAGCATACGCTGCATCATAGCCAAGAACAGCCATTGCATCTGGAACTTGGCCATATTCTTTTTTATAAGCATCAACAAATTCTTTTGATTTAGGGCTTTGATCTTCTACTGAATAATGATTTGTAAAGAATGTATTATTTAGCGCTGCACCTCCAGCAATTTCCGCTAATTTTGGAGAATCCCAGCCATCACCACCAACAAAGGCTGCAGTGATACCAAGTTCACGCGCTTGCTTAATGATTTTAGCAACTTCTTCATAATAACCAGGTAAATAGATGACATCTGGATTCGTTGCTTTTATTTTTGTCAAGATTGTTTTAAAATCTTGGTCTTTTTGTAAGTAAGCTTCTTCTGCAACTACTTGCCCATTACCTTTTGCAAAAGCTTCTTTGAAGAATTGTGATAGACCTTTACTATAATCACTAGAATTATCAACCATAATAGCGGCCGTTTTAGCTTTTAAAGAGTTTAATACAAAGTTTGCCCCTACTGTTCCTTGGAACGGATCAATAAAGCATACACGGAATGTATATTTTTTAACTGCACCACTATTTTCATCCAATGTTACTTTGGGATTTGTAGTTGCAGCTGCAACAAACGGAATTTTATTGGCTTCAGCAACTGTAGAACCTGCAATACCATTTGAACTTGTTGTAAAGCCAGTTACAGCAACTACTTTATCTTCTGAGATAACCTTCGTCATTGCATTTGATGATTCCGATGGTTCCCCTTTATTATCAGCTTCAAAAGTTTTAATTTGTTTACCTAATACGCCACCCTTAGCATTAATTTCCTTAAATGCAAGTCTAGCACCATTGGCAGCAGCAGTCCCAAAAGAAGCTGTGTTACCAGTAAGTTCGTATACAACACCAATTTTAATTTCATTACTAGAACTTCCACCACAACCGGTTAGGAGTACGCTACCTACTAAAGACATACAAGCAATTGCGCTAATCAATTTGATACGTAGTTTATTAAACATAATAATTCCTCCTTAAATTTTAGTATTGTACACGGCACTAAATACCTGTAAAAAGCCACCTCCATTTATCTATAAAAAAAGACGCTTTTAATAAGCTAATACTTATTAAAAGCGTCTTCGCTTCCGCTATATACTTTATATCATTATATTAATGCCATTTAGCTGGATTTTCAATGGTTTCTTATCGGTATTTAGTATACATATGCAGCAATCATTTTTCGCTCATATACGGATAAGTAACAACTGTACGCGGAACTAGAGTTTCTTTAATCGCCCGTTGACTTATCCAGCGATTTAAGTTAACTGCACTACCAGCTTTATCATTTGTTCCAGATGCACGACTACCACCGAATGGTTGTTGACCAACGACTGCGCCTGTAGGTTTATCATTGATATAGAAATTTCCTGCTGCATGATCTAGTGCTTTTGCCAGTTTGACAATTGCACCTCTGTCCTCTGCAAATATAGCACCCGTCAATCCATAAACAGTTGAAGTATCACATAGTTCTAACGTTTCTTCTAATTTATCATTTGGATATACATAAATCGTCATCACTGGTCCAAAAATTTCTTCGACCATTGTCTTGAATTTAGGACTTTTCGCTAAGATTACGGTAGGTTCTACAAAGTACCCTACACGATCATCGCAGCCACCACCAATAATGACTTCAGCATCTTCCGATTGTTTTGCATACTCAATATAGCTTTGAATGTTTTTAAATGATTTCTGGTCGATAACAGCATTCATCAAATTTGTAAAATCGCAAACATCACCCATCTTAATTTTCCCTATTTCCACTTCAAGACGTGCTTTTACTTTTCCCCAAAGGCTTTCCGGAATATAGGTACGCGATGCTGCTGAACATTTTTGACCTTGGAATTCAAATGCACCAAGCACAATTGCGCAGGTAAGTGCTTCAACATCTGCAGATTCATGTGCAAAGATAAAGTCTTTCCCACCAGTTTCACCAACAAGTCGAGGGTAGGAAACATACTGGTCAATATTTTGGCCAACTTGATTCCAAATCCCGTTAAATACTTTTGTCGAGCCAGTAAAATGGAAACCTGCCATCTTAGGATGACTCACGACTACTTTACTGAAATCAACGCCTTTACAAGGAACAAAATTAATAACCCCTGCAGGTAAACCAGCCTCGATAAGGATTTGCATGAAGTAGTAGTTGGAAAGCACCGCGGTTGAGGATGGTTTCCAAAGTACCGTATTACCAACCATCGCCGGCGCTGTACAAAGATTTCCACCAATTGAAGTAAAGTTAAATGGCGTAATCGCTGCAACGAACCCATCAAGGGCACGATATTCTACACGATTCCAAATACCATCTGTATTTTTAGGCTGTTGTTTATATATTTCTTGTACATAGTAAGGATTAAAACGAAGAAAATCTGCTAGCTCACAAATGATATCAATTTCCGCTTGGAAAGGATTTTTACTTTGCACAAGCATACAAGAAGCCGCTAATTTAGCTCTATATTTCCCCGTCAATAAATCTGCCGCTTTTAAGAAAATAGTTGCTCTATGCTCCCAAGGCATACTTTCCCAGTCTGCTCTGGCTGCTTCGGCTGCTTCAATTGCCATTTTAAGCTCTTGTTCTCCAGCGACAAAATACTCACCAAGTACTTTTTGATGATCGTGTGGACAAATCATTTTCATTTTTGTTCCTGTACGAACTTCTTTCCCACCAATAATAATTGGTATTTCAACTGGGTTCGCTAATTGTCTTTCCAGCTCTGCTTTTAACGCAACACTTTCAGGAGATCCTGGCATATAACCCTTTACCGGTTCATTTTTGGGAAATTCAATTTGAAAATAACCATTGCTCATTTTTAAAATTCCTCCTTGCATATTCTGCAATTATTTACGACTGTATTTTTATATTTTCTAAGTTACACTACAAGTGGCTCAGCAAACAATTCGCCTCGTTCAAACCTACCAACATCAAACATCTGGATTGGGAAAGTAGTTGTGTTTCCTAATACCATTTCTGCCATCAACTGGCCTGAAATCGGTGAAAGCATAAAGCCATGCCCACTAAATCCGGCCGCCGTAAAAAAGTGTTTAAGTTCTGGCGTATTTCCCATGATTGGTGTGCGATCTGGCGACATATCATATAAACCCGCCCATTGACGAATTACATTTAACTTAGCTAACGGTGGCAATATTTCTACAACGCGCTCTGCCATATCGCATAGAAACTGCCAGCTTGATTGCGTATTGAAGCTTTCTGGTTCATTTGGATGACCAATTCCCATAATAAAACTACCATGAGGACTTTGTTGACAATAAAGATTATGGTGAAAGCTCATCACCATCGGACCAAGTAAAGGTTCTACTGGTTCGGTTACAAGGATTTCATGTCGCTCGGGGAAAATCGGTAGTTCCAGCCCGACCATGCGCCCTACATTTTTCGCATAGCCGCCAGCGGCATTCACAACTGTATTGGTAGCAATGTCTCCATTCGTAGTTTTCACTACTACGATCTGTCCATTTTGAGTTTTTACATCTAGCACTTCTGTATCCGTGTAAATCTCAACACCAAGATTTCTTGCTGCCGTGGCATAAGCCTCCGTTACTTTAAATGGATTGCAGTGCCCATCTTCTTTGCAAAAAGTAGCGCCTAGAACGCCTTTAATATTCATAAACGGAACTACGTCTAAGCATTCTTCTGCACTCAGCCATTGAGATTTTATCCCCAATTTTTTCTGTAAAACAAGATTTTTTTTGAACTGTTCAACCATTGATTTTGTATAGGCCGGTAATAAATATCCGTTTTGATGAAACTCAATATTGATATCCACATTCAGCATTTCTGGTAGATGAGCTAGCATTCTAAGGCTTTCCTTAGCCAAAAGACAATTTGTCTCGGTGCCCCATTGGAGTCTCATCCCTGCACCACAGCGTCCTGTGGCACCACTTGCCAAGTATTTTTTTTCTACTACAACGACTTTTCCCGCACCCAACTTCGCTAAATTATAGGCGGTAGAACAACCAACAACACCGCCACCAATGACTACAACATCTGCCGTCTTAACCATCTTTTTTCACCCCTAACAACGATCCCATTTTAATTGCCGCCGTAGGTGGACGAAAGGTCGGTAAAGTAACCTCGGCAATTGATTTACCCGTTGCAGTTGCGAGTTCTTTTGCAATCAATGGGGTGCAATTTCTTCCCTGACAAGGCCCCATACCACACCGGCAGGAACGTTTAATTTCTTCTAAGCTATGTTCTCCTTTAGCAATCCGTCTGTGAATATCCGCTAAAGTGATATCTTCACAGCGACAAATAATCGTATTTTCAGCATTATTATCCATGATGTTCCTCCTCACGTAGACGAATCGCACGAACCTCCATAATCATTTGTTTTGGCAGCGCAAGCCAAATAATATTGGTTTTATTTGGCGAAACCTGTACACGAACAACCTCAGCTAAGCCTACACATTCTCCACTGCGATTTAAAGCATCCACCATTTGATTTTCTTTAGGCAAAGGGAAAAATTCATAAGGGATTTTAACTAAGCCTTTATTTTGTTCATAGGTAGCATCAACAACAAAAATAGATAAGCCTGGGCATTTACTCATACACACACCGCAACCATTACAAAGCGCTTCATTTAATGAAGGACAATCATTCATATGTTCCACAGTAATTGCTTTTCTTGGACAAGCCTCTGCACAAGGATTACAGGGAATCTGTTGTAAACATTCAAATACCGCCACTGGGCCTTTAGCCAAACGCTCTTCAGAAGGTAATGCATTCATTAGATCGTTACAACAAGCATTTGCCATTTACACTACCTCCTCTAAAATAGCTTTACTTAACCCAACGCAAACTTTAGCACTTGCTGGGCCTGATCTTAATGCGCTAAGTTGCTGCTTCGCCAGTTGAAAATCCTGCAAAAACCAATCCTTCTGATGACCTAACATAGCTGCAACGTACAATCCAGCTAATTTCCCTTCGATCATCGCCGCGGAAGCTTCCTCTACACCAGCCACATCCCCGGCAATAAAAATATTAGAATTCGTCGTCATCATATTCGCATCTCTTAAAGGAACATAACCACCTAATTCATTGATAAATTCCATCTTACAGCCCGCTTGCCATAATAGTTCAGTTAACGGCGTCAAACCTACTGACAAACATAAACCATCTATAGCAATATACCGTTCACTGCCCTCAATCGGCTGCCATTTTTCATCAAGTTTACAAATCGTTACTCCTTCAAGAACCTCTGTCCCATGGGCAGCTTTGATTGAATGAGAGGTATAGATAGGAACTCCATTACGCTGTAATTTAGCTGCATGAACTCGATAGCCGCCAATTTGTGGAGCCGCCTCAACGACGCCGACAACTTTTACACCGGCCTGCATGAGTTGATAAGCAACAATAACACCTATATTTCCAGCGCCGACCATGAGCATGCGTTTACCAGGCAATACGCTATGGACATTCATCAAAGTTTGCGCCGCGCCAGCACCATAAATTCCCGGCAAATCATTATTAGGAAAAGCCATTGTTTTTTCGGCAGCACCAGTAGCTACAATAATTTTTTCTGGCTTTACCAACGTAAATTTACCTTCATGGGAAATCGTAACCACTCCATCGGGATAAATCCCAAGCACAGTAGCTTTTGTCCAAATCATAATATTTGAAAGCTTTTTGCTCCAATCAATTAGTTTAGCAGCGATATCAATCCCGCGGTCTCCCGCATATTCTGCTTTGGAACCAAAAAACTTGTGTGTTTGTTTTATGAGCTGTCCCCCAAGCCCCTCGGCACGTTCTACAAGTAATACCTGTGCGCCTGTTTCTGCGGCATGGATGGCAGCCATCAATCCGGCTGGGCCTGCGCCAATCACCAGAATTTCCTTCTTCATCATATAACTTTTCCCTTCCCTTCCTGGATCTCAACAGCCATACCAGCCCGAAGGGGTTCAACGCATACGCGAACATTGGGGACACCATCTACCGTCATTAAACAAGAGGAACAATTACCAATCGCACAAAATATACCTCGAGGCCGATGCTGCTTTTGACTATGACTCAATATTTTCACCCCACTTGCATAAAGTGCAGCTGCAATTGGTTCCCCGGCTACGCCTTCCATCTCTTTGCCATCCAATGTAAATTTAACTTTTTCTTGTTTTGGAAAATCCAATATAGGATGATTTAGTATTCTCAAGTTGAACACCTCCTGCCCCATTTATATTGCAAGTAGCGTGCCAATTATTTTTTTAAATTTCTTTTTCACTGAGACTTATTGCTCCAATCAACCGAAAATAAATCTTATGATAGAAAGAAAGACTTCTTTTGTAATAAAAAATGTCGAAAAGCTGACGTCAGTGTCAGCTTTTCGACATTACAATGTTAAGCCTAATTTTTTCATCTTATAGTATAAGGTACTGCGAGGAATATTCAATTTTTTAGCCGTTATCGCCTTATTATAATTTGTTTCCTGTAGCACTTGCCTAATTACTTCTTTTTCTAAGTTTGTCGTACTCTGCACAAGATTGACATCACCATTGACCTGCTCAGCCTCTTCTTCTAACTTTACAACGGGTTGAAATAAGTTTTTCGGTATATTATCTATCCCGAGCATCTCGCTATCCTCCAAGATAACTAGACGTTCCAGCACATTAAACAATTCTCTGATATTGCCCGGCCATTGATAGCAAAGCAATGTTGCCATTAACGCAGGATCAATCTTACTAATTTTTTTATGATACATCGTACTATAATATTGAAGCCCCCGATGCACCAATTCGGGAATATCATCAAGACGTTCACGTAAAGCAGGCAATACTATGGAAACTACATTTAAACGATAATAAAGATCTTCCCTAAAATCGCCTTTACCAATCATTTCTTCTAAATTTTGATGTGTAGCAGCAATAATTCGTACATCAATACGAACAGGTTTATTGCCACCAACGCGATAAAATGATTTCTCCTGCAATGCTCGCAGCAGCTTCACTTGAATATCTTTTGGCATATCACCAATCTCGTCAAGTAAAAGCGTTCCGCCATTCGCCTTTTCGAGCAAGCCAATTTTCCCTTTTCGGTCAGCACCAGTAAATGCACCAGCTTGATAACCAAATAATTCACTTTCAAATAACGTTGCTTGAATGGCTCCGCAGTTTATCGCAATAAAAGGCCCACACAATTGGCTGGCATTGTGAATTGCATGAGCAAACAATTCTTTGCCTGTACCGCTTTCCCCGCGAAGTAATATGGGTACCTGTGTTGGCGCAACACGCTTGGCCATACGGATGGCTTCATTGATGGCACAGCTATGACCATAAATTGCAGCAAAACAGTCAGTTTGGGCAGCCATTTTATCAATTTCCTGTTTTAAAGACTCCACTTCCTGATTCGTTTTAGATAATTTTTGATTGAGTTGTACAAGTTCAGTAATATCTCTCTCGCAGCAAACTGCACCGATGACATTCCCAGCTTGATGAATAGGACGAGCATTCATTAGCACATGCTTATCTGGACAAGGCGTATGATATTGTTCCTCAACAAGGCGTCGCTCTTTCATCGCCGTACTTAACATCATTTTTGGGAAAAAAGGTTCTATCGACTTATAAAGTATTTCCTCAGCTTGAATACCATATAAAGCCGCAGCACGATGATTCCACTCAACAACTTGATCTGATTGATCAATTATACAAACAGCTTCGTTCACCGTGTCAAGCAAAGTCTGAAGCCGAGCCTGTTGCAATTGATACCGTCCAAAAAGCTGCTGAAAAAGCGCAATAATCTGCTCTTTTTTTCCGTTTTCTAGATATATTTTTAGTTGCTCAATATTGAAAGGACAATCCATCATTCGGCATCTCCCCCCCTAATAAAAAAAGACACCTATATAGGAATAAAATACTATTCTCCATATAAGCATCTTTGCTTATGTCAATTGATTAATATTTGTTTTTTGTTTTACATTTAAGGTGTAGTTTCGGTAAGCGTAGTTAAACTATTTTTACTAAACATCTATACTAATAGTATCATCAAATGTACCAGAGATAAAGAAAATCCTTTTACAAAAATTAAAAAAGACCAGAAAGCACCTAGGGATGTTTTCCAGTCTTCATGACAAATAAAACCAGCTCGCCTAACTCACAACTTAACACTTGCTAAATCTGTTCTTTGCAACATTTACTACTTCCATCAATATAGCGCAGAAACAAATTGTTTTCTATAATATCTTCATCTACCTGGATTCCACATTGATGTAGCTGCAAGGAAACCCAGCGATTATTTTTCCCTTTAATTTCTTCGGCAAATTCCTCCATATAGTGTTGTTTCATAATTTTTGCAGTACTACAACTCGACGTGGCATGTAAGATTTCTGTAAATACATTTTCTTCACCAGCACCATATTCCATTTTTAATACAAGAAATAGCTTCATATTTTTTTTCATATCCATTTACCTCGCAAAATTTTTCGCAATTTCCTATTATTATACCATTTATTCCTTTAATTTACATAGGACTACCGCACTAGTAAATTAATTTATCGCTGATAAAATCAGCGAAGTAACCAATTTTCTCTATTGCCAAAACTATTTAAACTATAGTAAAATATAATATACTTGGGGTTATAGCTCAGTTGGTTAGAGTGCTTCGTTGACATCGAAGAGGTCACAGATTCGAATTCTGTTAGCCCCACCACTTGATTTTATTAACTCCGTGAATATTTACGGAGTTTTTTATTTATACAAAAGACAGAGGCTCGATCATTCGCGGGAATGGCCGAGCCTCTGTCTTTTATTTCACTCAAATTATAAATTTTCCGCTTTAATGAATTCAGCTAATTTAAATACACTGTTCATTACTTCTTGATAGTTTTCTGGTGTTAACGATTGTGGGCCATCGGATAAGGCTTTGGATGGGTCTGGATGAACTTCGATCATTAACCCGTCTGCGCCAGCTGCTACTGCTGCCATTGCCATAGGTTTTACCATTCTCCATTTACCAGTACCATGACTTGGATCAACAATGATCGGCAAATGACTCAAATGTTTCATCGCGGCAACCGCACTTAAGTCCAAAGTATTCCGTGTGTATTCCTCGTAAGTTCTGATACCACGTTCACATAATACAACATTATGATTGCCTTCACTTAGGATATATTCTGCTGCATGTAACCATTCATTAATCGTCGCAGCGAGACCGCGTTTCAATAAGACTGGTTTATTCCCACGACCAGCTTCTTTCAATAAGCTGAAATTTTGCATGTTACGAGCCCCAATTTGTAGCATATCCGCATATTTAGAAACTGTTTCTACCGCTTCCACTTCTGTTACTTCAGTTACAATTTTAAGTCCCGTCAACTCTCTAGCTTCTGCTAAAAACTTCAAGCCCTCTGTTTCAAGACCTTGGAAAGCATAAGGAGATGTCCGCGGTTTATAGGCCCCGCCTCTTAAAAATTGTGCGCCACCAGCTTTTACGATTTTCGCTGATTCTAAAAGTTGTTCCCTACTTTCTACCGCACATGGACCTGCCATTACAACAAAATTACCGCCACCAATTTTTACGCCATCAACATCAACAATACTCGGTGTTGGATGAAATTCTTTACTTACTAATTTATAACTTTTCGAAATGGCGACGCTTTTTTCAACACCATTCATGGCATCGATTGCAAGTGTTGCCATGATATTTTTATCACCAATTACACCGACGATAGTTTTCGACTCCCCTTCAACAATGTGCGTTTGTAATCCAACGCTTTGTACTCGCTCAATCACATCTTTAATTTCTTTTGCCGTTGCATCAGTATTCATAATAATCACCATTTTATTTTACCACCTTTTATTATTATTATCTATTTTTATAATTTAGGTTTATGATCAATTTTTATTACATTAAAAGATCCTAGATTTTTTAGCCATAAACTTTTTTGTGCGACCGCCTTAATTGCTGCTTTTACATTTACCTTATTGATTGAATCTTCTAAGTCTAAAAAGAAAATATATTTCCCCAGCCCAGTTCGCGCCGGTCTAGACTCGATTCGCGTCAAATTAACATCACGCTTAGCAAATTCTAACAATACTTCACATAAGCTACCAGCCTTCGCACCATTTATTTGACAAATCATTGAGGTCTTATCTTTTCCATTGACACTATTTTCTTTTGGCTTCGTCAGAATTAAAAAACGAGTGCAATTTGTATTATTATCTTGAATCTCTGTAGCTATAGTTGTCAGCGAATATAATTCACCTGCTCTTTGACAAGCAATCACAGCATACCCTTTATTATTACCTTCAGCAACAATTTTAGCCGCACGCGCTGTACTGGAAACCGGTCTAATTTCAGCATTTGGATACTGCGTCTTTATAAAACCCCGACATTGCGCCAATGGCTGTGGGTGTGAAATAATCGTCGTAATTTCCTCACCAACCTGTTTGACCATTAACTGGTTGTGTACTGCCCAGATAATCTCGCGCTCTATTTGCAAATCCACATCATGTGCTAATGTGTCTAATGTGATATTAATAGAACCTTCTATTGAATTTTCTACTGGTACAACGCAACGATCGATCTGACCTTGCTCCACCGCACAAATCGCATCATAAATACTACTACACGGAACCAGTTTCCATTCTTTACCACAATCATTTTGTTCGCTGTTTAAATAAAGTGCAACTTCTTCACTATGCGTACCTTGTGGGCCAAGAAAACCTAACGTTTCAATTACTTTCGTCACGTTTTTACTACCTCCTTCCCAAAAACAAGTTGAAACTAAAATAAACCCTCATCCTAATAAAAGGACGAGGGTTCTGCTCGCGGTACCACCTTAATTATCTGCTAAAAAGCAAATATCTCAAAAGTACGGGCTCTTAGCCGATACTCGCCTTTATGATAACGGAAAGGTTCCGACACCACCTACTTAAAATTCAGTGGGTAACTCCAAGGTGAACTTCAACACATTTTCTTATGTCAGGTTCCCAGCACCGCCCGACTCTCTGTAATAATAGAATATGTTTACTTTTCCTCTTCATCGTCTTTAGTTAAGAATTAAATTAACATTAGTATAACAGATATTATCAATTGATGCAATAATATTTTTCATATTGTGTATATCTGTATTCTTCACAAGCACTTTCGTCTACTATTCGCAAGAGTTCTCATTACTATACATCAATCTTTATCAACCCAGCGCATAACATGAGAAACCGCATTTTGCCAACCACTATAATACTCTTCCCGTTCTATTTCTGGTATCTGCGGTTTAAAACAAGTATCTTCCTGCCATTTGCTTTTGAGTTCTTCTGTATCTTTCCATACACCAACTGCCAGGCCGGCAAGATATGCAGCCCCGAGCGCGGTGGTCTCCCTGATCCGCGATCGTTTGATAGGAACTCCTAAAATATCTGCTTGAAATTGCACTAATAGATTATTATTACTTGCCCCGCCGTCAACTTTCAAATCTTGAATCTGCATTTTGGTATCCGATTCAATCGCTTCGACAACATCACGTACTTGATACGCCATCGCGGCCAACGCCGCCCTAACAATATGTGATTTTGTCGTATCGTTTTTCAAACCAATAATCATACCGCTTGTCTGCATATCCCAATACGGCGCACTAAGCCCACGAAAAGCTGGAACGAAATAAACACCACCGGTATCGCCGACCTTTTTAGCCAACCATTCAGATTCCGCTAAAGTGTCTAAGATACCAAGCCCGCTTTTCAGCCATTGAATTGCTGCACCTGCAACAAAAACACTACCCTCAAGTGCATACGTAATTTTTCCATTAATCCCCCAAGCAATTGTCGTAATCAAGCCATTATTAGAATTACAAAATTTATGTCCCGTATTCATAAGAAAAAATGAGCCTTCACCATAGGTATTTTTCGCCATACCGGGCTCAAAGCACCCCTGCCCAAACAAATCTGCCTGTTGATTACCGGCATCACCAGCAATGGGTGTCTTCATGCCAAAAATAGACGGATCTGTATAGCCATAAATTTCACTGGAAGAACAAACTTTTGGTAACATACACTGCGGAATGTTTAAATACTGCAATAAATCCTCATCCCACTTTAATTCCCGCAGATTATAAAGCAGTGTGCGAGATGCATTTGAATAATCCGTTGCAAAAATTCTTCCACCACTCAGTTTCCACATAATCCAAGTATCCATCGTTCCAAAGAGGAGCTGACCGGCTTCGGCTTTTTCCTGCGCACCTGGCACATGGTCTAAAATCCACCGAATTTTACTACCGGAGAAATATGAATTGATAATGAGCGAGGTCTTCTGACGAAATTCCTCTTCTAACCCCAGTTTACGTAAATTACGGCAAATGTCTTCCGTCTGTCGTGACTGCCAGCTAATCGCATTATAAATCGGTCTACCTGTAGTTTTATCCCATACCACGGTTGTTTCACGCTGATTTGTTATACCAATGGCTACGATATCTTCTTTCTTTAACCCCGATTTCTCAATCGCTTCCTGTGCCGCAAGAAGTTGCGTACCCCAAATTTCCTCTGCATCCTGTTCCACCCATCCTGGTTTTGGATGAAAAGATACAATCTCCTTTTTCGCTACTGATACAATATTCGATTCGCTATCAAAAATGACTGCTCTATTTCTGATTGTTCCTGCGTCCAAAGCCAATACATACCCTTTTTTCATGCCAAATTCTCCTTCGTCATGACTGCAAAATTCTCAACTTTTCTTCGAGTTTTTGGGTACCAGAAATAAGATGAATTTTTTATTTCATCTTATTTTATCGTAATTCGTTGTCTTATAAAATATTGTACCATGCTTTTATTGATAACTCAACTTTGCACATAGATAATTGACTATGTACCTTATAAAATAAATTCACTAATGGAAGTTAACAGACAAATACCTCGTAACTGTTGGCTATGATGATATAGCCGATCGTTACGAGGTATTACATTTAAATATATCTACTCAATTTTATAATTTTCGTAGAGTATAGGCCTCACTGGCGGTACCTATAACTTCTTCGAGCCCCGCCCCAGTTGATGCCTGTACTGCGGCGACAATTGCACCTTCAACAACAGGCGCATCTGCAATACGTACGTTTTGCCGGAGTTCTTCGTCTAAAAATTCTAGTGCTGTTTCTGCGCTGAGCACAGCACTGCCCAAGTCTACCATAATGAGTACGCCGTCTCCAGTATTTGCTTCGAGAATGGCCTCTTGGATTTTCAAGGCATCTGTGCCTATTTCGCCATCACTGGTACCGCCAGCAGCAATAATTTTTACGTCTTTAGCCATTTGCTGGGCAATATCCTTAATTCCTTCGGCTACTTTCTGGCTGTGAGAAACAATAACTATACCTACCACGTTAAACCCCCTCTGCCTTATAGCTACGGCAAAACTCAAAAAGTGTAGCAATCATAATAGAAGAAGAAGTTGCGCCAGGATCTTGATGTCCAATGCTACGCTCGCCTAAATAGCTGGCACGTCCCTTGGTTGCGGCAATGGTTTTGGTATGTTCTACGCCCTTTTGAGCTGCCGCCGAAGCCAGTTCCAAGCATGCAAAGAGTGGTTTGTCCGCTTTGATACCTTCAGAGAAAGCTTCCAAAGCTGGTTCCAAAGCATCTAGCATTGTTTTTTCACCACGGCTCGCTTTGCCCCGTTCTTTTATCCCAGTTATAGCTGCTTCCCACATGGCTTGTGCAGTAAGAGAATCTAGTTCAAATTTTCCAGCAGCCGGCACAGCTGCTCTGAGAAAAGCTGTACCATAAAGCGGTCCAGATGCGCCGCCAACTGAAGAAATTAAAGTCATGGCTACGGTTTTTAATACAAATCCAATATCCTTATCTTCCTCTAAACTGCTTATTTTTGTAATCACTGCTTCAAAGCCTTTAGCCATATTGATGCCATGATCGGCATCGCCGATTTCCCTGTCCAACTCAGTCAAATACTCTTTGTTTTTAATAATAGCCTGCCCTACGGCTGTTATTGCTGCAATGTGATTGCTCATTCGTGGAAACCTCCTTAATTTTGCACCAATGCAGGTGTATCAGCTGGTGCTAAGAGAAGTTCCTTTAATTCATCATCCAATTTTAAAATGGATATGGAGAAACCAGCCATATCTAATGAGGTCATATAATTATTTACATATGTTTTTGCGACCCGTATTTCTTTACTGGCTAAAATTTCAGAAACTTTGCGGTTTATAATATAGAGTTCCATAGAAGGTGTAGCGCCTAGTCCGTTTATCAAGACAGCAACTTCATCTTCTTTAACAGAGTTTAAATCGCCTAGTATTTTATCCATGAGATGGCTGACAATTTCATCCGCTGTTTTTAACTCCTCGCGATGTGTTCCTGGTTCACCATGAATTCCTATGCCAATTTCCACTTCATTTTCTTCTAAAGAAAAGCTTGCTTTCCCAACTGCTGGAACAGTGCAAGGCGCAAGAGCCATTCCCATAGAACGAACATTACCAATTACTTTTTCAGCGATTCTCTTTACATCAGATAATTCAGCTCCTGCTTCAGCCTTGGCACCCGCAATTTTATGCACAAAAATAGTACCTGCGATACCGCGACGCCCAGTTGTCCAAGTGCTGTTTTCTACAGCCACATCATCGTTAACAATTACCTTTTCTACCTGAATTCCATCAGCCTCAGCCATTTCACCAGCCATTTCAAAATTCAGAACGTCACCCGTATAGTTTTTTATAATAAGGAGTACGCCTTTCTTCTGATCTACAGCTTTAATTGCTTCATACACTTGATCAGGGGTCGGTGAACTAAAGACCGATCCGGCAACTGCACCGTCTAGCATGCCTTTTCCTACAAAGCCACCATGTGCTGGTTCATGACCGCTACCGCCGCCACTTACCAATCCTACTTTCGGGGATGTTTCTGCTCTTACGAGCACATTGAAACCGGGTAATCTTTTTACGGTCGGATGAGCACATACAATACCTTGGAGCATTTCTTCAACTACTTGGTCTGGATTGTTAATAATTTTTTTCATTGAAATGGAGCCTCCTTATATCTATTTATTGGTATATTTCTCTAAGAAAGATTTTCTTCCTTTAGAAAAATCGGGAAATCCTATAAAAAATATAACCGTAAGATATCTATCATTTTAAGCCTGATACGCTGCGCTCAAAACCTCAATCGGATGAACTGCTTTAACCCCAGATCCATGCTCTATCTGCATACGACAAGTACCACAATCAGAAATAACCTTACTTGCGGAAGAATCCTTTATGCGGCAGAAAAGTTCTTGTCCAACCTGCATGGATATTTCATATTTATCTTCTTTAAAACCATAGTTTCCTGAAATGCCGCAACAACCTGCATCCGCATTTTCAACAACTATATTCGGAACAAGCGATAGCAATTCTAGTGCTGGCGTTCCGATACCTTGTACGCGTAGATGACAAGGCGCATGATAAATATAGTTGCCACCTTTACCACTAAACTTCTGATCAAAACGATTTTTTTCATGTAAATCCAGTAAAAATTCACAAGCATCATACACAAATTTTGCATTTTCATGTAAATCTGGCAAATCAAATAGCTCCGCATATTCTTGTTTAAGCATCAAGGAGCAACTTGTGCAGCAAGTAAGAATTGGATAGCCTTGCTCCGTCCATTTACGAATTAATGCAGTATTTTTACGCGCATTCGCCTCTGCTTCATCTAGATATCCAGTCACCACCAACGGGGACCCACAGCAAATAAAATTCTCATCCACAATCACTTCATAATGATTTTGTTGCATAACATTTACAAAAGCGATGCCTACATCCGGATCATTTTCATTGATAAAACACCCTGGGAAAAATACGACTTTATTTGGATAGGCGGTTTGCTTAATTGAACGAAATTGCTCTAAAAATGATTTGCTTGCATATTGAGGCATTGGACGTTCTGATGCAATCCCTATCATTTTAAGCATACCTGTTTTTCGCCCAATATCTGCACCTAAATTTGCAAAAAAGCTACCAAATGGCAACTTGCGCGCCAATTTTATCATTTGTTCCCCATGTGCCAAGATATGGTCTCTTAGCGGATGTGGATGGCTTCTATAATATTCGCCACGCTGCAACATATTTAAGGTTGAAACCGCCACCCCAGACGGACAGGAAATATCACAATTCTTGCAATTTGAACAATATTCAAGTGACTCTTCTGCATCTGGCTCAGCGAAATTCAGGCGACTTTGTGCTGGTCCAACAAGTTTAGGACCGCGAAACTTGCTTGTTGCAGCTGTCACTGGACAAGTTGTAATACAAGATGTACAAGCTGTACAATAATCGGCTGTTCCTTTAGGATTTTCTTCTAGTGTTCCCATATTAACCCCTCCTACAATGACATAGCTGCCTGATAAGCAGATACCAATGCCACACCATTTCCTGATTGTTCAAAACAAAAATCATAACCACTCAGGTTACGTCCAACGACAAAAACATTGTTAAGGAAGCAATTTCCTTCCACATCAAGCGGACGCATTTGCTGATCCGTATGAATACCAACCTCTGCAAACGGTTGTTTTTGATTAGAAAAAAGTTTTTCATTTGCCCACTCTTCAGCTTTTCCCTCAAACTGTACTGGAATATTGAAAATTGGTTCCTTTATCTCAGGAAAATTCTCCATCTGTAGTCCACCACCATAAAAACCACCAGTTGCTAAAATAAAATGATCTGATTGATAAGTGCGTTCTCTTGCGGCAGTCTTGGTCGTTATAGATCTACAAATATTATTCTGTACAGTAGAATGAATCACCTTAGCATTTTCAACCATCGTTACATTGTGTTTCTTCAAATAATTTAAAAGCAGATTGCGAAGCCTTAACCCATTGGCGGATGGCGGTAGTCCTGTAGTCTCCATAACATCACATTCTAAATCTTTTTTCATTGCTTCCCAAATACTATAATCGTGTTTTAATCCTAAAACCTGTGGCAAAATAACTACACTATTTGCCTTAACAGCCGAACGTAATTGCCGCAAACATGTTTCATACCCATGCGGTGTACTAAGCCACCGAGCAATATCAAGGGCTGTTATATCTCTACCATCTTCTATGTCTGTATCGATCATGACCGTAGTATAATTTTTTTTATTTCCTAGGCAATGCTCAAGATTCTCTTCCATTATATTTACATAATGATCTTTTAATCCATTAAAACCAACAAGTACAATCTCTTGTTTCTTTAAACAAAGATCTCCCAGCATTGTCTTTGGTACAAGACAAGATGGTTTCATTGTGCCCAACGCAGTCACTGCCCATTGATGTTTATCTATGCTACCACTGTACGGATACTTTTCTTCTTCACATAACTCCATAAAAAAAGAGACTGCATCTTCCAGTATTTTTGTGCCTATTTTTTTATAAGGATGCTCTGCTGGCAATTCATTTATCCCTTCAACTGGCGTAGCACAAACGGCATCATCGGTTGGTCTTGCCATAATATCAATTAATCCACTATTTAAGGGAAAGGAACCCGAACCATAGGTGAGCAGCGTTACTTTTTTACCTCTTTTAGCACTGACAGCAGCTGCCATCAATCCGGCGAAACCACCGCCGATAACGATTACATCCGAATTTATCATTCTGGATTCCCTCCATTCACATTTAATCCAACGCCATATATGCCACGAGCCATTTCAGTTTCACGCAATGCATTGCCCCAAAGTACTGGGCGAATACCTTTCCATCGAGCCTGTAAAAATTCTTGGAGCTGCGTTAAAGATTGTTGCTTATCAGCAATGACATCACAACGTGATAAAACACCAACACTACGGAGTGAACAGAAATTCCCCTGACACGTTCCCATTCCCATACGTGTTTTTCGCCGAATATCACTAACGGTATAACTGGTACCTTCTTTTACAACTGTTTCAATCTCTGCTAATGTTACATTTTCACATTCACAAATCAGCTGACGTTCTTCTGGATTTTTCTCTAAGCGCTCAACTATACGCTGAAACCGCTCGGCTCCTAGTCGAGTTGCTGCCAATTCTGTTCCGTATGCTGGAAAATATTTGCGCGCTTTCTTTTTTACCTCTTCTGAAACCTCTTGAATCAAAGGTTCCTCCGCTGTCCGACACGGAGTAGTCACGTGCAGTTTCTGACAAACAATATCGCTCATCTTTTCTGCCATAAGCCGATATGTCGTAAACTTACCGCCTGTAATCGTCATAAACCCATGTAGCCCGTCTTCCGCATGATCCAAAATCACAAATCCACGCGAAGCACCGCGCCCTTGCCCACCAGATGCACTGTACAATGGTCTTGATCCAGCAAAAGCTCTTAAAACACGATATTTACGAAGATTTTCAAAGGTTTTCTCACCAATTTTGAGCAAACTCTCTATTTCATTAAAGGAAGAACTCGTATCTTCAGGATCTTTCACCGACATTGAGGTTGTTCCTAAAATCGTAATTGAACCATGCGGTACAAAAATATCGCCATCCGATGGGACGTGCAGACGATTTACAATCCGGCTCGAAATTCTCTGATTAAAAGCAATCAAAGTCCCTTTATCCGGTTGCACATTTACATCTAATCCTGCCAGCGCCGCAATTTGTCCCGACCATGGTCCAGCCGCATTGATCACAAAATCACAGCCAATACAATAGGTCTGCTTTGTAAAATAATTGCGAACCTCAACCCCAGTTACTTTACCATTTTCCGAAATAATCCGAATAACCTCTGTATAGGTCTTAACACGTCCACCGTAACGTGCTGCTGAATCTATATTTTGCCAAGCCATACGAAAACCGTCGATTGCCGCATCAGGAACTCTATAGGCTGATATGATTTGATGAGATAGATTTGGTTCCAATTGCCAAGCTTCCTCTGCTGTAATCGGAATAGCCGATATGCCACTTTGCCTGCAACCTTCTACCCATTTCCCCTCAAAATCTGCATCATCTTCTGGCAAACGGATAAATAATCCTTCAGTTGCTTCTACGCAAGATTTTCCGATTTTGCGTAAAATTAAGTTTTCTTCTATACACTCTCTTGCAGCCTCTTGATCTTTTACCGCATAACGGGCCCCACTATGAAGCAAGCCATGATAACGAGAACTCGTCCCATTCACCATATCCAGCTTTTCTAAAAGTAGTACATCAACACCGCGCATAGCTAAATCGCGTAATATTCCAACACCGGTTGCTCCGCCGCCAATCACTACTACTGTTGCCTTTTCCATGTCTTTGTCCCCTTTACTGACATTCTCGATTCTATTTTGTAATAGGAAAGGACTCTCTTATAAACTCACTATAAGAGAATCCCCCAACCCATTATTCTAATAATATTTTAGCCTTAAACTTACTCTTCTTCTTCTTCCCAATTCATGGAATGTTTAACAGCTTTTTTCCAACCACGATATAGTTTTTCGCTTACTTCTTTTTCCATTGATGGAACAAAGCGATTATCTAGTACCCATTTTTTGCTAAGTTCTGAATAGTCTTTCCAAACGCCAACAGCAAGACCAGCAAGATACGCTGCACCTAATGCTGTCGTTTCAATTACTTTCGGACGTTCTACTGGAACTCCTAAAATATCGGATTGGAACTGCATCAATAAATTATTGGCACAAGCACCACCATCTACTTTTAAAGCTTTAAGCTTGATATGAGAATCTTCTTCCATAGCGCTTAACACATCACGTGTTTGATATGCCATAGAATCTAACGTTGCTCTAACAATATGCGCTTTTTTCGTACCGCGTGTCAAACCAATAATAGTTCCACGTGCCTGCATATCCCAATATGGAGCACCAAGCCCAACAAACGCTGGAACAACATAAACCCCGCCTGTATCTGGAACTTTTTTAGCAATCCACTCTGAATCAGAAGCAGATTCAATCATGTGTAACCCGTCTCTAAGCCATTGGATAGAAGACCCTGCTACGAAGATACTACCTTCCAATGCATAATTGATTTTGCCATCAATCCCCCAAGCAATCGTTGTAACTAAGCCATTTTCCGAAGAATACATTTTTTCACCCGTATTCATCAGCATAAAACAACCTGTACCATACGTGTTTTTTGCCATACCAGGTTCAACGCAATTTTGCCCAAAAAGTGCCGCTTGTTGATCTCCAGCAGCACCCGCTAATGGTACGCTAGCGCCAAAGATTCCTGGATCCGTATAGCCATAAACTTCACTAGAATTATGAACTTCTGGTAACATGCTTGCTGGTACGTCAAGATATTCTAAAAGTTTTTCATCCCATTTAAGATCTTTTATGTTATAAAGCAATGTTCTTGATGCATTGGAATAATCTGTTACATGAATTTTTCCAGCACTAAGTTTCCAAAGTAACCACGTATCAATCGTACCAAACAGCAATTCGCCATTTTCTGCTTTCTTTCTAGCGCCTTCTACATGATCAAGGATCCATTTGATCTTGGTTCCTGAAAAATACGCATCAATAACAAGTCCAGTTTTTTCCTTAAATTCTTGTTCCAATCCTTTTTTCTTCAGATCGTTACTAATTCCAGCTGTTTGTCTTGATTGCCATACAATCGCATTATAAATTGGTCTTCCAGTTGCTTTTTCCCAAATAACTGTGGTTTCACGTTGATTAGTTATCCCGATTGCAGAAATATCGCTTTCCAATATTCCAGCACGTTCAATGGCTTCTTTTGCTACCGTGATCTGTGTGCTCCAAATTTCTTCAGCATCATGTTCTACCCAACCTGGTTTTGGGAAAATTTGTGTAAATTCTCTTTGTGCCATTGCGATAATATTTGATTCATTATCAAATATTATTGCTCGATTACTGGTCGTTCCCGCATCAAGTGCCATTACATACTTTGTTGTCATTGTTAAAGTCACTCCTCATTATCATATTAATTTATTGATAAAATTATACTTTTAAAAATATTCTATGAATTCCAATAAAATAAAACGCGTTATTAAATGATAGCAAAAATCTTAGCTAGAACAACCGCAGCGACAGCACCTGCCATCGGGGCAACAACAGGCACCCAAGAATAACCCCAATCGGAACTACCTTTGCCTGCAATCGGTAAAATCGCATGCGCAATACGAGGCCCAAGGTCACGTGCAGGATTTACAGCGTATCCAGTCGGTCCGCAGAAGGATAAACCAACTGCCCAAACTGCTAGTCCAGCCATATAAGTTCCCATTCCAGGTTGGAATCCAGTAGGACCAGAAACAAATTTACTGCCAAAAGATATGAAAATAAAGAACAAGAACGTACTAGCAATAAATTCACAAAGTGCATTTGCACCATAGCTACGAATCGCAGGAATCGTAGAGAAAACTCCCAACTTAGCAGTTTTATCTTCAGTAGCTTCCCAATGTGGTAAATATGCTAACCATACCAAAGCAGCACCCACTATCGCACCCAAAAGTTGTGCAATCATAATATTAATTGCAACTGGTACGGAATAAACTCCCATTAGCAATTTAAAAAAAGTAACCGCCGTGTTTAAATCACCCGTATTGCCAATAGCAAGACCACAACTAACGCCCATGACAACCGCCATCGCCCAACCTGTATAAACAACAATTGCTCCGCCACCAAGACCTTTTGATTCTTTTAGCGATACATTGGCTACAACCCCACAACCAAAAGCGATCAATACCGCAGTTCCAACAAGTTCACCTAAAAATACATTATCCATTTTCATTGCTCCTCATATTAAATTTGCCGAATTCTCCAATATAGCGCAACACCCGTTTAGATAGTTTGTAATATTCAGAATATTACAAACTAAATCCATTTTAACTACTTCAACCTCCTTTACTCTAATCCTTAGATTTTTGTTTTAGCATCACTTATGCAATTTTAAAACATTTTATTATAGTTATCGCATATATAAAACACTATCTCGTTCCTCAATCGCATACGATACTAAATTTCATCTCTAATTCATACATTATCACAATATTTCGTACTGGTCAATACGTAATATTGTGAATATTCTTCGTTTTAAAATATTTTTTCGTGTTTTGCATTGTTTAACTGCTGTAGTATACAAATTATGCTATAATGTAAGTAATTTGTGACTCATGTTACATTTCAAAACTACAACTCAAATAAAATAAAATTATGATTGTAGTTTTATTTTATTTGAGTTGCAAATTTCTCTTGAAATCTATTGAAAACTCTGTATAATTTCGTATAAGGATATACATTTACTTACAAACAAGGAGGTGTACTATATTTTGACACGAGAAGACTATATTAAATCTCTCATAAAATCCCACGGTTATAATTTGAAAGAATTTTCAACGCAAATCCACATGCCATATACCACTTTATTATCTATTTTAAACGGATCGATTGGCGGCGCAGCTGTAGATAATGTGTTAAAAATCTGCTACGCACTGCATATACAAATAGAAGAGTTAGATCAGCTAGAAACCGAGGCCGAGATTCTACCTAAAGAGCACGGGGTTGAACCAGACCTAGACACGTATCTGATCAAACTTATCAACGAACTTTCCCCCGAAAAAAAGATTGCCCTTAAAATTCTTTTAACGAATATGTAATAGATAAAAAAATATGAAATGATGCCAATAAGGTTGAATTAGTATAAAAACTAGCCCAACCATTTTTTTATTTTTAACGGCATTGTTTCCATTATATTCCTTTATTTAGACGTTGTCGTTATATAAAATTGACTCTAGGTAATCTCAACTTACTTTGCAGTTTTATGACAAATCTTTCTTATCTAAAATATTTGCTTTCGTCCCCACAATACGATATTCTACAATAAATAATAAATTAAATTATAGATAGGTGGCTGTAAATGAGCGTATTAAATGTCGAAAATGTCTCTCATGATTTCGGAGGAAGAACGATTCTTGAAGATGCTTCCTTCCGATTATTAAAAGGCGAGCATGTTGGTCTAATCGGTGCAAACGGTGAAGGTAAATCAACATTTCTCAACATCATCACAGGACAATTGCAACCTGACCAAGGAAAAGTAACTTGGTCAAATCGTGTAAATGTTGGCTATTTAGACCAACATTCCGTTCTTAAAAAAGGCATGACCATCCGTGAAGTTCTGCGGACTGCATTTGATGAAATGTATAAATTAGAAGCTGAAATGATCGAAATCTACGATAAAATGGGCGATGCCGCTCCCGATGCACTTGATAAAATGATGGTGGATGTTGGTGAAATCCAAGATATTCTCGATCATAATAGTTTTTATATGATTGACGCAAAAATCGAAGAAATCTCTAATGGCCTTGGCCTGCGCGATATCGGACTAGACAAAGAAGTGACTGACCTTAGCGGGGGTCAACGCACAAAGGTGCTATTAACAAAATTATTATTGCAAAATCCTACGATTCTGATCTTAGATGAACCGACAAATTATTTAGATGTGGAACATATTCAATGGTTAACCAACTACTTGAAAAACTACGAAAATGCCTTTATTCTCGTATCGCATGATATTTCCTTCTTAAATGATGTCATCAACGTGATTTACCATGTTGAAAATGCTACACTGACTCGATATACTGGCGACTACAATCAGTTCCTAAGCATGCATGAAATGCGTAAAAAACAAGAAAATGCTGCTTTTGACCGCCAACAACAAGAAATTGACCGTTTGGAAGATTTCATCGCTCGTAACAAAGCACGCGTTGCTACACGCGGTATGGCAAACAGCCGTCAAAAACGTTTAGATAAAATGGAAATCCTCGAAAAACCAAAAGAAAAACCCAAGCCACACTTTAAATTTAACGAAGCAAGAACCCCTAGTCGTTTCGTAATCGAAGCAAAACAACTAGTGCTTGGCTATGACGAACCACTGACTAAACCAGTGGATATCGTTTTAGAGCGTGGACAAAAGATCGCCATACGCGGCGTAAATGGTCTTGGGAAAACAACACTGCTGAAAACATTACTTGGCAAGATACCAGCAATTTCTGGCAAAGTTGAACTTGGTGAATTCTTAGAACCTGGGTACTTTGAGCAAGAATCTAACCGTGACAATGACAATACCGCCCTTGAAGAGCTTTGGGCAGAATACCCTGGCATGACAAACTACGAAGTACGTGCTGCACTCGCCAATTGTGGACTAACCAATGAGCATATCACCAGTAAAATGATGGTGCTAAGCGGCGGGGAAGCGGCTAAAGTTCGTCTTTGTAAGGTAATGCAAAATAAGATCAATTTGCTTGTCCTAGATGAACCGACCAATCACTTAGACGTTGAAGCAAAAGAAGAGTTAAAGTTAGCTTTAATTAACTTTAAAGGTACCATCCTCCTCGTATCCCATGAACCGGAATTCTATGAAGACTGGGTCACTGATGTATGGAACGTCGAAGGCTGGACAACCAAAATCGTATAAAAAAAACAGCAAGCAATAAAAATTATTGCTTGCTGTTTTTTTGTGATCTTTACTATATTACGTTTTCTACTTATTTCAATTCCGCAGTTGCTTTTACGATACTTTGTTCTAAAATCGTAAGACCACGATCCAATTGTTCATCAGTAACAACAAGTGGGATTAATAAACGTATCACGTTACCAAACACACCTGCACCGATTAGAATCACACCTTGTTCTAGACATAAGCTAATAATTCTTGACGTTAACTCTTTTGCTGGTGCTTTGGATTTTTTATCTTTGACCATTTCAATACCGACCATAGCACCTAGGCCTCTAACATCACCGATGGTATCGCAGCTTTCTTGTAGTGTTTTGAACCGACTTATTATTTTTTCGCCAATCACTTGTGCACGATGGCAAAGATCATTGTCTTCAATAAATTTCATTGTTTCGATCCCAGCTACGCAAGCCAATGGATTCCCACCATAAGTTCCACCAATACTACCTGCACCTGGCGCGTCCATATACTCCGCTTTCCCTGTTACTGCGCTCAATGGTACCCCAGCCGCAATTGATTTTGCCGTTGTCATCAGATCAGGTTCAACGCCCCAATTTTCAATCGCAAACATTTTACCACTTCTAGCAAAACCAGATTGTACTTCATCGGCGATGAATAAGATATCATTCTTTTCACAAATTGTTTTCAATCCTGGTAAAAATTCTTTTGGCGGAACGATAAATCCACCTTCCCCTTGGATTGGTTCAATAATCATCGCCGCAATATGATCGGCGTCCATTTCCGTGGTAAAGAAACGTTCGATTCTTTCTAAACACGCCATACCGCAACCTGGATACGTCGATTTATAAGGGCAACGATAGCAATACGCCGATGGAACTTTATATACATCCGGCGCAAATGGGCCAAAGCCATATTTGTATGGTTTGACTTTGCTCGTTAAACTCATGGTCATCAAAGATCTACCATGAAATGCACATTCAAACGACATGATGCCTGTTTTCTTTGTTGCGTGACGCGCAATTTTCACTGCATTTTCTACAGCTTCTGCCCCACTATTGACAAACATCGTCTTTTTCTTCGATTCCCCTGGCATGATTTCGTTCATTTTTTCCGCTAATTCTACATATGGTTCGTACATAGCAACGGAGAAAAAGGAATGTAATAATTTATCTGCTTGTTTTTGAATCGCTTTCACAACAGGTTTAGGACAATGACCTACATTTAAAACGCCTACCCCAGCATAAAAATCTAAATACTCTTTACCTTCTACATCGGTGATAACTGCTCCACTTGCTTTTTCAACAAAAATCTCAGTGGAATGCGCAATCCCACTTGCTACAGCTGCCTGTTTTCGTTTTAATAACTTTTCTGTCTGAGTTTCTGCTCCACTCATTTGTGAACGCCTCCTAAAATATATCTGATTCTCTAATAAAAATAAAACCGCCGAAGTATCCTTTTCGGAATATTCCTTCGGCGCCATTGCCAACGATATTGCATAAAATTTTTAGCAACTCATGTATTTATTTGATTATGACCCCATGATATCAGATATAGCAGCCTCGGTCTATGTGCATAGTGCTGTTATGTTTTAGCGTTTTTAGGAACTATTCACAAGCAGCAAAAGAGGAAAGTAACCTTCATCTATTTCCTCCGACAACCCCCACTTATAGAGTTTTACCTTAAACTCATCTCTTTAAAATAAGGAAAATCCTTAAAAAAATTTGCAATATTTGCCTTTAAGAGTTAAACTATATATGGATATTTGTCAAATTTAGTATAGGAGATGATTTTATTGAAAAAAGTATTATTCTTAGTATGTTTATTTTTATTATCAGCAGTACCAGCCTTTGCGTTTACGCCATCTGTAGTAGCTGAACCAACGAAAACATCTACGGTTGCAATTATTCCGTACATCAATACTACTGAAGAAACGAAAGACTACGTAAAAGACATTATCGACTCAAATTTTTCTACTGAATTTTCAGCAGAAAAATTTACTGTTGTTCCAACTGTCGATGTACAAAAAGCATTAAATACGAGTGGCTATGATATAACCAACATGGAATTACCAGAAAAAGATGTTATGTCAGCAGTAGCAAAAGCAACTAACGCAGATTATGTTATTGCCATGGAACTATCTCAACTGATTAGTACTAGACACATGGCGTTCTTCTCAACAAAAGTTGAAACAAAAGCTAAATTAAAATATAAATTTTATAATACATCCCAAGATAAATTGACACCATTCCAAACAACTGGAGATTTTGAAAATACTGCTACACTTATCGGAGACGTCGGATATAAAGAACCAATCACTAAAGCAATAAATAAAGCCATGACAGATGGTTATAATAAAATACTGAGTAACTTATAAAAATAAGCCGATAAAATATCTCGGCACCTATAAGCCCAACTAAATCAACAAAAGACGAATACTAATTGCTTCAAAACTTACTAGCAATTAGTATTCGTCTTTATTGTTTTTATCGAAAAATTTTATTTTATCACTTTAACTCGACTACTTTTGTCTAATCAAAGTGACGATAATGGGGATGGTGTCTAAAAACAGCCGTGAAGCAGATGGAATCCCCCCTATCCAAGCATTCTTGCTAGAAAAAAGGCCACCGCTGAAGCTATGCTTCCAATAACGGTAGTTTGAATAGCACTTTTCCAAGGTTTGTTTCCCATGAATTTACCTTTTAGGTAGCCAAATATAAATAAAGCCGATACTGTGCAGTAGACCGACCATGTTAGTCCATCCATAATATTTGCAAACGCCATATAAGGAAACAGAGGCACAAAGCCACCAACAGCGTAAGCCGCTGAGATTGTCAGCGCGCTATACAATGCACGGCGCGGCTCAGGCTTTTCTAAGCCCAGCTCAAACTTCATCATAAAATCAACCATAGCTATAGGATTATTTTCAAGCGCTTCAATCAAAGGCAAGCTTGCTTCCTTTGAAACACCATAAGCAGCAAAGATATCCACGATTTCTTGCTTTTCATCCTCTAGCCGAAACTCTGTTTCATTCCATTCCCTTTGTAACTCACTGTCATAATGTTCGTTTTCGCCGCGAGCCGCAAGATAACCGCCAAGCCCCATGGAAATAGAACCAGCCACAATCTCCGCAAGTCCTGCAGTAACAACAAGCCCCGTAGACGAAGCAGCCCCTGATATTCCAGCCGCTAATGCAAAAGGCACAGTCAGCCCATCTGACATGCCAAGTACTATATCCTTAATAAAATCAGACGAAGTAAAATGATGTTCTCCATGCACTTCTGCCAAGATAATTCTCTCCCCAATAAATATATTTATTGGGGAATTATTTCGTAAAAGCATAGAAAAATCCTGCAAAAACAAGAATTTTTTAACACAAGCTCCACAAACCCGGCTAAACCAGCAAAACGAACCCTAATTGCTTTAAAACATATTAGCGATTAGGATTCACTGTTATTGTTTCTATTAATTTTTTTATTTTACAACTTAACTAATTTACTCTAATAAAGGTAAAAAAACATACAAATAGAACCGTCCCTTTTATACACATCAATGACTACACTTGTCAATTGGGAACGGCGCAAAAACGCTCTGTAGGTAGACATAGAATTGTTGAATTTACTGATTATAAAAGTAAATTAATTCGAGTAGTTACTAATTTATATCATGTATCAGCAGAAATGGTAGCAAATATATATAAAGCTCGCTGGGGAGTAGAACTATTTTTTCGCTGGATAAAGCAAAATCTTAATGTTCCAAGATTGTTTGAAACTACGAAAAACGCAGTCTACAATCAGCTTTATTCAGCACTATTGGCATACGTAATACTGAAATTTACTTATACAACAATTACTAAAAAAATTATTGATAAACCACTTTCCTTATTGGGATTTACAAGACGATTGCTAGAAGATAACCTTCCGCTTGAATGGCACTTTTACATTCAGCAATTTTGTCATACGTTACTTTTTGTTTAGTTAATTATTTGTATATTATTGGTTAATCAACACGCGTGATTTTTTAATCTAAATAATTTTCAAATATATCATCTAACCAGTCAAACATAACTTGATGGAATAGTGCATGATTACCTTCTTGACAATGTTCTTCTGCTCCTTCTTCTATAGTAAAGACACGAACTGTTTTGGGTGCTTTTATTGAATCTAAAAGAGCATTCAATTGATCCTTAGAAACAAAATGATCTGTTTCCCCCATAGTAAGTAATATTGGACATTTAATCTTTTCAGCAACGCCTTTTAAAGAAGCTTTCTTCATTTCATCAAAAACTTCATATCTGTGCTTCAAGCCAAACACCCATTTGCCATTGTTTAACATCCAACGAAGATTCGAATTATTTTCTTCAGCTTTCATGAGTAGAACTTCTTTTTGCTCTGCTGGTAAGCTTAACACTTTTTCAAGTTGAGGGTTTTGATTTATCGTTGAATCATAAGTATCATAGAATACATTGAAAGCAATACATGCTTTTATACGCTTATCAAAAGCTGCTGCTCTTGGTGCAAAATAACCACCCAAACTCATGCCAAGCAATGCTATTTTATTCCTATCAATATCATTTCTTGTTTCAAGGTAATCAATTGCAGCACCTACTGGAACTTCTGCATCATGCCGCATATAAAGATTATTCTTTCTTAAAGCTTCGCCTTGACCTGGGCATTCAAAGATTAAACAGTTATATCCTCGTTTGATTGCTGGAGCCGCTCCACAAAAATAAAGTTCTTGGAGAGTGGAATCATACCCCCCTATAAATAATAACGTTGGTCTTGATGTAATTTTGTCTTTAGCATAATCCAACGCCCCATAGAAATATCCTTTTAAAGATGTCCCTTCATATGGTATTTGAACTATTTCAAAATGTGAATCTATAAACTTCATTGCTTCTTCAAAAGTTTCAACACTTTTTTCAAAGCTTTCTCTTCGTCTTGGGTCAGTTCCTTGTAAGAAGAACTCAGCAGTTCTATAATAATTATGTGCTCTAAGGAACGCTTCCCTTGCACTGATTTTATGTCTCTTATTTAAACATTCAATGCCTGTTTGTTCAACTCTTTTAGCTGTATTTTTCCATTCTTCATACCAGCTGTCAAAGCCTCCCTCTTTAATTTTAGCAGCGGTTGCTAAAACTTCACCTATTTCTGCCCCTTGGTATCCTGCATAAGTTGCAGCTCTTAATAACTCAAATGAAAAAGCTTGATCTTGGAAATGTAGTTTCATGGCTATATCCTCCTCGCATAATAATATTTTAGTTTGTGGTTTAAAAATAAATTTATGTATTTTTAATTGAACGTTCAGCGAATTAAACGGCTAAATTTCACATTAGCAAATTTTCTTTATTTTTTCCAAGTCATTTGTGTATAGTTTATAATTTGTTCTAAATACGCCTCCTTGCTTACTGAATATAAATTTTTTTCTCCAAAAAACGTATTTTGTAATATATAGGTGTAAATAGCACTCCAAAATTGATTTGCCATCATAAAAAAGTCGAAAGCTTTTATTTCATTTTTTTCAGCTTTCTCTTTTAAAATCAGTTCTGTTTTATAAATTACTTTTTTTATATGGTTATTAAAAATATTAGTATATTCATCCGACAATATATTTTGTTCTCTTAATAATATAACTAGTATATTTTTATCATTGCCTATATACTTAAATATTATATTTCCTAATTTAAAAAGAATCTCTTTCATTGGTAGGTCACAAATGACTTCAGATATATCTTTTTCTAATTTAATCCATTTATCATTAATAAATTCTTTAATAATTATATCTAAAATTTGTTTTTTCCCTTCTGGGAAATAATGATAAATAAGCCCATCTGCCATACCAATATTCTTTGTTATCTGCCTAGTTGTAGTTGCATGATAACCATTAGATGCAAAAAGTTCTTTTGCTGATTCTAAAAGCTGACTGCGCCTTTCTATTGCTTGTATATCTCTGTTTGTAAGTTTAATATCCTTGCTTTTTATTTCATTCACCGCCTATTCAATGAAATTATAAAACACTTTATACCATAATGCAAGTATAAAAATAATAGCTTATCCAAGCAATCTTGCTAGAAAAAAGCTTACTGCTGAAGCTATGCTCCCAATAACGGTAGTTTGAATAGCACTTTTCTAGGGTTTGTTTCCTATGAATCTGCCCTTTAGATAGCCAAAGATAAATAAAACTCCTGTAAAATCAAGAAATTTCTTGCAAGGCAAAAGACAAAAAAGACAAAGGGACGCGTACTTTTATCTAAAAAATACGCCATCCACAAACCCAACTAAACCAGAAAACGAATCCTATGCTAATTGCTTTAAACCATATTAGCATAGGATTCGTTTATATTAAAAATTTTTATTTTCTAACTTAGCTAATTTGCTCTAATCACGCTTGATGAACTCGGCAAAGAAGCATCACCTTGTACACTCATCATATTTTTTAATATTTCACCTTCATTTGTAAGCCTTTCAATAAAGTCGTTCGTAAGCACAGGATCAAATTGTATTCCAGCACAACGTCGCAATTCACCAATAGCTTCCTGATAAGTTAAAGCCTTCCTATAAGGACGATCATGCGTCATCGCATCAAAGGCGTCTACTATCGCAATCATGCGACAAGGCAACGGAATATCTTCACCTGAAAGACCTAGGGGATAGCCTTGACCATTCCACCACTCCTGATGTTTTAAAATCCATTCGGCAATTGGTGCTAACTTTGGATCAGCCTTAGCAATGCGATAGCCAATATCGCAATGACATTGCATAATCATAGATTCTTCCTCTGTTAGTTTCCCTACTTTAAATAAAATATTATCAGGAATACCCACCTTCCCTACGTCGTGAAACTTTGCCAAAAGCTTCAAATCAGACATCAGAGGATCAGACAATTGCCACTTTTGACCAAAGCCTTCTACAAGTACCGCAAGGCGATCTGCATGCCCTTCAGCAATAAAATCTCTGGCTTCCAAAGCTTGTATCATGGCATTTACGAGCATGCTGTGTGTGTTAAGATGATGATGCATTTTTTCTTGATACATATTGTTATCCGCTTCTTTGTATAACACATTCATATCTTTGTTTCCAAAGCTTATGGCCCATCCGATAGACAAGCTCAAAGGAATTTGTGGGAGTAATCTATTATAATTTTCTATAGCCTCTTTTATTTTTATAGACAGCTCATCCATCGTTTGCATTTCAGGATTAGAAACAATGATGACAAATTCATCGCCGCCAATTCTAGCGATTACATCAGAAAATGATATACAAGATTTTAGTATGTTCGCGGTAATTTTAATCAGTGAATCGCCTTGAACATGCCCCAACGTATCATTAATCAATTTGAGACCATCAACATCACAAACAATTATTCCAGCACTAGCATCCGCAGGTAAAGGGATGTGTAGCACCCGTTCTTCAAAATAGGCGCGATTAAAAACTTTCGTAAGTGAATCATGTAGGCTAAGGAATTCCAATTTTTGTTCCATATTTTTTCGATACGTTATATCTCTAACTATAGCTAATACTTCAAATTCACCGCATTTAACGAAACGAGCCTCAAAATACTCAATCTGATCGTTAACCGACAGATGATATTCAAACAATTCTACGGTTTTTTTCTCAATACTTTGTTGAATCAAGTTTAAGGCCATTTTAGCCACTTCCAATGGGAAAATATCAGCAATATTTTTTCCTAGAAATTGTTCTGGCGGAACAAATAAATCAACCTTTTCTGGTTGATTAAAATCAAGAAAGGTCCCATTTATATCTATACGAAAAATCAAGTCAGGAATTGCTTGCAATATAGCTAATTTTTGTGCTTGAGCAGTCGCCTGCCCCTCCAACATGGCATTAAACGAATCATATAAATCACCAATTTCATCTTTATGAACACTCGTTATCGTTTCTTCTAGACTTCCACTCTCAACTCTTTTCATAACTCCACGCAGCTGTGTAATTGGCTGTACGTTGGAATTAGCAAGAAAGTAAGCAATTGTCAATAACACTAGCAAAGCAATAGACAATATAATAATCATATTATGTAACCTCCGATTAGCGGCTTGCATATATTCTTTAACTGGAGCGTACGCAGCCCACATCCTCTGGCCTTTATTAGTATAAAATGCTTGACCAATTTCACCTGCGAGCATATGCTTGGCTAATTCAGCAACACCTTGCTCTTTATTTTGCAAAACTGAATCTTTTAATATCAAATCATTGTTCAGGTGATAGACAAATCGTCCAACACTATTTAATAAAAAAAGAATAACCATTCTCTCCTATCTTAGTGTCCGCTACTTGCCACATAAGATAATCACAATTAATGCTTGTCGTTAAAAAACCGATTATCTTTCCTATGAATGCAAATCATTTTCTTACAAGATATACTGACCTATTTCTACATATTTTTCTTTATTTTTGATTTATCTTACAATATATCACATAAATTAGCAACCGCTTTCCAGAAAAAAGTCCTACAAACTAGGAGCCATATGGTACGTCTATTGAAAGACAAGGTGAGGAAGACAAGGTGACGCGTACTTTAGTCTCAGAATTTCACCGAAATTTACGCCATCCGCAAAACCAACTTAAGCAAAAAGAGGAATCCTAATTACCAATTAGGATTCCTCTTTTTGCTTTATTGAAAGGTTTTATTTAATACCTATAATTCCCCCAAAAGGAAACATTTTTATTCTAAATATCAGCCGAACTTTATCAATATCATTAATTTATCCTTAACTGAATAGGTTAAACTGAAATTCAAAATAACAAAACAGACAAATGTTCGACACCATATAACCGCCCCTTTTGTATTTTCTTTTTCATCCCTTTGATTCTAAAATAAATATTTTAGCCTACGGTTAACCGATTCTATATCAAAACCTTTATACCACTGACTTTCCGCCCATAATTTCACATTTTTATATTCTTCATGGGTTGGATCGTTCATGATTTCTACAAATTCTTCGTACCCACCTTCCCCGCCGACATCCTCTGGAGGTGCGTCTCCTTTTCCCTCCAAACAATATGCATAATTTTTATCATATTCAAAACTTACATTTGTAACTTTTATGATATGCTCCCAACCATCGCCAAAGTCATACTTGTAATTAACAATTTTATATTTAGGCAGATACTGCTCTAGTCTCATATTTTTCCCAATAATCATTGGGATATTACCTTGATATGCAAAGTCTTCTTCACTTTCCACTATATGTACAAAAGGTTTCTTGCCATCAAAAACTATAAAATCATGCAAGTGATAATCTTTCCAATCAAAAATCACCTGCATCACCTTATGTAATTCGTCGAAAGTAAAATTAAGTGGTATCATCACCTTACGCCACACATCAAATTTTTCCAGTTTCATCGTCACTTTTAATTCCAAAGCCTTACATCTTATTGCGGGAAGATTAAAGCTTTCTCTCAATTGTTCATAGAAAAGTTCATCCGGATGCTTATAACCATCGGCACAATCAATAAAAATAGAGTGATTTGCCTTTTTTGCTACAAGCGGCTGTGTGATGCACTCTTCTATATAATGCTCATAGAAAATTTCAGCAGCTTCGCACCCTTTATTTAATCTTGCAACCATAGTCCTATTTTGTGTCTTAGAGAATAAAACCTCTCCCGCCTTTTCTAGGTACTGATCTATCATTTCCAGATTCACACTATCGCTTAAAAACATTTGCCGCATTGCTGATATAACGAGCTTTTCTATATTTTTTAAATCTTTTGCTTTCACTCCATAGAGAATAATATGATATCGGCAAGCATCATTTACGAAGACAATTGCTTTTCTCCTATTTACTCTTAATAGATTGGCATGCCAAGAAAAAAGAGGATTTTCAACTTGAAGCAACGCTGGTTTGATGCCTAATTCATCCTGCAACTTTTTTGTACAGCTTATAATCACTATTCGTCACCCCATATATACAATTTATTTTATATCTCTTAGTCTTTCCTGTATTACTTTTCTATCCTCTTTGTCTTTTGCTATGGCTAAGCCCTTTTCATATAACATTTTCGCTTTTACACTGTCTTTTTGCTCCGCAAAGCAATACATATCGCCCCAGCCAATATAACCCCAAGGATTATCTGGATACTCTTGTACTAACTTTTTATATTCCACTTCTGCTTGTTCTCTATTGCTTAAACTCAAATAAGATTCTGCAATGGCGCGTCTCATATTGTGAATAATTAATTCTTGTTCGCTAGGAAAGCACGCTAAGAACTCTCTGCAATAGCAGATTCTTTTTTCAAAATAAGCTTTATCGTCTAACCCTGCATTGTGCAATTCAGCTTCTAAATCCTGACAAAAATTGCTGACAAAAAAGCTTCTGCTATATTGCTTATCGAAAAAAGCTAAATTTTTAGTTTCAGAGTTATGTCTATACTTTATTGCTTCCCACACTTTAAACCAAAGATCACAAGCTGCTATAGCATCATTATCGTCCAAATATTCAAAACCACGGTCAAGTAAATCGCTCATTTGTTCTCTTGATAAAACAGGCTCCGCTGCCAGTCTCTCCCACAGTATAGAAGCCGCAGCTATAGCAAACTCTTTATCCGTCCCCTTTGCAGTCACATGGAAAGTCCTACACCACTTTTCTGCAATGTCGCGTACCGAATAAAAGGCTTCAACGTCTCTTAGAAAATCCTCTTTATCAAAGGCAATATCCAGTTCGCCGAGTCTTTCAATTATTTCTGATGTACTGAGTTCTCTAACTACGTCAGAAGAAATATCGTCTGAATAATCTTTGAAATCATCAACCAGATTACACGCTTCCTCGAAAACCAATTCGTCTTCTTTTCCCATACAACATTTTTTATATTTTTTTCCACTACCGCAAGAGCACAGATCATTTCTTCCTATTTTCGCCATCATTCGTTCCTCTCTCATTTTGATTTTATTAGCATTCTTTAAACTTTATACAAAGCAAGATAAATCGACGTTTACAGTACTTCAAAAACCCTAATCAAACAATTTTTATTTATCTATGAACATTCCTCATAAAGCCTCAAAAAACCTTCAAAAATCATCTGTTTTACTCTAATTTACACCAAAAAAATCGCCTAGAAAGCATCCCAAACGATTTCAAAAAACCTATCCACTACTAAAAAAAGACGAATCCTAATTGCTTTAAACCTTACTTGCAATCTGGATTCGCCTCTTTTGTTTATTCCCTCACCACTGAGAAAATTGTAATTGTTTCGCCTATGCCGAAACAATTACAATTTAAATAACCCCTCCTGACGGATCAGTAGGGATAAAGACAAACTTTTCAATTTCTGTTATAATAAAACTGTTAGGGGTATAAATGCCCCGCAAAGCGAACCCAGTCCCAGTTTGAGGGATTATTACAATGGTAAGCGTGATGGTCATCACAATCAGTCATCTTTAGAACCTATTATGATATTCGTAGTCGGGAAAAGAGGTGACCTTGTGAAGTTCGTGTCATATTGTCTGGGGATATCTATACTAATAGCCATAACTGCAGCTGCTTTCGCGCTAGTAGACTACGTTCATAGAGCTGCTCCACCAGACAAAATTTCCTGTGAAGCAACTATTAGCTCTAGTGCCGGCGCTAGAATTAATTTTACAGGAGAAAGACTTCCGGAACGAAAACGACCATCTGCTCCTGCCAGAACAGATGGTCATGAAAATTAAAACTATTTGATTAAATGACTGTTTTGCGGCGACCATCTATGTGGTTCGCTCTTTTTTTGTTGCTATTAGCAACACTTATTGTCATAATTATAACGCATAATAATAGTTTTTGCAAACTCTTATTACTGCTCTCAGCTAGTGTTATAGTCACCATCTCGTTATAGTATATGTTAATATCACACCATTTATACTTTTTATATCTTTAGTCTGAAGCTCGTATGTCAATCCAACGGGAAGACAACGGGACGCGTACTTTTGTCTAAATATTGCTTCTCCAGCTAAATCAGAAAAGACGAATACCGATTGCTTTAAAACTTTCTAGCAATTTGGATTCGTTTTTTGTTTAACTGATTTTGTCTACGCAAGGATTGAAATAGCAGACGCAGGAACCGTAACCTTGTATATTAACAATAAAGAAACGTCCCTTCTGTCACAATTAAAATTCTTAAAGTTAAATATCCGTTTTAATGGCTTCTTCAAACACTTTACGTACAATATCTTTAGTAGTGCCACCTTCAAAAATTTTACGCTTTTCTACATAATAAGTTGGAACATAATAGTAATCGTATTGATTTGCAATTTCAGGAGTCTTCTCTTCATCAATGATTTCCACTTTAATATCTTTATATTTCGGATTCTCTTGCTTTACTTCATCAATCCAATCAATTGCTCTTTTACAATGTGGGCACCAATCTGTTATAAGTACAACAATATTTTTCATAGTCTACCACCTTTCTTCTATTTGCATTATTACCTTCTAACTGTAAAACAACTCTTATCAAATCCTTGTAAAAAAATTAGCTAATTCCATCCTCAACAACTAAACCAGCAAAAGACGAATCCCAATTGCTCACTAGCAATTAAGATTCGTCTTTATTTTTAATCCCCTACCCCAATTTATCTACTCTTGCATCAAAAATCCAAATTTCATCTGCTTACCTACAATAACCCCCAATTGCAAAGTCAACCGATCATATGGATTGTTTAACTTTTTCCCGGTGATTTCTTCGATTTTCTTCAACCGATAATCTAGCGTATTGCGGTGTAAATATAAGCGTTTTGCGGTTCTCACTACGTTGCCGTTTTCTTCGAAGTAGACAAATAAACTGGGGACTAGATCCATTTTGTATTTACGATCATATTCATTGAGTGGTTCAATGACCTCTTCGTAATATTCTTTTAACTGTTCGTTCGGTATCTCAAATAATAACTTATAGATTCCTAACTGCTCATATTCATAAACGGACTTTACCGTTGCCGTCGACTCGGCTAGCCAGAGTGCTTTATTGCCTTGCATATAACTTCGCCGAACATCGCGTAGAGTTTTTGCCGTCCCACCTAAACTCGCTACGATGCCAAACTTCGGAAATTTTTCATTTAGTTTTTCAATCATTTCAGTTACAAACATAAAATTCGTCTGCATTCTTGCCGTTTTTGTCTCCGTCGGTAAGAGTAGCACTACTTTATCAAGCCATAAAGTTACTAAGAGTTTTTTTCCCTGCATAACCAAAATATCACGGATAAACTGCTCTAATTTTGTTTTTAAGGCGACAATCGCAAACTCATCTTTGATTTTTTCCTGTTGCACATAGTTCTCTAGATTTGCCGGGCTGAAAATTACAACCTGTTGGGGCTTTGACAAATCATAGCCATAGACCCCAGCACGTTCTACGAGATTTTCCGCATCATCGACTGGTTGTAATAAGAGTTGTTCAAAGAAATGATAAATCAAATGTTTTTCCGTTTGTTTTAATACGATGTAACTGCAAATTTCTTGCGTAACTTCAACAATCTTGACTTCCCAAGGTAGTTCAAAAACAGGAAAGTTTGCCGCATCGGCAATTTGAATAACCTCTTCGGGAATTTCTTTGATATAGGGACCTACATTGATGATAATCCCTGCAATATTTTTATGAATTAAGCCTTGCACAAGCGTCGTTAAAGCGCGCATATCACCATTTAAAGCGATGCCTGTAATAATGAGTAATTCTCCGCCCTGTACCCACGGAAGTACATCGGGCAAATCAATAAAATGTACCCATCTGACTTGATGATACAGACCATCTTTTCCCGCTACAATCTTTAACTTTGCTAATGAATGCAGATTGATAATTTCACGGCAACTAACCATATGCAAGACTCCTTTTCAGACTGATTCCTATAAATTGAAAACGATCAATTTCTCTTCAGTCATTTCTTTTACTGCGTAGGCAGGGCCTTCACGACCAATCCCACTTTCTTTTACGCCACCATATGGCATGTTATCCATCCTAAAGGTCGCGCCATCATTGATGATCACGCCGCCAACTTCCAATTTTTCTATGCAAAGGTGCGCGATATCAAGCGCATTGGTAAATACCCCTGCTTGCAAACCATACATGGAATCATTAACCTGGGCGATAGCGTCCTCAATATCATTATAAGGGATAATCGAGAATACTGGTGCAAAAATTTCTTGGCAGATTACTTTCATCTCGGATTTTGTATTGGTTAAAATGGTTGGTTTTAACCAAACGCCTTCACGGGTGCCACCTGTTAAAACTTTTGCGCCTGCTTTTACTGCTTCCTCCACCCATTCTTGGGCACGAATTGCTTCTTTTTCACTAATCATTGGGCCTACATCTGTTTTTAAGTCTGCTGGATCGCCAAAAATCATTTTTTCAGTGAAAGCGACTGCTTTGGCACAAAAGTCTTCATAGATATCTTGATGCACGTAGACTCTTTGACAAGAAATGCAAACTTGACCAGCGTTAACGAACGCGTATTTTGCACAAAGTTCAGCAACTTTTTTTACATCGGCGTCTTTATGCACGATATTGGCGGAATTCGAACCAAGTTCCAAGGCTACCCGACGGAAACCTGCTGCTTTCAATAAACCTTTGCCCACCGCCGGGCTGCCTGTAAAGCTATATAACCGAATCCTTTGTTCTTCCGTTAATAGTGCCCCTAAAGTAGACCCTGAACCTGTAAGGAGGTTCAAATACCCTGCTGGCAAGCCAGCTTCGCTAAAGATCTCGCAAAGGAGTACCGCCGATAGTGGTGTGGTCGTTGCTGGTTTATAAATTACAGCATTCCCCACAGCCAAAGCTGGTCCAAGTTTATGGCAAGCTAAATTCAAGGGGAAATTAAATGGCGTAATCGCACAGACGATACCAAGTGGTACACGCTTTGTATAGGCCAAACGATTCTCACAGTTTGGTGCGCCTTGAATCGGTACCATTTCTCCGGTCATGCTTTTCGCTTCTTCTGCCGACAGAATCAACGTTTGTTTTGCTCTGGCTACTTCTGCCATCGCATCTTTCATTGGTTTGCCTACTTCAATGCAAAGTGCTGTAGCAACTTCCTCTTGTCTCTCCATTAAAAGATTACTTGCCTTCATCAGTATTTCATAACGGCGATATGGGGCAATTTTTTCTGTTTTTAAAGCTTTTTCTGCGGCATCCACGGCTGCGGTTACCTCTTGTTTTTCAGCAATCGAAATCGTCGCCGCTACCTTACCCGTTGCTTTATTCAACACTTCACAGGTTTTTTCTGTTTCTAACCATTTTCCATCAATAAATAAACCATATTGCTTCATTACACTATCTCCTTTTTACAATAAACTTATGCTCACTTGCTTGTTCCTTTTGGGGGTAATAAAAAAGATCGTAGTTTTCCTTAACTTACGATCTACCTTGATCTTCTTTTCTTTACTATAGGTTTAGAATACCAGTGTCTGTTGGTATAGTCAATAAACTTTATTCGGCATATTTTACAATAAAGATAAATTATTTTGGGAATTATTTATTTGTGTTATTCTATTTATTTTATTTACGATAGTACGAAGAGGCAAGCGTACTGATTAGGATTCCTTTATGGGTTCTTACTTGACACCGGGTAGTCTTTTTGTGATAATGGCAAGAATAGTAACCGTTATATAAACCATCCGCATTGAATACGATAATGAAACAACTTATCTTGATATTTCCAGAGGAGGCAGGCAAACTTGAAAAAAATTCTCGCACTACTCATATGTATCGGCGCTTTCGCCTTGGCTTTTTTTCTGTTTTCACCACCAGCGAAAACCAATGGAACCATCGAGGTCATTGCCGAAGCGACAACGAATCAAAAAATGATTGACGATACAAAAAAAACAGCTACTTTTTTTAAACAATTCTTAACAGAGGATATGCATATCGAACTAACACGTGATGTCAAAATATTGATCTGTCCGACTAGGGAAAGCTACACTACGGTTTTACAACGAGAGATTCATTTGCCCAAGGATAACGCAATTCGGCAGGCTAAACTATCCGCCGGCATATCGAACGATAAATTCCATATGGTTGCCTTAAATGGTGCGG
>Ga0316600_10000142_pt1 | contig 44435 bp, 42 predicted proteins | sample OWC_soil_day5_CT_FD_207652 | JGI IMG/M metagenome (GOLD analysis project Ga0316600, IMG submission 207652) | Wetland soil microbial communities from Old Woman Creek delta, Ohio, United States - OWC_soil_day5_CT | ecosystem: Environmental > Terrestrial > Soil > Wetlands | place: USA: Ohio... | reverse complement strand
GGCAGCCTGAGTCGTCGGGTCGCTGCGGTGTGACGGACGGCTGCGCGTCGTGCAGTCGGCCGCTACTTTGACGCCGCGGGCGGCGTGGCTGCAGACGGCGACGCCTCCGTGGTCGAGGGCAGCGTGTACTCGGACGCCGGGGCTGGTGTGGGCGCGGCCGGAGCGGGGGTGGACGCCGCACCGGCGGGCGGTGTCACGGGTGACGCTTGCGGCGGCTGACCCGGCGCCGGTACCGCGACGCTCGGCGCGAGCGGATTCTCGTCGATGGCCGCTACTTTCGAGACGAAGTGCCGGGTCTCGCCGAAGCAGGTCGTCGGCAAACCGACCCTCTCCTCGTAATGCAGCGTCACGCGCTTGCCCACAACGCGATTGATCTGCTCCGCGACCTTGTCGTCCCACACCGTAAACAGGAATTTTTCGGGAATGGCGCCCGGCATCGTGACCAATGCCATCTCGCCTTCCCAGGTCTTGCAGAGCCAGCCCTTTCGGCTGAACTTCTGCACCCAGCCAGCGCGCTCGCCGCTTGAATATTCCCAGCTCAGCACGACAGCGAAGTAGGCCGCGATGAGCACCAGCGGAACAATGAGCAACCAGAAGATGAGCTTCAGGCGCGACGGCCCGCGTCTGGACGCGGTGGCAGTGGTCGGTGTGGACGTAGGAGTGTTCATCGGCGCCTGAGGTAATGGAGAAATTCCTCGCCGACCGTTTCCTGGCCGACGAGTTCGTTGCCCGACTGCCGAGCGAACGCCTGGAAGTCGCGCACGGACCCCGGGTCGGTCGCCAGGATCTTCAGCACCTGGCCGCTCGTCATGTCGGCCAGCGCCTTCTTCGCGCGCAGGATCGGCAGCGGACAGTTCAGCCCGCGCGTGTCGATTTCCTTGTCGGACGTGGGCGGCAGTGGCATCGCGGCTTCAGGAGCGGGTGGCAGGAAACGGGAGAAATTCTACCGGCAGGCCGCGTGCGCGCATCCAGTCGGCCATCGCGAGCCCCGTGCCCATCGGCCACGGTCGCAGCCGCGCGGGCTCGATCAGGCGGTAGTCGACGAGTTCTTCGCCGAGGCGGATCTCGCCTTCCGCCTGCACGTGATAGGCGACGATGACCTCGTTCTTGCGCGTGAACTCGTAAACGCCGATCAGACTGGCCGCTCGGGTCTGCAGCGCGGTTTCCTCGGCCACTTCGCGGGCCACGGCCTGCAGCGGCGATTCGTCGCGCTCGAGGAAGCCGGTGACCAGTGCAAACATCTTTTCCGGCCAGGCACGGTTGCGTGCCAGCAGCACCTTGCCGTCGTACTCGATCAGCGCCGCGACGACCGGTAGAGGGTTATCCCAGTGAACCCAGCCGCACGACGGACAGCAGTCGCGCTCGCGCTCGGCAACCGTGCGCAGCATGAGCGGTGTGGCGCACTGAGGGCAGAAACGATAGGCGGCGGACATCTCAGCGCGCCGTCCGCAGGCGGCACGCGAGACTCAAGGAGGCGTCCCGGTCGCCGGCAGTCGCGGCGGGTTCGGATGCAGGCGCGCCATCGCCGTGGTGTCCACGTACTGTCCTTGGCGCAAGGCAAAGGCACGATGCACGCCTTCGACCTCGAACCCGAACTTGCGATACAGCGCCAGCGCTGCCGCGTTGTCACTAAAGACAGTCAGTTCCAGACGCAGCGCACCGAGCCAGTTGTCAGCGAGGTCGATGAGGGTCGTCATCAGGAGCGTGCCGACTCCGCGCCGCTGCCAGTCCTCGCGGATGCCGATGCCGAGCCCCCACGCGTGCTGTCGCCGCACGTTCTTGTTGCCGTGCATCCCGGCGTGACCGATGACCGCCTCACCCACGGTCGCAACAAAGATGTAGTTGGTCGCCGCGTCGCGCCCGAGGCGCTCAACCCAGTCGGCGATCGACGGGTACGGATTCTGCAGCGTTCCGGCAGCCGCGCTGCGCGACTGAAAAGTTCGCGCAATGCCCGCGGCGTCCGCGGGCTCGGCACGCCGGATGACAACGTCGCCTACAGGCGCTGTTCCGCCCACGACTTGACACTCGCAAGAGCCGCCGGCAGCCCGCTCGGGTCTGTGCCCCCGGCCATCGCCATGTCCGCACGGCCACCGCCCTTGCCCCCGACCTGCTGCGCCACGTAGTTCACAAGATCACCGGCTTTCACCCGGGCCGTCGCATCGGCAGTGACACCGGCCGCCAGCTGCACCTTGCCGCCCTCGACGGCACCGAGCACGATGATGGCGCTCTTCAGCTTGTCCTTGAGCTTGTCCATCGTCTCGCGCAGCGATTTGGCATCAGCGCCTTCCATCGCCGCCGCCAGCACCTTGATGCCGCGTACGTCGATCGCCTGCGCCGCGAGATCGTCGCCCTGGCTCGATGCCAGCTTGCTCTTCAGTCGCGCCAATTCCTTCTCGAGCGACTTCACGGTGTCCTGCACCTGCGCGATCTTCTGGCCCAGTTCGGACGGCGGCGCCTTCAGCAGGAACGCCGCGTGGTGCAGTTCACGATCGAGCGCCTGCACGAACTCGACGGCCCCACGCCCTGTCACCGCCTCGACGCGCCGTACACCGGCAGCAATGCCGCTTTCGGCAACAATCTTGAAGAAGCCGATGTCGCCGGTGCGCGCGACGTGGGTGCCGCCGCAGAGTTCGGTCGAATGGTCGCCCATCGCCAGTACGCGCACCTCGTCGCCGTACTTGTCGCCGAAGAACGCGAGCGCGCCCGCCTTGATCGCGGCGTCGTACTTCATCACGTTGGCGCTGACCACCGCATTGCTGCGGATCGCCTCGTTGACGATGTCCTCGACCTGGCGGATCTCGTCAGGCGTCATTGCCTTGTCGTGCGAAAAGTCGAATCGGGTGCGCTCGGCATCGACCAGCGAGCCCTTCTGCTGCACGTGCCTGCCCAGTACCTTGCGCAGCGCCGCGTGCATCAGGTGGGTGGCTGAGTGGTTGTTGCGCGTGCGTTCGCGCGAAGCCGCGTCGACCTTCGCCTGCACCACGTCTCCGACCGCCAGCGTGCCGGACTCCAGCGTGCCGTGATGGCCGAACACGTCGGCCTGGATCTTTTGCGTGTCGACCACGGAGAAGCGCGTGACGTTGTGGTCGCTGATCGACTCCAGCACGCCGCGGTCGCCGACCTGGCCTCCGGACTCGGCGTAAAACGGCGTGGTGTTCAGCACCACGATGCCGCTCTCGCCCGCCTGCAACCGCTTGACTAACGTGCCCTCGTGGTACAGCGCGATGACCTTGCCGTCGTCGGCGAGCGACGAATAGCCGGTGAAGCGCGTCTTGTCGCCGACGTACTCGACGCCGGCTGCCATGCGGAACTTGCCCGCCGCGCGCGCCTGCTCGCGTTGCCGCGCCATCGCCTCGTTGAATCCGGCGTGGTCGATCGACACGCCGCGCTCGCGACAGATGTCGCCGGTGAGGTCGACCGGGAAGCCGTAGGTGTCGTACAGCAGGAACACCGTCTCGCCGTCGAGCATCTTCGGGTCGCCGGACGAGAACTTGCCGAGCGACGCCTCGAGGATCCTCATGCCGTTGTCGAGCGTTTCGCCGAAGCGCTCCTCCTCCTGCTTCAGCACGGCCTCGATGCGCGCCTGCTGTTCCTTCAGTTCGGGGTACGCCGCGCCCATTTCCTGGACGAGGTCGGCCACGACCTTGTGGAAGAACGGCTTCGTCTGACCCAGCTTGTAACCGTGCCGCAACGCGCGCCGGATGATCCGGCGCAGCACGTAGCCGCGTCCTTCGTTACCCGGAATCACGCCGTCGGCGATCAGGAACGAGCACGCGCGGATGTGATCGGCGATCACCTTCAGCGAATTGCTCGCTAGATCCTTCGTGCCGGTCTCGCGCGCCGCGGCCTTGACCAGGCTCTGGAACAGATCGATCTCGTAGTTTGAATGCACGTGCTGCAGCACCGCGGACAGGCGCTCCAGTCCCATTCCAGTGTCGACACAGGGCTTCGGCAACGGCGTCAGCGTGCCGGCCCCGTCGCGGTCGAACTGCATGAACACCAGGTTCCAGATCTCGATGTAGCGATCGCCCTCCGCATCCGGCGAACCCGGCGGGCCTCCGGCAACTTCGGGACCGTGGTCGAAGAAGATCTCGGAGCACGGGCCGCACGGGCCGGTATCCGCCATCTGCCAGAAGTTGTCGGAGACGTACTTCGGCTGGCCCGGCTTGTCACCGATGCGGATGCAGCGCTCGGTCGGTACGCCGATCTCCTTGGTCCAGATGTCGTAGGCCTCGTCGTCGTCGATGTAGACCGTGGTCCAGAGCTTGTCTTTCGGCAGCTTGTAGACCTCGGTCAGCAGCTGCCACGAATACTTGATGGCGTCGCGTTTGAAATAGTCGCCGAAACTGAAGTTCCCCAGCATCTCGAAGAACGTGTGATGCCGCGCGGTATGGCCGACGTTCTCGAGGTCGTTGTGCTTGCCGCCCGCGCGCAGCGACTTTTGAGAGGTCGTCGCGCGCGTGTAGGGGCGCTTCTCGCGGCCGGTGAACACGTCCTTGAACTGCACCATGCCGGAATTGACGAACAGCAGCGTCGGGTCGTTCGTCGGCACCAGGCTCGAGGCGCGCACTATGGCGTGGCCCTTGGACTCGAAGTACTTCAGGAACTTGTCGCGGATTTCTGCGCTTTTCATGACAGCCGAAGGGTGCGGACGAACCGCACCTGGAAGTGAATCCTGCGAATGATACTGGCGCGGCGGCGGCGAGCCGGCGGCGGTCAGTGGTGGCAGATCGAGGCGAGTGCGTCGATGGTCGGATGACCCGCGCCGGCGATGCGAGCGGCGTGCGCCAGGCCAGACAGGCCGAACACGATGATGACCGCGCCGGCGACTGGCTTGATCCACTCCTGCACGGCGGCCAGCGAACCGCCCGGCCGCGCGCCGCCGAACTTCGTCACGGCGACATCCACGGCCAGCATGTTCGGCAGGGTGCCGAGCCCGAACGCCAGCATGACCGCGGCGCCCTGCAGCGGTCCGCCCGCGACCAGTGCCAGCGGCAGCGCGGCGTAAACCATCCCGCACGGAATCCAGCCCCATGCCAGGCCGGCAAGCAACGCCTGTCCGCCCGAACGCGGCGGATAGACGCGGCGCGCCAGCGGTCCGATCAGCCGCCACAGTCCGAGGCCGATCGGCTCCAACCGCTTCAGCCACGCCGCCCGTCCGAAGAGCGACGCGCCAATTGCCAGCAGCATCAGCGAGCCGACGACCAGCAACACGATCTGCACCGGCAGGACATCGGCGGCGTAAAGCGCTCCGCCCAGAGTTCCGACCAGCGCGCCGGCCAACGTGTAGCTTGTGATGCGGCCGACGTGATAGCCCGCGGCCAGCCGTGCTGCCGGCACGTCCTTCGGCCGATTGATCTGCAGCGCTCCGACAAAGCCGCCACACATGCCGGCGCAATGCAGCCCACCGAGCAAAGCGAGCGTGAAGGCGGCAAGCGCCTGTGTCGTCAACAGATTGAGCATGGTTGCCATTTTGCGCTACCAACCGGGCCGCCGCACGGCACAAGTCTCATCCCTCGCCCGGCGAGGGGATGGGGGAGTGTCGTGGCACTGTCATTCGGCGGAGCGCACGGCCGCTCCGAAGCGCAGCCGACTGATTTGCCGTTCCGCCGAGGGTGCACGTGCGATCGGCGCAGCCGATCGCGTACACCCGAGGCGTCAAACAATCTTCGAATACCGCCGCGCGCGCTGGTCGGCACGCAGGTAGCGGTCGAATGTCATCGCGACGGCCCGCACCAGCAGCTTGCCCTTCGGTGTGACGGAGATCCACTCCGGCGTGTTCTCGACCAGCCCCTCGTCCTCGAACAGCTTCAACTCGGCGATTTCGGTCTTGAAGTAATCGTCGAACTTGATCAGGTGCACCGTCTCGATCGATTCCTTCGAGACTTCAAAGTGGCACATCAGCGACATGATCACCGCGCGTCGCAGGATGTCGTCGCGGTCCAGTGTGATGCCGCGCGCCGTCGGCAGCATCCCCAGCTTGAGGCGGTCGTAGTACTCCTCGATCGTGCGGACATTCTGCGAGTAGGTCGGGCCGATCTTGCTGATTGCCGAGACACCGAGGCCAACCAGGTCGCAGTCAGGACGCGTGGAATAGCCCTGAAAGTTGCGATGGAGTCGACCCTGGCGCTGCGCGCGCGCGAGGTCATCACCGGCCTTTGCGAAGTGATCCATGCCGATGTAGTGGTAGCCGGCATCGCTCAGTCGCCGGATCGCGTCCAGCATGATGTTGAGCTTTTCCTCAGGAGATGGCAGCTCTGCGGCCTCGATGCGCCGCTGGGGCTTGAAGCGGTCCGGCAGGTGCGCGTAGTGGTAGAGCGCAATGCGCTCCGGGCTCAACACCAGCACCTTGTCGAGCGTGCGGGCGAAGGTCTCGCGAGTCTGCTTCGGCAGGCCGTAGATCAGGTCGAGGTTCACCGACTTGAAGTCCGCCTTGCGCGCGGCGTCGACGGTCGCCTGCGTCATCTCGAAGCTCTGCAGGCGATTGACCGCGCGCTGCACGTCGGGCTCGAAGTCCTGCACGCCGACCGACATGCGGTTGAATCCGAGCCTGCCGAGAGCGGCGACCTTGTCCGGCGGTGTCGAGCGCGGGTCGACCTCGATCGAAAACTCCCCCTTTTCGGCCAGCGGGAAGCGTTCGGTCAGCAGCGCCATCAACTGCGCCAGTTCGTCATTGGACAGGAACGTCGGCGTGCCGCCACCGAAGTGCAGTTGCTCGAGTTCGCGCGAGCCGGTCAGCAGGTCACTGACGAGGTCTGCTTCGCGCTGCAGGTAGCCGATGTACTCGCCCGCCTTCTCGTGGTCCTTCGTGATCACCTTGTTGCACGCGCAGTAGTAGCAGACGGTGCTGCAAAACGGCAGGTGCACGTACAGGGAGAGGGATGCAGCGGCGACGGCAGACTGCCGTGCCGCGAGCGCTTCCGCGAAAGCATTGGCCTCGAACGCCTCGACGAAGCGATCGGCGGTCGGGTACGAGGTGTAGCGCGGACCCGGAACATCAAAGCGTCGCAGAGTGGCAGGGTCCGGCAATGCCACCTGGCCACGGGCTGTCATCAGCATCGGGAAATCCTTTGCCGGGCTAGTGCCGGCCGATCAGGGTATTATTTCGGGCCGCATCCCGTCAGGCTTGACCGGGGTCAACGGGCCGGACACGTGTCTGTCTGCATCAAGGGTCTGTCTGCATCAAGGCGCCTCAAGAACAAAGACCACAAGAGCGCCACGGTGATACTTATTGGGGTCGGCCAGTGGCCAGCATCGTCGAGCCAAGGAGTTCTGCTGCATGAACGCGCCAGCCATCAACATTGCGAACCTGCGGGTTGCCTGTTCCAACTGCAATCTGCGCGAGCTGTGCCTGCCGGTCGGACTGTCCCTCAAGGAGGTCGAGCGCCTGGAGGAGCTGGTCGCTACGCGCAAACGCGTCAAGCGCGGTGATGCGCTGTTTCGGGCCGGCGACCGCTTTGAGTCGCTGTACGCCGTGCGGCTGGGTTTCCTGAAGAGCACCGTCATGTCCCAGGACGGGCGTGAGCAAGTCACCGGATTCCACATGGCCGGCGAACTGGTCGGCCTGGATGGCATCAGCACGGAAGCTCACTCCTGCGATACGGTTGCCCTCGAAGACACCGAAGTCTGTGTGATCCCCTACGACCGGCTCGAAGAGGTCGCCTCGTCGATGCCGGTACTGCGCAACCATTTCCACAAGGTAATGAGCCGCGAGATCGTGCGTGAGCACGGCGTCATGTTGCTGCTCGGCAGCATGCATGCCGAGGAGCGCCTGGCGGCCTTCCTGCTGAACCTGTCGCAGCGCTTCGAGGCACGCGGCTATTCGCGCACCGAGTTCGTGCTGCGCATGACCCGTGCCGAGATCGGCAGCTTCCTCGGCCTCAAGCTGGAAACCGTGAGCCGCGTGCTGTCGCGCTTCGCCCAGGACGGGCTCATCGACGTCAACCAGAAGCACGTCCGAATCGTCAACCCGGACGGCCTGCGCCAGATCGTCTCCGGCCAGGGCTCATGACCGCGTGTCCAGTCGGCGCCGGGCCGCTCCCAAGCCGACTGATGGCCCCCCGCGGGGGGCAGCGAACGCAGTGAGCGTGGGGGTCTTCTAATCTAGCTCCGCTCGAGCGGCACCGCCGCGGTATCGACCGCGCATTCGCGCTTCGGGCAGCCTTCGGGCCGCTCATCTGCCGGCAGCGTGCAGCGGTTCACCTCGAACGGCGAGCGCGACAGGAATACCGTCACCGCGCTCGACACCGCGCCAATCGCCCAGAAGGCAAAGAACCCCAGCGTATACACCAGCATGCGGTCAGCCTCGACCGGCTGCCCGAACAGGTGCAGGTCACTCGGGTCGAACAGCGAGAAGAAAACGAGTTCTGCGGCGCACGCGACCAGGAATGACGGCCACAGAACCCAGCCCAGGCGCTGCGCAAGACTGTCGGTCATTGTCTCCCCCTCGCCGTTACACGGTCTTCTGGTGAACCTTAGCGCGCCCGCAGATTGAACTGCCCGCCCTGTCCGGCGGTGAATGAATCATCGATGCGCCACTGGGGTGACTCGAGAATCACCTGCCATGACACCGGACCAGCGAGCCCTCCGGCCGGCGACTGCAGCGCTCCGACATAGACCGCGCGGCGGTTGTCGGCGTCGACATCAACACGAGCCAGAACGGCCGTCCGGTCCTCGCCCGGTCGCCCGGGATGCACCAACCGCAGGCGCAATGCGGCCTCTGGCGGCAATGCTCGCGCAGCGTCGAGTTCGACACGCACGCGACTGCCATCCGCGAGCCCGGCGAGTTCGACGCGCGCCTGCAGCGACAGTTCGCGCGCAAGATCGGCGCGCGCGACCTCCTCGTTGATCGCCAGCCCCTGCTTGTAATAGTCCGCCGTGACCGGACCGTCGTCGGTGCGCACCGCAAGCACCGCTGTAATGATCCCTCCGACCACGGCGGTAGCCGGCAGCGCAATCAGAAACCAGGGCCAGGGCTGTCGGTACCAGGGCGTGATGGTGTTGGGTGTCACAGGCCGCTCCTTCGCTCGCTGCTCGCTCACCGCTTCAATCCGAGGAAGACGGTCTTCTCCTCCACCGCAACCCCAGGATCGTCGAGCGACTTCACGCCGATGACGACTTTGCTGGATCCGGGCGGAATATCTTCCGGACGGGCCCGCAGGCGTACCAGCACCGAGCGGGTCGTTGCGCCGGGGAGGTCGAAGGTCGGCTCGGAGGCCAGTTCAAGGCCGGGCAGTCCGCTCGCGGTAATCCCGAAGGCTTGGCCGCGTTCCGCCGTGTTCATCACCTGCAGGCGGTAGGTGTTCTCGATGCGACCGTCCTCGGCCTCGCGCGCCAGCGCGCCGCGATCGCGGATCACATCGACCTTCAGCGGCACCCGCACAGCGACCGCCACGAACAGGGCAGCAGTCACCGCCAGCAGGATTGCTGCGTAGACCAGCACGCGCGGGCGCAGCACATGGCCCCAAATGCCTTTCGCCGCGTAGTGTTCAGTGAGCGCCCGCTCGGTCGAGTAGCGGATCAGGCCCTTCGGCATCCCCGCCTTGCCCATGACGTAATTGCAGGCGTCAATGCACTCCGCACAACCAATGCATTCGTACTGGAGCCCGTTGCGGATATCGATTCCGGTCGGACAGACCTGCACGCACAGCTTGCACTCGACGCAATCGCCGAGGCCCTGCTCGGGGCGCGTGGTCTTCTTGCTGCCGGCGCCGCGTGGCTCGCCGCGCTCACGGTCGTACGTGACGATCAGCGTGTCCGGATCGAACATCGCGCTCTGGAAGCGGGCATACGGGCACATGTACTTGCACACCTGCTCGCGCATCCAGCCCGCGTTGCCGTAGGTCGCGAAACCGTAGAAGAGGATCCAGAACAGCGACCACCCGCCGGCCGCGAAGGTGGCCACCTCGACCGCGAGCCCGCGGATCGGCGTGAAGTAGCCGACAAACGTGAAGCCGGTCCACAGCGCGACAGCGATCCACGCGCCGTGTTTGAAGGTCTTCAGTGCGAGCTTGCGTGCCGACAGCGGCTCCTTGTCGAGCCTCATGCGCTTGGCGCGGTCGCCCTCGATGTGCCGCTCGATCCACAGGAAGATTTCGGTGTAAACCGTCTGCGGGCAGGCGTAGCCGCACCATAAGCGACCGCCGATCGCGGTGAACAGGAAGAGCGTGAGCGCCGCGATGATGAGGATCGCCGTCAGGTAGATGATGTCCTGCGGCCACATCACCATGCCGAAGATGTAGAACTTGCGCGCCGCGAGGTCGAAAAGTAGCGCCTGGCGTCCGTTCCACTGCAGCCACGGCAGACCATAGAAGACGATCTGCGTCGCCCACACCGCCGCCCAGCGCCACTTCTGGAAAAAGCCCAGCGAATCGCCGATACGCTGCCGCGGATAGATCTCCTCGCGTTTGGCGTACAGCTGGAGCTCGATCTCACGCGGCTCCGCCTGAAGCGCAGCTTTCGTGACGCCGACCGGTGCCGACGGGGCGCGCTTGACCTCTACCGCGTTGTCCATGGGGTTACTGCCTTCGAATCACGAACACGGCGCCGTGAATCGGCGCCGCATTCATCCGCAGCCTCCTACTTTGCCGGAGTGGCAGCCGGAGTCGCTCCGGACGACTTGCCGCTGTTCGAGAGCGACCAGACATACGCCGCGACCAGATGGATCTCCGGCCCGGTCAGGATGTTCTTGAAGCTCGGCATGACGTTGTTGCGGCCGCCGTTGATCGTCTCCGAGATCGTCGCCGCGCTGCCACCGTAGAGCCACACCTTGTCGGTCAGGTTGGGCGCCCCGAGCGCAGGATTGCCCTTGGCGTCGGCCCCGTGACAGGCCGCACACACTGTGTCGAACTTGGCCTTGCCCCGCACGGCCTTGACGGAATCATGCGCCGAATCGGAAAGCGAGAGCACGTAGTTCGCGACGTCCTCGACATCCGCCCGACCACCGATTGCCGCACCCATCGGCGGCATCACGCCGTTGCGACCTTCGGTCAGCGTCGCCACGATCGTGGCGGGCGCGCCGCCGTAGAGCCAGTCGCCGTCAGCCAGGTTGGGAAAGCCGCGCGATCCGCGCGCATCCGAGCCATGGCACTGCGCGCAATTGTTGAGGAAGATGCGCTCGCCCATCTGCTTGGCTCGTGCATCGCCGGCGACCTGTTCGATGGGCTGTGCCGCATAGGCCGCGAAGATCGGACCGAACTTGGCATCGGCAGCCTTCACTTCGCCCTGGTACTGCCCGACCTGCGTCCATTTCAGGACACCCTGCCATTGGGTACCGAGGCCCGGGTAGAGGATCAGGTAGACGATCGAGAAGAGCACGGTGATGTAGAACAGCCAGATCCACCAGCGTGGCATCGGGTTGTGATACTCCTGCAGGTCGCCATCCCACACGTGCCCGGTGGTCTGGATCTCACCCCTGGCGTTGATCTGCGCCTTGACCGTGCGGCGGCTCTGCAGCCACAGGAACACGGCGCAGCCGACCACCGACACGATCGTGATAATTGCGATGTAGTAGTCCCAGAAGGCGCTGTAGAACTGGCTCGCCCCGATGTCGCTCATCTGTTCTTCCCCTGTTCTCCGCTGCGCGTCGCTTCCTTCTCGTCGGCGAATGGCAACTCGGATGCTTCCTTGAATCCCTTGCGTGCGCTTTTGCTGTAGGCCCAGGCCACGATGGCGATGAAGCCGATGAACCCCAGCAGGGTCAGCAGGGCGCGCGCGTCATTTAGGTCCATGACGCCTCAGCGCAGGCCCTTGAGTTCGACGCCCAGCCCCTGCAAGTAGGCGATCACGGCGTCGAGCTCGGTCTTGCCCTTTAGCGCCTCGGGCGCCTTGGCGATCTGCTCGTCGGTGTAGGGCACGCCCACGGTCCGTAGCGCCTTCATCCGTGCCTGGACATCCGAGCCGTCTAGCTTGGTCTTCTCGAACCACGGGTACGCCGGCATGTTCGATTCCGGCACCACATCGCGCGGGTTGTTGAAGTGGATGCGGTGCCAGTCGTCGGAATAGCGCGCTCCAACACGCGCCAGGTCAGGGCCGGTGCGCTTGCTGCCCCACTGGAACGGATGGTCATAGACGAATTCGCCCGCCACCGAGTAGTGGCCGTAGCGCAGTGTCTCAGCGCGGAACGGACGGATCATCTGCGAGTGGCAGTTGTAGCAGCCCTCGCGGATGTAGATGTCGCGTCCCACAAGGCGCAAGGGCTCATACGGCTTGATGCCCTTGACGGGGGTGACGACGTCGCGCTGGAAGTACAACGGCACGATCTCGACCAGGCCACCGACAGCAATGGTCAGGATGACGAGGACGATCAGCAGCGGGACACTCTGCTCGATCTTGTCATGCGTGAGTTTCATCGTGGTTCCTCTTGTCCTTTGCTTTCGGCCTCAGGCGTGGGCGACCGCGGCCGGAATCGGCGCGTCGACGGACTTGCCCGCGGCAATCGTCTTGAACGTGTTCCACGCCATCAGGAACATGCCGGCGAGATACAGCGTCCCGCCAGCGAGCCGGATGATGTAGAACGGATACGTCGATTTCACGCTCTCGATGAACGTGTAGGTGAGCGTGCCGTCATCGTTGACCGCACGCCACATCAGGCCCTGCATCACGCCGGCGATCCACATGGCCGCGATGTAAAGGACGATGCCGATCGTGGCGACCCAGAAGTGCGTGGTCACCAGGCGCATGCTGGCCATTTCGGTACGGCCATACAGGCGCGGCAGCAGGTAGTAGATCGCTCCGATCGACACCAGGCCAACCCAGCCTAGTGCCCCCGAATGCACATGGCCGATGGTCCAGTCCGTGTAGTGGCTGAGCGCGTTCACGGTCTTGATCGACATCATCGGCCCCTCGAAGGTCGACATGCCGTAGAACGACAGCGAGACGATCAGGAACTTCAGGATGGGGTCGTCGCGCAGTTTGTGCCAGGCACCCGACAGCGTCATGATGCCGTTGATCATTCCGCCCCACGACGGTGCCAGCAGGATCAGCGAAAAGATCATGCCGATCGACTGCGCCCAGTCGGGCAGCGCCGTGTAGTGCAGGTGGTGCGGCCCGGCCCACATGTAGGTGAAGATCAACGCCCAGAAGTGCACCACCGAGAGGCGATACGAAAACACCGGCCGTCCCGCCGCCTTCGGCACGAAGTAGTACATGATCCCGAGGAAGCCCGCGGTCAGGAAGAAGCCGACCGCGTTGTGCCCGTACCACCACTGCACCATCGCGTCGGTCGCGCCCGGATATACCGAGTACGACTTCCACAGACTGGCCGGTACTGCGGCACTGTTGACCAGGTGCAGTACCGCGACGGTGATGATGAACGCGCCGTAGAACCAGTTGGCGACGTAGATGTGCTTGACCTTGCGCTTGACAATGGTGCCGAAGAAGACGACGGCATAGGCGACCCAGACCAGCGTGATCAGGATGTCGATCGGCCACTCGAGTTCGGCGTATTCCTTCGACGTGGAAATGCCGAGCGGCAGCGTGACCGCCGCCGCGACGATCACCAGCTGCCAGCCCCAGAACGTGAATGCCACCAGTGGTCCGCCCCACAGCCGCGCCTGCGATGTCCGCTGGACAACGTAGTAGCTGGTGGCGAACAGAGCGCATCCGCCGAACGCGAAGATCACGGCATTCGTGTGCAGCGGCCGCAGGCGCCCGAAGCTGAGCCACGGAATCCCGAAATTGAGCTCCGGCCATGTCATCTGGGCGGCGATGATCACGCCCACCAGCATGCCGACGATGCCCCATATCACGGTCATCACGGAGAATTGCCGTACGACCTTGTAGTTATAGGTGCCCGCAGTGACTGCTGAGTTCATGTCTTCCTCTTGCGATAGTGCGTGAGCGTCCGCGCAATCTGGCGTTTGCGCGTGCCGGCCTGGAATGGGTTCTCCGTTGCTCTTTGATCGCACGGCCACCGTGGCGACCGCGCTCCGAGTCCCGGCGGGGATGGTAGAAACCCGGTGCCGCGCTACGGTTGATACAGGTCAATCGCAGCAGAACGGCTCCTCAAATCTCGGCGCGGTAACAGTGAAAGGCTTGCCGGCCACCGGCGCGATGCGGATCGTACGACACGAGGGACGCGGCGTCAGTCTTTCGCCGGCGGCCTGGAGGCAGCGTCGGTGTGGTCTTCAGGCGCGTCCGGCTCCTCGCGCAAAGCGCGAGCACCCGCATCGTCGAGACGGTCGAACTGCCCGGAAATGACGGCCCACACAAGGATCGCCGCGATGGCCAGGACCAGCAGCACCGACAGCGGGATCAGCAGATACAGCGAATCCATGCAGCGTTAACGCGGACGCGCACCGCCCGTGCGCACGTTCTTTGCGCGCAGCGCGTTGGCCACGACCGCCAGGGAGCTGGCAGCCATTCCGGCCGCCGCGACCGCCGGAGAGACAAAGCCGAAAGCCGCCATCGGAATGATGACGACGTTGTAGACGAACGCCCATGCGAGGTTCTGGCGCACGATGCGGCGTGCGCGATGCGCCGCTGCCAGCGTGTACTCCACATCGGACAGGCGGGAATTGAGCACGATGAAATCGGCCCGCGCCTGCGCCAGCATGGATCCGCCGGCGAGCGCGATTGACACATCCGCCTGCGCGATCACCGGGGCATCGTTGAGTCCATCACCGAGCATCGCGACCTGATGGCCAGCGCTCTGCTGCCCGGCGACCCAGCTGCGCTTGCTGTCCGGCGTCTGGTGTGCAAGCGCGCGTTCGATGCCAAGCGCTTTCGCCACTGTCTGCACCGGCTCGCGACGATCGCCCGACAGGAGAACGACCTCGACGCCGCGTGCCGCGGCCGCATCGACCAGCGCAGGCGCGTCGTCGCGCAGGCGCTCGCCGAAGGCGAAGACGGCGATTGCTCCCGCATCGTCCGCCAGCACGATGTAGCTCGATGCCGCAAGTCCTTCGTTCGTGACGATGGCCGCCACGCCGCCTCGCTGCGACGCCAGCTTCTCGGGCAGTGCGAAGTCGATCTTGCCGAGCCGGTAGCGTTGCCGGCCGACGGTCGCCTCGATCCCTGCCGAGGCTTCGACACGCCCGTCGGTCAGCGTCGGCAACGGCATGGCCAGCGTCTGCGCCGCGTGCAGCAGTGCCCGCGCGTACGGGTGGGTCGACATCGTCTCCATCGAGGCCGCGATCGCCAGCATCTGCTCCGGATCGCCCTCGCGCAGCAGCAGCTGCTTGAGCAGCGAAGGATCCCCGGTCGTCAGCGTCCCGGTCTTGTCGCATGCGAGTACGTTGACTTGCGCCAGGGTTTCCAGCGCCGCAGTCCGGGCGAGCAGCACACGACTTTGCGCAAGGGCGGACTGCGCTGCCGAAAAAGCGGCTGGCGCGGCCAGCGACAGGGCGCACGGGCAGGTCGCCACCAGTACCGCGATCGCATTCGGCAGCGCCTGCGCGGGATCGACGATCCACCAGCCGATGACGGTCAGCGCCGTGATCGCCAGCACCGCCCACAGGAAATACACCGCGACCCGGTTCGCAAACTCGACGACACGCGGCCGATCGCGCCCCGCTTCGTCAACCAGCCGCTGCAGGGCTGCGAGTGATGTTGCTTCGCCGCGACGTGTAACTTCTACAACCATGGGCTGATCGAGGTTCACCGAGCCAGCCAGGACCGGCGCCCCGGAAGATTTCTCGATCGGCGTCGATTCGCCGGTCAGCCACGCCTGCGAACAGCTCGAACGGCCATGGACAACAACGCCGTCGGCGGGAACGGTTTCTCCCGGCGGAACGAGGACACGATCACCGACGCGCAGCTTCTCGGCACTGATCGACTCCGTCGCCAGTGACGAGGGGAAAGCCACCAGGCGCTGCGCGCCCAGCGTCGAGTGCCGGCGGGCATTCTCGATATGCTCGCGCGCTGCGGCGAGGCCGCGCGCCAGCAGCCAGCGGGTACCCAGCACCAGCGCGACGAACATCGTCACCGAGTCGAAGTACACATGGCCGCGCGCAGTCATCGTCGCGATCCCGCTGGCGACAAAGGCCGCGCCGATGCCGAGCACGACCGGGACATCCATGCCGATGCTGCCAATGCGCACCTGGCTCCACGCCGCGCGATACAGGGGCTGAGCACTGAACAGCACCACCGGCAGCGTCAGGATCAGGCTGGCGATGCGCATCAGCTGCTCGATGTCCGGCGCGACATCGCCGGGCGCCGCAAGATAAAGCGGCACCGCGAGCATCATCACCTGCATCATCATCAGCCAGGCGATCAGCACCCGCAGGAGATCGACCCGCGCCGCGCGCCGCGCATCGCGTTCCGCGGCTCCTGTCTCGTAGCCGGCACGGCGGATCTCGCGCAGCACTTCGTCGCGCGACACCAGCTTGTCGTCGTAGGCGATGAATGCCCGCTGCGCCGTGAAATCGACATGCGCCTGAACCACACCAGGCAGGCGTCGCAGTTGGTGCTCGATCAGCAGGCCGCAGGCGGCGCAAACCATGCCGCGCACCTCGACACGCGCCTGCGCGGTCGGGGCGGTCGGCGCGAGCAGCGTTGCCGCGTCCGCGCTCGGCGTTATGGCTGCGTTGAGCGCTTCACGGTCGCGCGCACCAGCCTGCGCCAGGAACAGCTGTTCCGCAATGAAGGCACAGCCGTAGCAGCAGAACGACCGCATCTGCGCGCCGACCTGGCGTTGAACGACCTTGAGTCCGGCGAGAGAATCGCCGCAATGGTCGCAGACTCCTTCGGCGGGCCGTGCGGAAGGAGTCGCATCGAGCCCGGCCAGGGACGCAACCTTGGCCTTGCGTATCAGTTCAGATGGCATGCAGAAAAAAGAAAGCGGCGACCGCAAAACGCATCGGGGACCGCGCCAGCGTACCCGATGCGCCCCTCCCTTGCGGCGCCGCGCGAGACGAAAGACAACTGAAACCGCACACTACGCAGGTCGGCGCGGTCGCCGTTGACGCATGTCAACGCGCACGACGACGTCCCTCAAGCCTGGAATGTGAACACCCACGCGCTTGCCTGGACGCCTGCCGCGCGGCTCCTTCAATCTTCCGACCGCTGCGTGCAGAATCCGGCTTTGCGTGGGGGGATGCCGATGCAGCGTGTGAGGCTGTTCGCCAGTGCTGCGTCGGTCGTTGCCGCAGTAAGCGCGTGCGGCGGCGACTCGTCCCCGGCTCCGGTTCCACCGCCACCGAGCCCTGCGCCTGCCCCGGCCCCTCCGCCAGTCATCCTGCCGCCGCTCATCACGGACGCGGAAGTCCGCATCTCCGCCGATACGACGTTCTCGGCCAGCTGCTCAGGCACCAGCAACGGCACCGAGTACCGCAACGCCGAGGTCGAGCCGCAGGTTGCGCTGAATCCGTTCGACCCGGACAACCTCGTCGCAAGCTGGCAGCAGGACCGCTGGTCGTCGGGCGGCGCAAGCGGCATCGTGACGGCCAGCAGCACCGATGGCGGGGTGACGTGGACACGCGCCGCATTCGCGGTATCGCGCTGTGGCGGCGGCAATTCGTCGAACGGCGGGAACTACGGCCGCGCCACAGATCCCTGGGTGACGTTCGCTCCAAACGGCGTGGCATTCCAGATGGCGCTCGCATTCGAGGGCAGCGCGTTGCAGCCCGGATCCTCCAGCGCGATGCTGGTGGCTCGATCGACCGATGGCGGACGCAGCTGGAGTCCGGCGACCCCGCTGATCGTCAGCGGCAGCAACTTCTTCAACGACAAGAACAGCATCACGGCCGATCCGACGGATGCCGGGTATGTGTACGCGGTATGGGATCGCCTCGCCCTCGCGGGGGGCGGCCCGGCGCTACTGGCGCGAACGACCGACGGCGGGCTCACTTGGGAGGGGGCGCGGGTGATCTACGACCCCGGCTCGCGCTCGCAGACGATTGGCAGCCAGATCGTCGTGTTGCCCAACGGCACGCTCGTGAATGCCTTCACGCAGATCGACTCGGGGCCCAGCGGCACCGAGGCGGCATCGATCCAGGTGATCCGCTCGACGGACCGGGGCGGCAGCTGGAGCGGCCCAATCAAGGTGGCGGACCTGCTCGCGGTCGGAGCGCGTGATCCGGTCACGCGGCAGCCAATCCGCGACGGTTCGATCATTCCGGCTGTCGCTGCCGCACCCAATGGCCAGCTGCTGATCGCCTGGCAGGACGCGCGCTTCAGCGGCGGGACGGTCGATGGCATTGCGCTGTCACGCTCGGGCGATGGCGGTCTGACGTGGAGCACGCCGGCGCAGATCAACAGCGCCCGCAGCGTGCCGGCCTTTACGCCGACGATCCGGGTGCGCGCCGATGGCACGATCGGCATCACGTATTACGACCTGCGCAGCAACACCGATGACCCGGCGACCCTGCCGACCGACCTGATCCTGGCGCGCTCGATCGACGCAGCAAACTGGACCGAGGTGCGGCTGACGCCAAGCTTCGATCTGACCAACGCGCCGCAGGCCGGGGGCTACTTCATCGGCGACTATCACGGCCTGGCAGTCAGCGACAACGTCTTCGTCCCGGTATTCGTGCGAACCAACGTGGGCACCGCCAATCGCACCGACGTGTTCGCGCTGTTCGCGCGTTCGATCGCCGCGACGGCCAGCAGGACGGGCGCCGCACGCACGACCGCCTCGCCGGCCGCGCCACCGATCGACGGCGCGACGCGGGAGCGCGCCAGCGAGCATCTCATCCGCGTGATGGAACGGCGCCTCCCGGGCTGGACGCGCTGGCGTGCCGAAACCGCCGCACCGCGCTGACGACGCCACTCAGTGCGCCTGCAGCATCGCGCCCATCTTCTCGTGGATCAGATTGATCGCCTTTAGCGGACGCAGCATCACTTTGAAGTCGACGATGCGCCCCGCGTCATTCCAGCGAATCATGTCGACACCGTTGACCTCGATGCCGTCGATCGTGACGAGGAACTCGAGCACGGCCTCGTTAGTGGCGCGACACTCCCGCACGTAACGAAAGGTCTCGTTGCCGAACACCATGACTGCCGCTGCCAGGTACATCGCCGTGATCGGGCGGCCGCGTTGGGGTGTGTGCACGACCGGCGAGTGAAAGACCACGTCGTCAGCCAGCAGCTCATCCAGCGCATCGATGTCACGCTCGCGCACGATACGGTGCCACTCCTCGATCGCGTTGTTCACTCCGGTTCTCCTCATCCCAATAGATCGGCAGGAACGGCGTCCGGAGCGCACCGCTGGCAGGCGCAGCGCTCTACACTTCGCCCACCTCCCGCCTTTCGTCGCGCCATGGACACCCTGGATTCCCGCCGCGCCACCGTGCGCGCCCGCATCGAAGCACTGCGCCAGGCGATGGCGCGCAACGGTCTGGCGGCCATCATTGTGCCGTCGAGCGACCCTCACCTTTCAGAGTACCTGCCGGAACGCTGGAAGGGACGGGAGTGGCTCAGCGGGTTCACCGGTTCGGTCGGCACGCTGATCGTGACGCGTGACGCCGCTGGGCTCTGGGTCGACAGCCGCTATTGGACCCAGGCCGAGGTACAACTGGCCGCGACTGGCATCGACCTGATGAAGATCCCGGGTGCGGGCAGCCTTGCTCACGTGGACTGGCTCGCCGGCACATTGAAGTCGGGCGACGCTGTCGGCGTTGATGGCAACGTCCTTGCCCTTGCCGCCGGGCGCGCGCTGGAATCCGCGTTGACCGCCAAAGGCATCCGGCTGCGCACCGATTTCGACCTCCTGTCCGAGGTGTGGCCGGATCGCGCCACACTGCCGGTTCCGCCGATCTTCGAGCACGTTGCTCCGTACGCAAGCACGCCGCGCGCGACCAAGCTCGCGACGGTGCGCGAGGAAATGCGCAAGGCCGGTGCCACCCATCATCTCATTTCGACACTGGACGACATCGCCTGGCTCACCAACCTGCGCGGCGCCGATGTCAGCCATAACCCGGTGTTCGTCGCGCATATGCTGCTCGACGCACGTAGTGCGCGCCTCTTCGTCGCCGATGGCAAGGTCGAGAACGCGCTGGAGGCGCGCCTCGCCGACGACGGCATCAAGGTCGTGTCCTACACGCAGGCGGCAGCGGCGCTCGCCGCGCTGCCGCCGGCCGCCACGCTGCTGATCGACCCACGCCGCGTCACACTCGGCATGCGTCAGGTCGTGCCGGCCGGCGTCGAAGTCATCGAGGCGATCAACCCGACGACGATGGCGAAGTCGCGCAAGACCTCGGCCGAAGTCGCGCACATCCGCGCGACGATGGCCCAGGATGGCGCCGCGCTAGCCGAATTCTTTGCGTGGTTCGAGGCTGCACTGGGCAAGGAAGCGATCACCGAGCTCACGATCGATGAGAAGATCACCAGCGCCCGCGCACGCCGGCCGGGGTTCGTTTGCCCCAGCTTCACGACGATCGCCGCATTCAACGCCAACGGCGCGCAGCCCCACTACAAGGCCACCGAGGAATCGCACGCAACGATCGCCTCACCGGGTTCGACCGGCAACGGCATGCTGCTGATCGATTCCGGCGGCCAGTATCTTGGCGGCACCACCGACATCACGCGGGTCGTGCCGGTCGGCGAGACGACGGCCGCGCAGCGCCGCGATTACACCTTGGTGCTCAAGGGCATGATCGCGTTGTCGGTCGCGCGCTTCCCGCGCGGCACGAAGAGTCCGTTGCTCGACACGCTGGCACGCGCGCCGATCTGGGCTGCCGGCATCGATTTCGGCCACGGTACAGGTCACGGTGTCGGATATTTCCTGAACGTGCACGAAGGGCCGCACGGCATCACGCCGCACCTCGCGCCGGAGCCGCAGACGGCGATGGAACCCGGGATGATCACGTCCAACGAGCCGGGCATTTATCGTCCGGGCAAATGGGGCGTGCGCATCGAGAACCTGGTGCTCAACGTGCCGACCGACCGAAGCGAGTTCGGCGAGTTCCTCCGCTTCGAGACGCTGACACTGTGCCCGATCGACACCCGGTTGATCGAGCGCACGCTGATGCGCAACGACGAAATCGGCTGGCTCAACGCGTATCACGACGAGGTGCGGCGTCGCGTCAGCCCGCTCGTCAGCGGCGCAGCTGCACAGTGGCTGCAGGAGCGCACCGCGCCGATCTAGCCGGTGCGCCGCGGGCGTGGCGAGGCAATCACGCCATCGCGCCGACATCGGCGAGCATGTCGCGATGCTCGCGGCACTCGGCTCGGGGTGCAGCCGGCGCGGCGATCTGCGGTCGCACGGCCAGTTGCAGCGGCACTGCCGTGCGCTGTTCGGCGATGAAGCGCACCGACGCGTCGACGACGTGCAGGTCGCGGAGGATGCGACGATGGCCCAGGCCATCGGTCACCAGCAGACGTGCATTCGGGGCCCGGGCGTAGACGTGTCCGTTCGTGATAGGCACCTCGGCGTCCTTGGTGTCGTGCACAACCAGCAGCGGAGTGGTGAGTCGACGCGCGAATTCCTCGTCGGCCACCAACTCGGCCATCGGCACGCCTGCATGGGCCTCGGCCTCGCGCTGGACATCATCGAGCAGCGCATCCGGCGCGCCAAGGCTGCGCGCGACCCACCTCAGGAATGGTCGCGGATCGGTGGGCGGCGCGATCAGCACCGCAGCCGGTACTGCCTCGGGGAACGCGGCGAGCACTCCGGCGACAGCAGCCGCGCCGAGCGAGTGACTGATGACGCCGGCCGGGTGATGAACTTCGTCCAGCAGCGCGGACACGGTGCGGATCATGATTGGCAACGTCGCCTGGTCGCCCGGGCTGGCGCCATGGGCAACGTGATCGAACGCCAGTACGGCATAGCCCTGCGCAAGCAGCGGCGCGACGAAGTGCTCCAGTTGCTGCGCCCACCCGTTCCAGCCATGCACCAGCATCACCGTCGGGGCACGCACCGTATCGCCCCAGCGGTAGGCGACAACCGGACCGTCGGCCAGATTCATCGTCAGCACGTGCGGCGGCTCGGCGCTGAAGCGGCGGCGTTCAGCCGTGGCGCGGTCGGTCTTGAAGAAGCGTTGCGCGACGTGGCGTGCGGTGCGCCGCGGCGTGACGACGGATCCGACGCGCACGCCAGCGCGTCCCGCCGAGAAAAGTAGCGACCGACCGGTCGCTTTTAGGGTATGCGTGAACATGGGAGGGACCTCCTGCTAAATCAGAGCTTCAGTGGGACTGCGGGGGGAAAAGCTGGTCGAACGTGCGCTCGGCCTCGCGCAACGCATCGCGATGTCCGAGCAGACGCGCCATGCTGTCGGCGGCCGCGGCGAGACCCATCAGTGTCATGACGATCTGGTGCGGCGACAGCGGCGTGGCGATCTGCTTGAGCTCGATCGCCTTCGTGGCCTGGCGCTCGAGATAGCCGAGCCACTCGTTCCAGCTGGCGACGAGCGCATCGCGCACCTCGCCGGGCTGGTCGTCGAACTCAAGGCGCGCCGCGTTCAGCGGGCAACCGCCCTCGAGGCCGGAGTCCTGGATCCACCCCAGCCAGTGGCGGAAAATTGCCCGCAGCCGCGGTGCGCCCGCCGTCGCGGACAGCGAAGTCAACAGCACGCGTTCGCGAAACAGCTCCGAGGTGCGATGCACGACCGCCAGTTGCAGCGCTTCCTTGGTCGGGAAGTGTCGCAGCAGGCCGCTCTTGGACCAGCCGGCGCGTTCGGCTACCGGTGCGAGCGTCAGTGCCGCCACACCGATACGGCTTGCTTCGCGCATCGCCGCGTCGATCAGCGCCAGTCGGGCTTCGTCTCCTCGTTGCATGGCCCGCACATTAGCGACCGATCGGTCGCTTGTCAAGCCCTATCGCGCCCGTTTGGTCGGAAAGTCGGTCGGCACCGTCCTGGGACTTAAGCGCTTCACCCAGTGAATGCGCGCATCAAAAGAAAGAGCCCGGCCGGAGCCGGGCTCTTCCCTGCATGTCCTCCGCGCGGGGCGCCGCAGGACCGTCGCAGCGCGCCGCGCGTGACGCTTAGTTGATCCGCGTGGCGGTGATGGTCACGCGCTCGAGCGCCGCCACGTTCCGGCTTGCGTCCTCACGCGGCTGCATGCCGGCCACGGTGCTGCCCAGCACAACCACGTTGGCGACAAGGGCGACGGCGAAAGCGGCGAGCTTGGCGGCGACCGAAACGGTGTCGGTGGCATACATGGTGTGGTCCTTTCGTAGAGCGGCGTGCGTTGTCGATGAGTGGACTGTAGGCAGTCGTGACCGACCTATCGAGCGACTTGCGACAGTCCGCAGAATTCGCGGAATGAACTGCAATGGCGCTTTCGTCGCTTCCACGCGGCGTTCCTCTGTTCATCCGGCCCACACACACTTCATCTCACCCTGCCGGAGTTCGTCGCGCGCCGCTATCGCCGCTCGATCCGGCGCGGAGAATTCCTGAACCGATGACCGATACCGGAGCCGGCCCGCAGATTCTCGCGGTACCGATGTCCGGTTTCGAATCGATTCGGCGTCCTATCCATCAAGAGCACCCGGCAAGCGCCCCGGGCTCCCGGACAGCAGGCTGACCGCCCGCTGATGTGTTGAACCGCCACTGTGGAAGGAACCCTGCCATGACTGCCACCACCAACCGCATCTCCGCCGCACTCATCCTCGCAGCGGCATTCACCGCCAGCGCGAACGCCGAATACCGCTGCGCTTCCGCGCCGATCGGGCTCGACAAACGCGCCTGCGCGGCCGCCGAGCAGGGTCCGGACGTCCTGCGGCGCTTCGTGCATCAATGGGACCGCCAGATGGCGAGCCTGCGGTTCTCGGACTACGTCGACGCGAACACCGAGCGAGCGTGGGAAGCAAAGGCCAAGCTGGCCGCGCAACAGAACACCGAAGCCAGCGTGAAGGTGGCCAGCAACACGCCGCGCTAGTCGCGTTGCAGTCGCCCTGTCGCGTCACGGCTGCCTGAAGCGCCGCGGGCGGCGCGGCGCTTCAGGCAGCCGTGACGCGAAGTCTTTCTGTTCGAACTGCCAGACATCCGAAGGAGCAGTCCGCGAGCCACGACCGGCAGTAGCATCGCCGACCATGTCGTCCGCTGCGTTTCGCCGCGTCCTGGCCGCCGAGGTCGTCTCGACCTTCGGCTCGCTGATGAGCCGGCTGGCGATCCCGTGGCTGGCGGTGCTGGTGCTGAAGGCCGGCCCAACCGCGATGGCGTGGCTGGCGATGGCTGATGTCGCCGCTGGCGCACTCGCGGCATTGCTGCTCGGTGCGCTGGTCGACCGCTGGCCGAAGCGCCGCACGATGGTCGCGGCCGACCTGCTGCGCGCGGCGATGCTCTCCACGGTCCCGGTGATGGCGGCGCTGGACCAGTTGACCATCGGCTGGTTGGTGATCGTCGTCGCCGTCAACGGCGCGTTGACCGTCGCGTTCGAATTGGCGCAGTCGGCGTGGATCGCGCGCAGCACCGTCCAGGAGCACCTCACCCAGCGCAACTCCGCGCTTGCCGCCGGTGGTGCCGTCACCGAGGCCGCATCCTTCGGCATCACCGGGTGGCTGTTTCAGTGGCTCGGCGCGATCGTCGTCATGGTGACGGATGCTCTCACCTACATCGCCTCGGCCCTGCTGCTGACGAAGATCAGCGAGCCGCCGCGACTGACCGACGAGACATCCGCGCCGATGACGCTGCGTAGTCGCGCCGCCGCTCTCGCGGCCGAGGTGGGCGCGGGCCTGCACGCGACAGCGGCGAACCCCGTGCTGCGCGGGCTGGCGATCGTCGCGACGCTCACCGCCTTCGCGATGAGCTTTGCCGCCACGACCTACATGATCTACGTCGCGCGGGACGTCGGCTTCCCGACTGGCGTGCTTGGCATCCTGTTCGCACTCGGCGGCATCGGCTCGCTCGCCGGCTCCTGGCTGACCGCGCGCTATGCCGATCGCACCGATGTGCGCCTGTGGCTGGTCGGCAGCCTGATGCTCTGGGCGGTTGGGAGCGTCGCCACACCCCTGGCGACGGCAGCTACGCTGGCCGGCATGGCGTTCATCGCCATGCAGCAGATCGTCGGCGATGCCGGCGGCATGAGCTATTACATTGCCGACCGCACGTTGCGGCAGACCTACGCGGCACCTGAACTGCTGGCCCGTGTCGATGCCAGCGTGCGCACGCTCGGCTACAGCGCGACCCTGATCGGTGCGCTCGTCAGCGGCGTCCTGGCAGAGCGCTTCGGCGCCCGTGCGCTGTTGTTTGCTAGCTCAACGCTGCTTTGCATCGCTGCACTCGCGGCAGCGCTGCTGCTACGCCGACCAGAGCACTCGGGACTCACGCGCTAGCCGGACACGCCTCAGCGCGTCGCACCGGCGCGCCTTTTCTTACAGCTGCAGTTCGCATAAGCATGTGACGGATCGGTCCGGACGGCCGGTAACCCCTGCCCTACCGCTGCGACCAACGGTGGCGTGCGGAGAAGCATCGACCCGATGACCAACCGCAGCAAACCTCACCCCTATGACAGGAGCACAACCATGAACGTCCGTCCCTTTATCGCCGCAGTTGCCTTTGTCTCGTTGGCCGCGCCGCTGGTGACACACGCCGATGCCCCCTCGGGAGAGATCAATACGCTCTTCGCGATCGACCCGAGCGTGAACGTGACCGCGCCGAAGTTCGATCGTCGCCAACACCGCACTTACATCGAAGACATCCTTGCAGCGCCGACGGCGCCGAAGCCGTCCACCGTAACGCGCGACCAGGTTCGCAAGGAGCTTGCCAACATGCCGCCGGAGCGCGTCGGCGCCTGAGTCGACAGTCTGCGGCCGCCAAAGGCAGTCGACCTCGCGGAGCGTCCGCACAGGGCGCTCCGCACTGTGTTCAAGGCAACTTACGAAAATCCGCGACGAAACGGGTGCGGCGTCAGCGCGCCGGCTTGCCCGCCGCGAAGCGCACGACGCCACCCACCAGCGACACCGCCCACCCATTGAGCCGCGGCGGGAGCGCCAGTGGTTTAAGCAGCATCTTGGTCGACATCGTCACCGGCAGGCACGGCGTGATGCGCTCGCGCATCGCCGTCTGGAATGTCTTGTAGTCCTCGGGCGTGCTGGGTCGCTCCGGATAACGGCCGTTCCAGGCGTGACGGAAGGCGATGTCGCCATCGTCGTTGAATGCCTCCAGCACGCGCCGCAGCAGCGCACGCGCCACGCGCCAGCGCGATGGCGGGCCGTTGGCGGCGCAGTAGCGGCGATAGGCGTCGTAGAAGTGCGAGTAGTGCCTCACCTCGTCGCTCTTGAGCAGCGCAGTGATCTCAGTCAGCACCGGCTCGGTCGCGTAAGTGTTTAGCGTCTGGTACAGCGTCGAAGTGCCCGCTTCCACGACACAGCGCGCAGCCATCTCCAGCGCGCGGGAGGGTTCCAGTTCCTCCTGTGTGCACGCCGCCGCGTACTCCGGATAGAAGCCGCCGAACGCGCGCTCCCAGCTGAACTCCGGCCACACTGCCTCGACATACGCGCGCAGCGCCGCGCCGTGCTGCAACTCTTCGGGCTGCCAGTACGTGCGCAACCAGGCGGCCAGCTCGGCGTCGCCGGCGTAGTACTCGATCAGGTTGGAGGCGTAGTGATGCGTGGCCGCCTCGACCAGCGCCGAGGTCGCGAGCACGAAGTACAGCGTGTCGTCGCCGCGGACCCGGTCGGGTTCGAGCCGGGAGAAATCGATGTCGGCGAGCCGCCAGGGCAACCCCTGCGCGGCCGCACCGGTCGCCGATGCGGCGACGGTCGGGTGAGCGGTAGTCACGTTCTGTGCAATGTGATGTTCTTGTGACAGAAGTCTAACGGCTGCGCGCGGAAGACCCGGAAACGCGTAGAGTTGCCGTCTTTGGCCATGGCCCACGGGGCGTTCCTTTGAAGACCTCGGTCATCGTGGCCGTATGCGTCGCCATCGCCGGCCCCCTGCTGGCCCCCGCGGCCGAAGCCGCCAGTGAGACGCTGGCGCGCGTGCGCAACAACAAGGTCCTGCGCTGCGGCATCGGCGAGAACCTCGCCGGATTCTCTGAGAGGGACGCCTCCGGCCACTTTCGCGGCTTCAACGTCGACTTCTGTCGGGCTGTGGCAGCGGCCGTCCTCGGCGATCCGGCCAAGGTCGCCTACACGCCGGTGAGCGCGGCGGCGCGCTTTCCGCTGCTGCTCTCAGGTCGGGTCGACCTCTTGTCACACACGGCCACCTGGACTCTGGCGCGCGAGGGCGGCATCGGGCTCGCCTTCCCCGGCGTCTACTTCTATGACAGTCAGGCGTTCATGGTGCCGCGCGCGGACGGGGTGCGACGCCTCGAGGACCTCAAAGGCAGGACCGTCTGCGCCGTCAAGGGCACGACGCATGTCGCCCACCTCGAAGACGCATTTGCCACCCGAAATATCGCCTTCGTGCCGCTGGTGCTCGACTCGCAGGTCGCCGCGACCGCGGCATTCTTCGAGGGGCGCTGCCAGGCGTTGACCTCCGACCACTCGACGCTGTGGGCGATGCGCGTGCGCGCGGTCGGCGGCGCCGAGCGCTACGACATCCTGCCCGAGCTGGCCTCGCGTGAGCCGCTCGCCCCCGTCGTGCGACGCGGCGACGAGGAGTGGACCACCATCGTGCGTTGGGTGCTCAACATGCTCATCATTGCCGAACAGCAGGGACTCACGGCCGCCAACATCCGCCGTGCGCTCGAAGATCCGAGCAACGTGGCCCTGCGCCGGTCCGTTTACGAAATCCGCTCAGCCTCGCGCGCCCTCGGCCTGGCCGAAGACTGGTATCTGCGCGTCATCGAAGCCGGCGGCAACTACGGCGAAATCTTCGAACGCAACCTCGGAGCCACCAGTCCGCTGCGCATGGAGCGCGGCCAGAACCGGCTGTGGACCGAGGGCGGGCTGCTGTTCGCCCCGCCGGTACGCTGAACATGACCGAGTTCCAGACCACTTTCACCCTGATCGTGTTCGCGGCGGTCATCCTGGCGATCGCCTTCGACGTGGTCGACATGGTCCTCGCCGCCCTGCTCGGCGTCGCCGCCCTGCTCGTCGTCGGGGTCTTCGCGGCTCCGGACGGCGCCAAGATCACGCACAACTCGGGCGGGCCGATCGCACTGCTCTTCGGCGGCATGATCGTCGCGGGAGTGCTCGCGCCCACGGGACTCTTCGACTGGGTCGGCACGCGCTACCTGCGCTTCACCCGCGGCAGCGGCAAACGCTTCCTGATCGGCCTCGTCGTTCTGGTCGGCGCGCTGTGTGCCGTGCTGCCCAACGCGACGACCGTCGTGCTGCTCGCGCCGGTCATCATCCGCGTCGCCCGCGAACTCGACATTGACATCGTGCCGCCGATGATCCTGACCGCCATTGTCAGCAACACGGCCGGCCTGCTCACGCTGGTCGGCGACCCGGCGACCTTCCTCGTCGGAAGCTCGATCGGCATGAGCTTCGGCGAATACCTGCAGAAGGTGAGCCTGGGCGGGTTGCTGACATTGCTCGCCCTTACGGCCATGTTGCCTTGGCTGATGCGCGACATCTGGAACCTGAAGCGCGAGCTGCCCGCGGAGCTGCCCCCGGCTCGCATCACGCGGCCAGTCTTCGCCACCGTGGCGCTGCTCGTGCTGGCGGTGATGGTCCTGCTTTTCCTGTTCGGTGAAGACACTCCGACGGCGATTACCCCACCGGCGGTCGCCATCGTCGCAGCCGCACTCGCCTTGCTGGTCGTGCAGGCGGCGAAGGTGGAGCCCGTCGGCGACCTGTTGAAGCGGGTGGACTGGAAGACGCTGCTCTTCCTGGTGCTGCTCTTCGCGCTGGTCGAGGCTTTCAACAAGACCGGCATCCTGCAGAGCTTCTCGAACCAGCTGTACGAGGTCTTCGGCACGCACACGCTGATCGTCGCCCTGGTGATGCTGGTGGGTGTCGGACTGGCCTCGACACTGCTCGCCAACATCCCCGTCGTCGCCGCGATGCTCTTCGTCGCGAAAAGCTATCTGATCATCGCCGAGCTCGTGCCCGAGCAGGCGCTCGATCCCACGTTCGCCAACTGGCCCGCGGCTACGCTGCCGCTCTTCGTCGCGATGATGTTCGGTGGCACGCTGGGCGGCAACGCGACGCTGATCGGCGCCTCGGCCAACGTGGTGAGCGTCGGCATCTGCGCGCAGGAAGGCCGCCCGGTGTCCTTCGTCGGCTTCATGCGCTACGGCGTGCCCGTGGTCATCGTGCAACTCGCCATCTCGGCGCTCTACGTCCTCGCGCTCGACTTCCTTATCACGCGCTGAACAGCACTGGTTTCGCCCTCCCCGACGCGAACTCTTTAGGGGTTCGGCCACTTGCTGCCCTAGGCGACTGACCTGACAACCGCCCACAAGCGGACATCACAAGGACCATTCGCAGTTGCCCTTCGTCAATGCGATACGACTTGACCAATGGCCTACCTTGGCAGTCTGTCGCGCACAGCGGCAGCTAAAAGCCCCGAATCGGGTCATCTTGCCCGAGCGTCGCCGGGGCGGTCGAGGAACGTGAGGGTTCCGTTGACAGTAACGGCTCGTGAACCTATCGTGCGCCGACCTTTTTCTTGAAGGGGAGGTCGTATGACGTTGCGCTCGCTGGGTGCCGTTGTCGAGGCGCCACTTCACCGAGGTCTGTGGGTCGCGTTGGCGACCGTTGCACTGCTCTCTGCATGTGCCCACAGCCCCACGGAGCAGGTCAAGAGACCGTGGTTTTCCGCAACGTCAACCAATCAGTGGAACGAGGTCGCCAACGATCTGATCGCGCGCAATGCGGTCGGGCAGGGGGGAGCGCTGCGCACGCTGGCTTACCTGAACCTCGCCATCCACAACGCGATTGCGCAGTCGGACAAAGAAAAGCAGTCATCCGATGGCGCCGTCGCCGGCGCCGCGGCCTCGGTGCTTTCCCAACTGTTTGCCAAGGACGAGGCGGCCATCAACGCCCGCCTCCAGCGCGAGATCCAGGCGATCGGCTCGGGTCAGCGCGCCGCGTTCCAGGCTGGCGTCGACCTCGGCCGCAAAGTCGGCGATCAGGTCATGGCGCAGGCGCGCACCGACCGGGTCGCCGCAGCCTGGACGGGCACCGTGCCGGTCGGCGAGGGCAAGTGGGCAAGCCTTGTCAATCCGCCAGCGCCACCGCTCGCGCCGGCGCTGGGCAATGCGCGCACGTTCTACATGAAGGCCGGCGATGAATTTCGCGCGCCGCCGCCGCCAGCGTGGGGCTCGGCGGCTTTCCAGGTGCAGATCGTGGAAGTGCGTACGATCGCCGACAGCCGTACGAACGAGCAGATACGCATCGCGCAGTACTGGGAAGACCTCACCGGCTCCTTTGCGGCCGGCGCATGGAATGTCCGCGCGAGGAACGCGATGGCGGCCAAAGGCGTCGACGAAGCGGCCACCGCCCGCGCGCTGGCAATGATGCACATGGCCGGCTTCGACGCCCTCGTCGCCTGCCATGACTCCAAGTACACCTATTGGGTGCCGCGTCCCGCGCAGGCCGACCCGAAGATCACGCTGGCGGTGGGAGTGCCGAACCATCCGTCCTACCCGGCCAACCACGCCTGCATTTCCGGAGCGATGGGCCGCGTGCTGGATGCGCAGGTTCCCGACAGCAATGGCATGTTCGAGAAAATGGGCAAGGAGGCCGGTGCCTCGCGCCTCTACGGCGGCATTCACTATCGGATGGACCTGGACGCCGGCGACGAAATCGCGCACAAAGTCGCCGCGCGCGTTCTGCAAACCGGCCCGGCAAAGGGGCAGCCTTATACGCCGGCCGGACGCTGACAACGGGCACTTGTGAGTCCGTCCGCGGCCTTCGGCTGCGGACGGACCCCGGCATTGGAGCAGCCTGAGATCGCGCGCAGGCGACTTTTGCATTCGGCCGGGAACTGTCAACGCGTTGCGCTACTTCGATGTTGTCCAGGAGTCCTTCAGAGACACGGCTAGGTTAAACACCGGTGTATTCGCCGTGTGATCCTTGAGATCCGCCACGAAGTACCCGTTTCTCTCGAGCTGGAACTTGTCATCGGGCTTTGCGTTCGCGAGCGAGGGCTCGACGAACGCGCGCAGCACCCGCTTGCTGTTGGGGTTCAGCAGCTTGAGAAAGTCGCCTTCGCCAGCGTCGGGGTGGGGGTCGGTGAACAGGCGGTCGAACACGCGCACTTCTGCGGGGATGCTCGCAGCCGCCGGCAGCCAGTGGATGGCGGTCTTGGTCTTGACGCTGTTCTGACCGGGTGAGCCGCTCTTGGTCTCCGGCAGGTATTCGGCGTGCACTGCCGCGATGTTGCCGGCGGCGTCTTTCTCGACCTTCGTCGCGCGGATCACGTACGCGTAGCGCAGCCGCACCGGCTGGCCGGGCGCGCCGTCCTTGCCGAGCGCGAGGCGGAAGTAGTCGGCCGGCGCGTTCTCGATGAAGTCGTCGGCCTCGATCCACAGTTCGCGCGCGAACGGGATCGTGCGCGTGCCCATCTCCGGGTGCTGCGGATGCACCGGCAGCATCACGTCTTCGGTCTGGCCGGCCGGGTAGTTGTCGAGCACGAGCTTCAGCGGCTTGAGCACCGCGGTGGCGCGCGGCGCGCGCGCGTCCAGATCGTCGCGCAGCGCCTGTTCGAGCAGGCTGTAGTCGATCCACTGCGTCGACTTGCTGACGCCCGTGCGCTCGGCGAAGAGCTGCAGGCTCTGCGGCGTGTAGCCGCGCCGGCGCAGGCCGACGATGGTCGGCATGCGCGGGTCGTCCCAGCCGTCGACGTGTTTCTCCTCGACGAGCTGGATCAGCTTGCGCTTGCTCATCACCACGTAGGTGAGGTTGAGCCGGTTGAACTCGTACTGGCGCGGCAGCAGGAACGGGTTGGCCTTGCGCTCGTCCAGTGCAGATTGCAGCAGCGGCGTGAAGCACTCGGTGTGCTCGAGCAGCAACTTGAAGAACTCGTCGGCGTCGCTCGCGGCGAGGTCGGGGTTCCTGCTCCAGCTCGCGAACATTGTTTCGGCGCGGCGCTCGTAGCGACTAGCGCCGAGCTTGTCGGGCCTTTCCGCGGCCACGTTGCGGCAGTGGAGCGCGAACTCGCGCTTGGCTTCTGTGCCGGCGTCGCGGATCTCTTCCAGCGCGGCGCGTGCGGCCTCGTACTGGGGCGTGCGCAGCAGCGGCACGATGCGCTCGAGCGTCCAGTCGTAGAACGGCCGCTGGTCCTCGAACTCGAGCGTGCAGATCGAGTGCGTGATGTTCTCCAGCGCGTCCTCGATCGGGTGCGCGTAGGCGTACATCGGGTAGACCTTCCACGCGTCGCCCGTCATGTGGTGCTCGGCGAAGCGGATGCGGTAGATCGCCGGGTCGCGCATGTTGATGTTGGGCGAGCCCATGTCGATCTTGGCGCGCAGGATCATGCTGCCTTCGGGGTGCTGGCCGGCGCGCATCTCGCGGAACAGGCGCAGCGATTCCTGTTTCGGCCGGTCGCGGAACGGGGAATTGGTGCCGGCCTGGGTCAGCGTGCCGCGCGTCTCGCGCGTCTCGTCAGCGCTCTGCTCGTCGACGTACGCGTAGCCGGTCTCGATCAGGTACTCGGCAAAGCGATACATGTCCTCGAAGTAGTCGCTCGCGTGGTACAGGTTGCTTTCTTTGCCGTGCTCCCAGTCGAAGCCGATCCAGCGCACCGAGGCGAGGATGCCGTCGACGAACTCCTGGTCTTCCTTGACCGGGTTGGTGTCGTCGAAGCGCATGTGGCAGCGCCCGCCGAAGTCGCGCGCCAGGCCGAAGTTCAGGCAGATGCTCTTGGCGTGGCCGATGTGCAGGTAGCCGTTGGGTTCCGGCGGAAAACGGGTGCGGATCTTCGCTGGGTCGGCCGGCGCCTTGGCGTGTAGGTCGTAGACGCCGGGCTTGCCGCCCCAGTGGCGCGGCTCGTAGGTGCCGCGCGCCAGGTCCGCGGCGATGATGTTGCGGATGAAATTGGTCGGCGTGGCCGGGGCCGGTTTCGCGCCCTTGCCCGGTTGTCTGCCTCCCTTGGGTGCGCCGTGGTCGGCGGTTTTGTTGTCCATGCTCGGTGCAATCGGTGTGTCATCCGATTGTAGCCACGGAGATTGCATCGCAACACGCGCTGCGTCAGGCGATGCGCGCGAACAACAGGGGCGAAAGCGACGTCCGGAGCGCGTTCCGGACCCGCTTGAGCCCCTTGCTAAGCAGGTTTCAGCGCCTGGTCTTTGGCGAAATTGCGCTCCAGCGCGCACTGGAACCCCGCGATTGCGGAGGAGCGGCCGCGCACGCTGGCAACGCACTCACTAATGCCAGTCACCGATCCTGAGGTCGTCGGGCGCAGGCCTGCCCTGGCCGCTCTCGACGAGTTCCCTGAGGCTGAGCAGGAACGTTGCCCACTTCGTGCTGCAGTGGGCGGTGAACTCCACTTCCTCGCGCCAGTTGCGGTGCCCGAACAGCACTACGGTGTAGCCGTCATTCCGGGAGAGAGAGAAGTCGACCTCGGTGCCGACCCATTCCTCAGGGCCGCCCTTGACGCGCCAACGCACGCGTTCGTCGGGGGTCAGTTCGAGCACGTCCATGTCGAACCCTCCGATCTCGTCTCCGCCTGGCGTGTGGAAGCGAAAGGCAATGGTTCCGCCGATTTTCGAGTCTCCGGTCGTTGCCTTTGTCCACCAGCCTGCCAGGCCGTCGATCGTCGAAAGCGCCGAGTAGACCTTCGAGGGCGCCGCCTTGATTCCAACTCTGTGAACGATATCCACCATCTTTGATCTCCTGGTCAGGGTTTCGGGCGGCGCACCGCGCGGACTTTGCCGCTCGCTCCGCCGCCGCAATAGAAGAGGCTTGCGCCGTCCGACTCGAGCCCGCTGACGCCGGTGCCGTGCGGCATTTCGAGCCGCTCGAGCACTGCGCCGCTTTGCGGGTCGATGTGCCGGAGTTCGCTCTCGTCGCCTTCCCACGTGCCGTGCCACAGTTCGCCGTCGACCCACGTCACGCCGGTGACGAAGCGGTTCGATTCGATCGTGCGCAGGATGGCACCCGTTTCCGGATCGATCCGGTGGATCTTGCGATCGCGGTACTGCCCAACCCACAGGCTGCCCTCGGCCCAGGTGAGCCCCGAGTCCTGGCCGTGGCCCGGCGCCGGAATCGACGCAACGACGTCGCCCGTGGCGGGATCGATCTTGTCGATGCGCGCTTCGGCGATCTGGTAGAGGTAGGTGCCGTCGAACGCGGTGCCCGCGTCGCCGGCGCGATCGAGCGTGCGTGCGACCTCGCCGCTCGCCGGATCGAACGCGATCAGCCGGGATCCGGTCGCGGCCCAGACGCGCTCTCCGTCGTGCGTGACACCGTGAATCTGCTCGGTGCCGGGGAAGGGGCCGTACTCACGCACGATCTCGGCCGCACGCGCTTCCTTCGCCTTCTTCATTGTGCTGCTCATCGATTGACTCCTTTGCGGCGCGCTGCATGACGACGCCGTGAGAGCAATCTAATCGAGCGGCAGCGCAGCGGGGAGTAACAAGATCGTCGTGAATCCGGTGAGCGGCGGCGCGAGCCAGCGCTTTGCGCGCGCGCGGCCGATCGACCGCACGCGTCCGCCTCCCTCCAGTTCGACGAGCGCGCGCTGCACGGTGCGCTGACTGGCGCCGAGAGCCAGCGCCAGGGCTGACGTCGACCACGCCGCGCCGTCGGCAAGCAGCGCGAGCAGCGATGCCTGATCGCCATCGATCGGCGGCACCAGGACGACGACTTTCTGCCCGGCTCGAGGCACGAGCGCGTATCCGCGCTCTGTGGCCTCGATGCGAGCCAGCGGCGCGGCGATGGCACGCAGGCGGCCCATCTCGACGCGCAGGCGTGCCCGATGCGTTTCGTTCGCGCGGCGGGTTCGAAAGGCGCGCGCGATCAGCTCGTTCCGATCGACATCGCCGGGCCACGCTTCGGCAAGCGCGCGCGCCAGCGCAAACAACACCGGCCGGCGCGCGAGCGGCAACCAGTTCGGGCGGGCGTGCAGGCCGAGACGGCAGGCGTCAACGACGAGCGCGCCCGAGGCGAGGAGCGCTTCGACTTCGTCGAGGCGCAGCGGCTGCTCGTGATCAGAGTCCATGCGCCGTGCGGCCGGGCGATCGAGCGCAGCGCGCGCTTCGGCCACTTCGGCGACGAGCGCAGGCACACGTGCGAGTTCGGCCGCTTCGCGCGCGCGGGCGAGCGCTGCCTGCGCCGGTGCCGTGCGCAGCGAGCGTAACGCGAGTTCGGCCATGGCCAGCTCGGCCACCGCCCGCAGCGTCGGTGGCGCGCCGCTCGTGTCAATTCCGATCAGCGCGGAGGCAGCCTCGTCGAGCCGGCCGAGCAGCAGCAGCAGGCGCGCTGCGATCAGTCGCGCATGCAGCGCGTTGGCTCGATCGGCGCGCGCCTCGAGCGAGGCCGCCGCGGCCAGCAGTCCGCGCGGCGAGCCGTGCAGGTCGCGCATCGCGAGTGCCACCTCGGCTTCGGCGACGACACAGCGGGCGCGCGCCAGCTCCTCGTGGGCGCCGAAGCCGCGCGCGGCGCGCCGCAGCAGGTCGCGGGCACGCGGGTGTTCGCCGAGCTGGGCCATCGCGATGCCGCGCAGCGCGAGCGCCGGCGGGTCGTCGCGCAGGGCGACACGCTTGAGGGCGCCGAGCGCGTCGCCGGCGACGAGCGCGCGCGCGGCCGCGGCGATCAGGGAGTCCATGACGACAGGCTACCTTGCGACGCGTTGTCGAGCCTGGCGCCGTCTTGCGAGATCGCTGAGGGCCTTGAAGTCCGTACCATCGGGCACCGCGGACTATTCTGGAGAGAGCTGTCATGTGCCGCAACATCCGGACCCTGTTCAACTTCGAATCCCCTGCCACCGAAGCCGAGATTCGCGACGCGTCGCTGCAGTTCGTCCGCAAGCTGAGCGGCTTCACCGCGCCCTCCAGGGCGAACGAAGCCGCGTTCGCCCGCGCGGTGGAGGAGGTCGCCGCCGCCGCGGGCCGACTGATCCAGGCGCTCGTCACGAACGCCGAGCCTCGCAGCCGCGAGGTCGAAGCAGCCAGGGCCCGAGAGCGGTCGGCGTTTCGTTTCGGGGGGAACGACTGAGGCTCAGGTCGAGTCGCCGTGGCGACGATGCTGGTGATGGGCTCGATCGAAGGACTGTCGCAGCACTACAGCGCCGACCTGCAATTGGCCGGTGCCAAGTCGGTCGCCGTGGCGCAGCGCTAAACGCGGCAGCGCTCGTCGACCCGTCCGCTATGCGGCGGATTGGATGCCGGTAATCGAGGACAGCTTCTGGCCGGCCTCGGCCTTCATGCTTCTAGCAGCAGTGCAGGATCAACCAAGGGTTCCCGAACGGCTGCATCTGGCCGAGCACGGCCGAACCATGAGCCTAAAACCAATACGCTGCCAGTTCCTCGCAGATGGCCGTGCCGTTGCACACCGGGACGTGGCGGAACAGAACGGCGCCCTGTCCCGAACCATTGATGGCAATGCTTCGCGCGTCGTAAGGGGCCGCTCCCTGCACCTGCACCGTGGACCACGCTCCCTGTGCATACTTTGAGACGAGTGCTGCCGTACCGACATTGCCGGCCATCCAGACGATCGCCAGCGTCCCACCGGGGCCGCGCGTAACTCGCATCAAATACTGATCGGAGCCGGCCACGGTCAACTGCGGAGCCACCGGTGCGGGAGTTGACCACGCGCTGCTTCCCGCCTCGCGCCGACTCCAGAGAACGCGCCACGACCCCAGCGCGCTGGAGCCTTCTGTCCAAACCGCGACGACGGCGCCGTTCGTATCGATGTTGACGGTGTAGTTGGTTACATTCGCGGCGCCCGAGTTCACGCGCTGGCCGTTGACCATCAGATCGCAGTTGAAGCCGGCTCCGCTGAGCTGCAGCCAGGGAACTACGTACTCTGTTGCCGCTGCTCTGACGGTCGCCTGCGCCTCCACATCGGCCGCAGAACAAACATATGACGCGTTCGAGTTCGAGACGGGCTGGGTCGAAATCTTGATGGGCGGAAGGACACTGCCATCAAGCAATCGCTGTTCAGCAACATACATGCTGAGATCGTCGCTTGCTAGCAAGCGGCCATGCATCTTCAAGAGAATGCGCGGATCAGCGCTTTCAGGAAAGTCGGAGGCCCGTAGTGACTCGAGTTGTGCGAGCGGGTTCAATGGAGGCAGGGTGGTTTGCAGTGTTACTCCGACTCCAAGGGATACGCTGGGAAATGGCGGAGGGGTAAGTAGTCCCGATGTGAAGCTGGCGCGACTATATAGCTGGGCAGTCGAGCCCTGGTGAAGCTGGGGAACACCTCCGCTCTGAAGCATCGGCGGTAGAAGAACAGCGTCCGCCACGTCCGGAGAGCCCAATGTCTTCATATCGACAATGCGCGAGCGCGCCGGCTCAAAAGCAGGAAAGACGCTCGCACCGTACTGATGCATCACGACGAACCGGCGATTTCCTAGCGGTCGAACTGTGAACGGTTCCACTCTCGCCGCGAAGTCCGACTCGATTACACCACTCGATAACGGAGTCGTGCCGCGATTGGCTAGATTTGCAGCTGCCAGTCGGTTAGGACCGCCGGTCGGCAGTTCGGCCCAGATCACTGTCAGCTCGCCGGCAGCATCGACGAACGCCGATGTGCCGTTGAAGCATGGGCCCTGATAGCAGGTTCCGGGCGGCAATCTACTTAGAACAGCCTTCGTGCTGTCGATGGAGGGCGGGTTGGTCGGCGCGGGAGTCGGTACTGGCGCCGGCATAGGCGGCGGATTAAGGCTCTGAGAGTCAGAGCCGCCGCCGCATCCCGCAATGCAAAGGACGCCTGCGCCGACTGCGGCCGAAACCAGCAGAGTCCTTGCAATCACGTTAACTCTCCCCCTGTTGCGATTCGCCGCGGGCCATCCTTGCCTCTCGATATTGTGTCCGGTTTTAGGACGACTGGACCACACCACCCATGAGGGCCGCAAGTGGCCGCTAGCGACGATCGTGGCCTGAGCCAGGTCGATCTTGCAGCATGTAGATGGCCGGTCCATCGGGCGTGACGATCTCGCGAACGATCCGGAAGCCGGCCTTCTGATAACAGCGGATGGCGCGAAGGTTGGTCGGCGCGGGATCTGTTTGGATTTTCGTTACCTGCGGATCGGAAAAGAGCTTCTCGACAAGCGCCCGAACCAGTAAGGTGCCCAGGCCCTTCCCGAGGAGTTGAGGATCCGCAATCGACTGATCGATTCCGCGAACGCCCGCGTCGGTTTCCTCTTCCCACCAGCCGTCGCCGCTGCCGAGAGCGACGTACGACTGGGCATATCCGATGGGCGCTTGTTCCAGCATCGCGATGTAAGGCGTCACTCGGTCCTGCGCGAGGATGCGAGGCAGGTACTTCGCGTAAACCTCCTCCAGTGTGGGTCGCGCGCTGCCGCCTCCCCACCACTCAACGATGTGAGGCCGGTTCAGCCAATCGTGGAGCATCGGCAAGTCCTGCTCCGTCATTGGCCGCAACGCAATCGGGTTAGCTCGCCAGGCGGTCGGCACTGTGACAGATGGGCTCCAGCTACTTGCTGGACCGCGGAAGGTTCTGGGCGATACGCCACTGGACACCACTCGGATCGAACACGGTGAAGTCGCGCATGGCCCACGGCTGATCTCGCGGCTCACCCATCCGGACACCAAACCGCTCCTCGACACCGACAGCCTTCAGATGGGAATGCCAGGCGTCGACGTTCTCGACGAGAAGGTGCATCTGGAAGTTCTCGATGAACGCCGGATGATCGAATGCCTGTAGCAGGAAGGCCGCCTGGCCATGTCGCACATAGGCGAGGTCTTCGGAGGTCCAGCGAATATCGAAGCCGACGGCCAGGTAGAACTCCTTTGCCCGTTCAAAGTCGCTCGCCGGGACAAAGGGTTTGGCTTCAACCGCCGTCAGGTTCATGCCCGGGATTGTGGCCGCTTTCGGGAGAGGCAGGCGCCTCGCAGGAAGGGCGGCTCCTGGCCGAGATCGCCCTTGCAGCTATTTGCCGGCGGCTGGCTTGGCGGCCTCAGTCTTGAACTTCTTGTGGCACTCGCCAATCGGTTCCGGGTAGACCTTCGGCGTCCACGTCGGGCCGCTCTTCGATTCGTACACTGCAACGATGCGATAGCGCGTGCACGGCTCGAGATCGAGCTGAAGATCGAGACTCTGAGGCCGGAACATCCCGCGGGAACTCTGGAAGCCCACCGTGATCGTGCGCTTGCCAGGCTCAATAGGGTCAGAGCGGCGTGGGTCGCTGGTGCTTGTTCCGTCGATCTTGCGGATGCTTACACGCCCTTCATTGCGCGGCTCGGCGGCCGCACCGGTCTCAACAATGGCGTACGGCTGATCGTAGGGCCCGGCGGTTGCGGAAAGCGCCGTTAGTAGTGGAATGGCAAACAAAAAACGGACTTTCATGGGTGCTCTCTTCGGGGTGCTCTCTTCGCTCGATACCACCATCGCAATTCCGCGTGAATTTCTTCACTTGTGGCCATCACAAGCTGCTGTCTCTCGTCTTGCAGCAGTGCGGGCTTTGCCGATCCCCAAAGGCTCACTATGTCAGCTTCTCTAATCGGGCGATATTGTCAAGGGTCGGGGCTCCGGTTGGTTTGAAGGTTAAATCTGGTTGTTGTGTGGGTCACGCTTCTCTACGCAGTCGGGCGCGGTGCGGCTGGCACACTGCAGGCATTGGTCGGAAGGGTCGGACGAGCCATGCTTTCGGGCGCGCTCGAAGCGCAGCTGACATTCTCGGCTTCATCCAGAACCATCGTCCACACAGTCAACGCAGAATCGGGTTTGAAGTCGCGATCGGATTAGCTCATGCGACCCCCTGCAGACGTGCGGCGCGGAAGTCGGTGCCGTCGACCCACATCCGGTGCAGGATCACTGCGAGCTTGCGCGCCACGGCGATGACAGCCCGGCGATGGCCGCGCACCTTGGCCAACCGCAAGCCCCAGGCCTTTAGCGTCGACCAGGCGTCGGAGCGGGTCATGAGCGCGTGCGCGGCCGTGTACAGCGCCTGGCGCACGTCGACGTCGCCGGCTTTGGAGATGCGGCCGGGGTTGTCCGTTTCCCCGGACTGATAGCGCCGCGGCGTCAGCCCGAAGTGCGCGGCGACGTTGCGTGACGAGCGGAAGCGGTTGGCATCGTCCACCCCCGCCTTGAAGGTGAGCGAGGTGACGGGCCCGACTCCAGGGACGGTCATCAGTCGCTGGCAGATGGGATCGTGGCGCACTACGCTCTTCACGGCGTTGTCGAGCTTCAGGTAGGTCTTGTACAGCACCGTGCGCGCATCGAGCAGCGGCAGCAGACACGTGTTGAGCTCTGGAGTCGTCGACACTGCGGCGCGCACGGTCTCATCGAAGCGGTTATGAGTGACGTGGGGCGCCAGGCGCACACCGAAGATTTTGAGCAACCCCCGCAGCTCGTTTTCCAGGTCCACGCACCTGGCAAGGAGCGCCTTGCGGCTGGCCAGCAGCGCCCGCACCTGGTGGCTCTCCAGGCTCTTCACGTGAACGGTGCGATACCAGCCGGTCCTCAGGATCTGCGCCAATCCGCGGGCGTCGTTGCGGTCGGTCTTGTTGCGCATCGCCGCCAATGTGGCGGCGGTCTGGCGCGCCTCGAGGCAGATCACCTCGAAGCCGGCCTTCTGCAAGCCATAGGTCAGGTACTGCGTCAGGGTGCCGGCCTCGAGCCCAACTTGCTTGATCTCTGCCTTGCAGCGTTGAAGCGCGGCTACGATGAGATCGACCTCAGCAGGGACCTTGCCCTCGTACTGCACCGCACCTGCCTCGTCGACCACGCAGATCGACACGGAACGCAGCGACACATCGATACCGGTGAAGTACTTCATGCGATCTCTCCTTCGCAGGGTGGGTGTCCCGCGAGTCTATGGAGAGCTCGACCCTACATAGCGGTCAGCCCGATTACCGATGCTTTCGGCGCGAAGTCGACGGCGGCTTTCGGAATTCGCTCGCGGCTGCTCAGGGTCGCGTGCCGTCTAAGTCGTGCCTACCAGGAATGTCTGCAGCGCTTTGTTAGCGGCCGTTGTCGCTCGGGCCGTAGGGCAGGGGACTTGGCCGTTGCGGGGTAATGTCAACTTTCGGGCAGGGCACCGATGCGCGCTCGCGAACCAAAGCGGAAGTCGAACGCGCCGCTAAGCTGCTCGCCAATCAAATCGGCAGCTTGCAGGCCCCGTGTGATGCCTCGCAGATTGCGCGAGCGACACTGGATAATTAGGCGCCATCGCCGCTTTCCGTGCACTGCGGTCGCGCGATCGCGTGAATATTCGGTATCGAAGTTCTCCGACTCGAATTAACCTTGCTTCGGTTGCGGTGCGGAGAAGCATATGAAGACGACGCGCTTCGGGCTGGCTTGTCTGGCTTTGATCTCATTCATTGCCGGGTGCGCTGTACCCGGCACCCGCGTTAGCGGCGGCGACAAGCAGACCTCGCCGTATTCACAGTCCGAAACGGCATCAACCACTGCTTTCGCGGAAGGGCAAACGATCGCCGTCGTGACATACAACGATGGCACTGATCCCGCCAACAAGGTCGCGTACACCGCCACCACTCGTGTGATCAGCAGCGGCGCATCGCTAATGGGCTGGTCTTACTCGACCGACTTCGGTGCGAGCTGGGTGTACGGCGGGCGCGTTAATCCGCCGAGCGGGTGGGCAGTGTTGTGGGGCGATCCGGCGATCACAACCTCGCGTAAGAGCTATGCGACGGTGTTCATCAGCGCGCTCGCTATTCCGAATTCAAAGATGCCGGCCGCAGGTATCAGCGGCTCTGTGATCGTGACGGGCGCTAACTCGTACATCGGCGGAGCGTGCATTGCCCGCTCGACTGACGGCGGCAAGAACTTTTCGAACTATCAGTGCGTGTCCAATACCGAGAAGAACAACACCCCGGAAAGCGAAAAGGGGCATTTCTACGATGGCGGCAGCATGGCGGCGGGCGAGGACGGCGCCATCTATGCCGGCTTCGTAGACGTGACCGAAAGTGCGATTGCGATCTGGCGCGCTGCCGACCACAACTCCAAGTTCGTCAAGATTGGCAATCCGTTTCCCGGGATCGACATCTTCGCGCATCCGCGTCTGCGCGCGAGCCCATTTGACTCCTCGCTTTACGTCGCGGGTCAGTCTTCCAATGGGCAAGTATTTATCAATCGGTTCCAAAACGGAAACTGGGGGTCGCCCATTAGCGTCGGCTTCGGTGCCGTCTATCCGTGCATACCGCTGGAGCAGGACGCTTGTGAGAGCTCGACCAAGCTCCAGGTGCGAACTGGTCCGCAGTTTTCCTACGACATCGGTGCTCAGGAGCATTCAGCTCAGGATGCGATCCGCTTTCTGATCACGCATCGCGACCAGGCAACGGGGCGCCTGCATTTGATCTCGCGCTCCTGTGACCTTGCGCTGGTCTCGTGCCAAAGCTGGATCGGCACTCCGGATTGGGGTACGCCAGCGAGCAAGGAGTTTCCAATCGACTACTTCAATCCGCTGGTGCGGGCATGGCGCGGCTTCATTGGTCTGCCGCCGGTATGGATGTCGTCGTACAACTATCGCTACGGGCTGCCAGCGAGCGGCATTTACGTCTCGCGCGCGCTGCTGGCCTATCTGCCGAGCGGCGACAGGATCTGGTTTCCGGTCGATGCTTACAAGAACATGCCGGTCTGCTCGGATCTGCGCGGATACTGGGGCGACTACGACGATCTGACTTTGCTGACGTTCAAGGACAGTACGCCGCAGTGGCTGCGCACTGTGTCCGATTCAACCGCAGCGTGCGCGACCCGTTGGCAATATTCGTCAGATCCGCTGCACGTTCGGGCACTTGTCTTTCCGAAATGATGACGGCGAACAGTCGAAGCGAGGCAGTCATGCGCTTGTTGCTGGGTTTTCTTTGCACTCTTGTCACCGCCTGCGCGGCGGACGACTATCAGGCGGCGGGTGTTGAGCGGGCAGCGGGGCCGCAAGCGGCCAGCGCACGTCAAGAAAGGGCGTTCGTGCCAGTACCGCAAGTTGCGCCGTTGCCGCCGGCGCAATTCGAATACGGGAGCGGCGGCTGCGAGCCACGCTTCGCCAACGGCACCACAGGAACCTGCATCAACGGAAAACCGTGCAACGGTTTCGGCTTTCGCAATGACAAAGGCGAGCTAGTCTGCGCATGTTTCGATGTGGCGGGTGGCTGCCCCGACGCACAAGCGTGCAATTCCCGACGACGGATGTGCATGCCCCGGGACAAGATCGACGTGCAGCGAACACCGACGCAGTAGCGCCGGAGAGATCGACTAACGCCGCCGCAACGCCGTCAGCGCCATAGCGTCCGCTATGAGGCAATTCTCTCGGAGCTGTCCAATGCCATCGCGAGTGTCGACGAACCGTGCTGGTTCGAGGGCGAGCTCGATCGCGTGCGGCGAGGCTTACAGCATCGAATGCGGTAACTGTCGCGCGGCCGACGGGATGCATAGTCGGAGACTTGGCACTGGACCATCCTGAAAGCGCAGCAGTGAGCGCAATTTCTAATGGCACCACTTAGTCCTCTCCAGGCGAAGGCAACTTCCGCTTTGGGTCTCGCTCGTCCGAATCACCGCCCTGGGGAAGGGCGCGGAGCCAAATTGCTGGCCTCGAGAGTGCCCTTGCCGCCGCCCAAAGCCAAATCCTGGCGCAGTCCAAGGCATTGACCGAGATTCTCGGCCGGATGGACACCATGCAGAAGGCGATAACCGCACGGACCACAAGTCCCGGTCAGAAAACCTCGGGAATGGTCCGCAGTAGAACCAACCAGGTGAACGCGCTGCGGACGCGGGCAGCAAAGGCCACCAAGTAGCCAAGACGGACCGGCCCGACCCGGCTCGCAATCCTTCGCAACTGGCTTAGGAGCGCCGGCGCGGTATGCACGGCTTGTTAACTTTAGTGAGGCCTCTTCGCACTTGGTCCGCCAGCCTCAACATGCAGCGGCGAATCCGCGGCACCGCAAGCTGTAGCCGAATGCGCGTCCCGTTGCCAAACGCCACGCCTGACTGTAGTAAAAAGCGTATTAGCTTGCTGACTATCACTAAGTCATTGATCGTTCGTGGCTGCCGGGAAGATTTGGCTACATGCAATGAACCGAAGCCCGTTTTTGGTCGGCCGCCCTTGTTTATTGACTTCGTATAATGTGTATTATGTCAACTTAATAAGTTGCTTAGGTTTCATCGGCAAGTCTTTGTTTGTCGACGCCAATTCCCCCTGGCGGACGCACGTTAAGTGCAGACTACTAATTTGACCTACCCTGCGACTGCACATCAAGGACTTACGCGTATTGGCCAGTACAAAGCGAATTTAGTTGTCGACGACTGGGGATGCGGCCCATCTTCCGCAGAATTGGTTGTCGCGCATCGGCGGCGCGCAAGTTCCTCCTCGCCGCTAACGCGAAGGACCTGCCGATTACCTGTGGCAGGACCGACGAAGTTACCTGCCAGGAAATGGGGCCAAGGCTTGCGCGCCCGGCAGATTCTGGGATTCAGGGCGGCGCGAATCCGTAGCTCTGGCTGACGGGCGCGGTCGGGCCTGCGGCCAAAGTACCAATACGGGCCTATCGAAAGACGCCGGGCCCGACCTGTTTGATCCCAACTAGTAAGCCGACTCGAAAGAGCTCCGAGCGCGCTTTAAGATACTGCTGTA
>Ga0316600_10000141_pt1 | contig 44874 bp, 39 predicted proteins | sample OWC_soil_day5_CT_FD_207652 | JGI IMG/M metagenome (GOLD analysis project Ga0316600, IMG submission 207652) | Wetland soil microbial communities from Old Woman Creek delta, Ohio, United States - OWC_soil_day5_CT | ecosystem: Environmental > Terrestrial > Soil > Wetlands | place: USA: Ohio... | reverse complement strand
TCGTCTTGTCTATGTGCATATAAGTTTCCTTCTGTATTGCTTATTATTTCCTCATCTTCTAGTATTCTCATTGATAGATTTGCTGTAAAATTTTCTGCTGTAAGTTCACTTATATCCATATTTCTTACTCCTTATGCATATTATTAAAAAAATACAAATTTCTTCAAATATATATATTATTTGCTATTAATATATATAATCCTTCTAAAAAATTATAATTGAGGCGTATAAATATGATTTATCCAATTAATTTTAATATGTCCGGAATATTTTTATTGATATTTGTTTATGCATATCTCTATATTTTGTACCGGGAACGTTATATGGGAATATGGCTAGTAAGTTGGATTATTTACTTTTTTCGCTCCTTCTTCTTGGATGCAGGGATGTTTAATTGGATGCAGACTTCATTAGGAATTGTATCCTATCAAATCTTATCAAGTATTGCTACCTTAATGTTAGCGTATGGTACACTTCGCTTTGTAAATAAGAAGTTAAATATTTATTGGTTATATGGTGTCGTTGGAACATTACTAATGAGCATGACATTTACTTCTTTAGAATTTTCTTTTCTTTATGCTATGCTTCCAGCCACATGGTTTTGCGGTATTGTATATATATGGGTAGGGATAATCTTTATTCGTTATTTGGATTTATCCGGAGCAGGTAAATTGATAACTGGATATACATTTATTTTGTTAGGTATTCATACTTTGAATAAGCCTTTTTTGGTGAATATAGATTGGATAACTTCGTGGGGGTATCTTATCGCTGATGCTCTTCGGCTAATTATTGCTGTCGGTACATTACTGGTGTATTTTGAAAAAACTAGAATGGACTTATCCAATAAAGAAACTCAATATCGATTGCTCGCAGAAAATGCCGTTGACATCATTTATAGATATAAATTGTTGCCAACAGCTCATTTTGACTATATTAGTCCATCTGTATTTACGGTTACAGGATATAGCGACCAAGAATTTTATTCTAACTCTAATTTGTTATATAACTTGATATATCCAAATGACACACCTTTATTTCAGGATTTTATCAATGTACAGCAAAGCACAGAGGATATAGCCTTTGCTTTCCAAATCACTCATAAAAATGGAAGTATAGTGTGGTTGGAGCATAAATTTTCTCAGGTTTATGATAAAGAGGGACGGGTTTTAGCTAGAGAGGGAATTTTTAGAGATATCACCACTCGTAAAAATTTGGAACAAATGACTATGAAATTGGAAAAACTGAATATGGTTGGTCAAATGGCAGTCAGTATAGCTCATGAAATACGTAATCCATTGACTACAGTATATGGGTATTTACAATTTTTGAAAAATAAGAAAGAAGAATGCGTTAAGTATAAAGAGCAGTTCGCAATTATGACTGAAGAACTAAACAAGGCTAACGTGATTATTAGCGAATATCTACTGTTAGCTCATAATAAACGTGTTGAGCTAAAGAAGAGTGATTTAAATAAACTTATTAATCAATCGTATCCTTTATTGCAAGTTTCGACTGGAACAGCCAATATACAAGTTAAACTTGACCTTGCTGATATACCTAACCTACACATCGATGAAAACGAAATTCGTCAACTTTTAATTAATTTGGTACGTAATGGAGTCGAATCTATGCCATCGGGAGGCAACATTACCATTCGTACATTTCTAGAAAACGACAAAGTAGTGCTGGCGATTACTGATCAAGGGGTTGGTATACCAACAAATGTTCTGGAAAATATGGGGACACCATTTCTGACAACCAAAGCAGAAGGCACAGGTTTAGGGCTGCCTATTTGCTACCAAATTGTCAACAGGCACAATGCTGTTATGGATGTGTCTTCAAATGTAAATGGAACAACTTTTTTCGTGCGTTTTAAAATAAACAGTGCCGATTAATTTATATTTTCATCCTACTGTGATTTTAAGTGTTACTTTTCTACGTTGATGAAAAAGAAAATCTTGAAAGCTGTTGGAATTGGAAGGAAGACAAAATATGTACGATTTATGCAAGATGAATAAAGGATTACGATTTTCTTTGCGTAGACATTATAATTTTCGTTTGCTTTTGATGATGGTAAATAAGGTGTCAACACCTTAAAAAAACCTTATCGCGCTAAAAACAACAAAAAATAGGGTAAAATCACACAAAATATTACCATATAAATCCAAAATGAATTTTAAATGTAAAGTGCTGTGAAACCATATAAATAAAGGAAATGTGGGGGTTTTTGATAGTCGGAAATTTAGTTCCACAAATTTAATTCTTTGCTTCCCAAGCAAGACACGAGGGTTCGATTTCCTTCGCCCGCTCCAAAGAAATAACAAGGCCACACAGAGTTTTCTGTGTGGCTTATTTCTGTTGTGAAAAACATGCTTCTATAGGTTCATTTGTTTTAATAGGTAGCCTTCTGTTCAGTTTAAATTCATTATTTACGGCTACTATCTCGTTCATTTATTTTGTGTTTTGATAAAGATATTAATCATTTCAATATTATAAGAAATTTCGCTATTGGGGATAAAAATGCCAAAAGAGTTTTCAAGGAGCTTAAATTCTTCTCGTATTATTTTAGCAAGGAAAAGATTCTTCTGATAAATATTTTCAAAATTTCTGTAGTTTAAAGGATCGTTGCGAATCACTCTTTCAAGCATAGAAATATTGTGAAAAATAAATTTGACTTTAAAACTTATTTCTGGATTTAATTGCAGTTTATTTAAAAAGGAAACATAAATTTGATTTAATAGTGTATAGGCTTTTTCTGCATCTAAAAAAGTCAGAACGGATTCTAACATTTTGAGCATTTTTGTTTTGTCATGCTCAAAATAGTCGTATTCTTTATCAGTTTCTGCAGATGATGAAGAGGTATCTTCGAGTTTTTCAGGTAAGATGGTGCTACTGTTTCCGATAAGTTTGCTTGATATTTCAACTTCATTGACGAGTGTAGCCAATGAAGTGTTTGGCATCGTTGATCTGCGGGCGGCCTCTATAACCATTGGCGTACTGACCATTTTGAGTGTCTTTGTTTTTATCCCAGTTTTTTTCTCAATAATATCACCCAGAGATGTCAGTGATCCCATATCGACTAGGAGGAGGCATCCTTTGGGCGTATTGAGTTGCTGAACAAGTTGAACAGCCTTGGTTACTGTATTTTGAATAGATTCACTTAAGGGCATATTTAGCGCTTTTACATGCTTTGTCTTGAGGAGTTCATTTGCTACATCTACCATGCTGCTAGCGGTTGTATCACCATGTGTAACGACTAGCACGCCTATAAAATTTTTTTCACTAACAGTATTGGTTTTTAAGGCATTTAAGAAGACGGTAATAAAAAATGCTTCTTCTTGAGGAATATCAATAGAAAAAGAAGTTTCTAATCTTTTTTTTATTTTTTGTGTAATTGTATATTCCTTATCTGAAAGATTCAATGTGTAAGGCAATTTGGGTTTACCTACAGAAATCCCAGTTTTTATACGTTCTAATAGTGTTTCGAGATGCAGGGCCAGACTATAGATAACTTTATTGTGTGTATGTGTGTCTAAATCCCCTAGAGTGTCCTTTAAAATAGACTTAACGATATCAATTATTTTTACGTCTATGATTGATGTAAGCGCTAGCTCCGATGGAAAATTTTCTTTTTTTCTATTCCCATGGGTATAGCGGTGAAAGTAATTTTCTACTTGTAAATTGATATTCTTTTGCATATCAGTGATGGAAATACCTTGTTCGAAATAAGTTTTTGAAGATTTGAGTATCGTTTCGTAGAAATCTTCCTCTGTTTGATAATCGGGCGAAGATATGAAATTCTGAAATAGTTGATTTGGTGTGAAGTCTTGTGGATGAAAAGTTACATTTGTTAGTTTATTTAAAATAAAAAATTCAGTTGAATTTGCGTAATTTTTATAAGTAGACATTTTATCGTTTAAAAAATTTTTTATCATTTGAGATAATTTAATGATCACGTGGGGCTGCTGTTCTGTGATATATTCGACTAAAGCTTTTGCACAAGTAATTTTTATGTCGTTTTTTAATTGCCCAATATTTCCCTGACAATCATATAATAGCAGCAATTTCATTACTTCGACGGAAACGGTGATGGGGAGATTGATTTTTTTTGATTCTTCGGCAAAAAAGCTATAAATAAGATTCAGTCTGTCTTCAAGTGGACGTGCAGATAAATCTGGAATGGATATCGTGCATGGGATGCGGCGCATGAATGTTGTAAGCATATTAGAATCCGGATTTTCTGTTGTAGCTAAAATCAGGCGAATATTTGCTTTATGCAAATTATTGGTTTCTCCTAACCGTCTAAAGCTGCCGCGGTCTATTAAAGAAAAGAGCATTTCCTGCCCTTCAGGAGGTAATCTGTGTACCTCGTCTAAAAACAATATGCCGTCATTGGCTTCATCAATAAGCCCCGTTTTATCTTTATCAGCTCCGGTAAAGGCGCCTTTAATATAGCCAAAAAGATAGGAAAGGAGTAGTTGTTGATTACCTGAATAATCGGCACAGTTAAAAACGATATAAGGCGCATTCTGCGAGAGGCATCCGGAGGCTACCGCGTATTGGTACATGAATCCGGCAAACGTAGTTTTTCCTGTGCCTGTAGAACCTAAAAGCAATGTGTGTAATCCATTTGGTGGGTAAATAATCGCTGCAATTGCCTGTTCTATTTTTTCCTTTAGACTAGTGTTATAACCAATGATGCCAGAGAAAATATTTTCGGCTTGATTTCGTTGCAAGTGCTTTGATTCAGTCGTGATAGGATTACTTTTTTGAAAAACATATTTGCTTTCATTTATCATCTGCATAAATTCATTTTTAGAAGGAAAAAAACACTCAGAAATATGAATGTTCAATAGTTTTTCTAGGAGATCTTTAGAAAAATAGGTGACGGGTTTCCCGGAAATTTTTAAAAGCATATTTTCTTTAAATAAAGTATGTAAGTCTCGGCTGGCGTTACTTCTGTCAAGGTGCAATGTTTCTGAAATCGTTTCTGCTGAGCAGCCAATATTCATAATTTCATTCATTTCATGGAGTAATTTTGTATTGGAAGCTAGATTCTGTTTGGAATTTAGAAAATCAAAGATTTGTTGTTTCCTTGTAAGAAATGATTTTTTCATACATATTCTCCAGAATTATTTAAATTATTTGATAATTCATTATAGCATAATTTGTCGAATAATTTACACATGTGATTGATTTTATACACACAAACAGTGTAACTATGAAAAAAGCGTATTCCGATGCCTTAAATAACGGGATTTGCATTTACACACATAGGTTGGCATGGCACTTGCAATGTATATGGACAAAGAATTTTAATACAACATGATAATTTGAGGTGTAGATGATGAGGGTGTTGGTTACGGCAAACAGTTTCGGAAAATATGATCATCAAGCGAGAAAAATCTTGGAGATGCATGGTTTTGAAATTTTTGATAATCCATGCGGGCGCGTTATGAATGAAAATGAATTTTCAAATGCGATACAAGGGATGGATATTGTTATTTTAGGAACAGAAATATTAGATAAGAAGGTGATTGAAAAAGCAGATTTACTCAAATTTGTTTCACGTTATGGCGTAGGAACTGACAATATGGATTTAGCAGAGCTAGAGCGTAGAAATATTGGCTATGCAATTACCAGAAATTGCAATAGCCAGGCGGTGGCTGATTATACAATAGGATTGATTTTAGATGCATTACGTAGAATTAGTTTGAGTATGCATAATTTATATGAAGGAAAATGGGAAAAGGTTATTGGATTGGATTTATACAAAAAAACCGCTGGTATCATTGGATTAGGGGCTATTGGAATGGGGGTTGCTAAAAGGCTTGCGGGATTTGACTGCAAAGTTTTGGGTTATGATGTTAATTTTAATCATGCGCGTTGTCAGCAATATCATGTGCAGGAAGCAACATTAGAAGAAATTTATCATAAGGCTGATATTATTACATTACATTTACCAGCATTACCTGGAGATAAAGCTTTAATTGGGGAAAAGGAAATTTCTTGTATGAAGCAAGATGTGGTCTTGATTAATACGGCGCGTACTTCTCTGATTGAGGCAGATGCGCTCATTGCGGGAATCAAAAGTAGGAAGATATTTGCTGCGGCAAGCGATGCACAACTCAGTCTTGCACAAATTGATGAACGGTATAAAAGACTAGATCATTTTATTCTTACTCCACATAATGCGGCTGTTAGTTTGGAGGCAAGTGTGAAAATGTCCGATGCAGCGGTGGAAAATATTCTGAACTATTTTCATAGGAATTGAGGAGGTTGGGATTATGGATAAAATAGATATTTTGATGCAGCTAAAAAAAGAAAAATTAGTTTCCGTCATTAGAACAGATGTGGATTCGGCCTTGAAAAAAATAGATGCCATTATAAGAGGCGGAATTCATTTTATTGAAGTTACACTGACTATGCCAAATTCGTTGCATATTTTGGAAAAAGCCATACAAACCTATGCGGGAACAGGGGTGTTGATCGGGGCAGGAACTGTTCTAGATGCTGTGTCGGCGAGAATCGCTCTTTTACATGGAGCTGACTTTGTTGTTTCTCCCTCATTTGATGAGGATACTGCTAAACTTTGTAATTTGTATAGAAAAGTATATATCCCAGGCATACAATCAGCAAATGACATAAAAAGCTGCTTGGAATTTGGTGTTGATGTAATGAAGCTGTTTCCGGGGAATCAATTCACAAAAAACATAATTAAAGATTTAAAGGGTCCGTTTCCACAAGCTCATTTTTTGGTTACAGGACAAATAAATTTAACGAGTATGGCTGAATGGTTTAAAGGAGGTGCATTTGCTGTAGGTATTGGTGGAGAACTAACTAATTACAGTGAGGAAGAAGGTGATTTAATCTGGAAAAAAACATTGCAGTTTGTTGAACAAGTAAAAATATAACAAAGAGGTGAAAAAATGAAGAATATTGTTTTTACAAGAGTTGACGATCGTTTAATTCATGGACAAGTAATGACAGGCTGGATTCAATATACGGGTGCTTCTAAAGTCGTTGTTGTGGACGATAAAGTAGCGAAGGATATGTTTATGGCAAGTATTATGCAAGCATCTATGCCGGCAAAAATTAAATTAAAGATTCTCGGGGTTGATGATGCAGTCACCTACTTGCAGAAAGATGCCGATGCGGAAAAATTATTTTTGCTAGTAAAGACACCGATCGTGCTGGCTGAATTGTTAAAAAAAGGTGTCGAAATTAAACAAATAGGCGTAGGAGGGATGGGGGCAAAATCAGACAGGACAAAACTATACAGAAATATTGCTGCAAGTGAGGATGAAAGAACGATTCTTAAGGAAATGTTAGAACAGGGGATCGATGTTTTTATTCAAGTAATTCCAGATAGTGATCGTGTAGATTTAAAAAGCGTACTATAAAATTTTTCTAAATTTAGGAGGATTAAAATGGATGTAAGTTTATTTCAAGCTTGTATTATTGGTCTTTTATATTATATGACTGTTGCAGCTCCACCTTGGTTAGGAGGTCTAGGCAGTGTCTCGCTGCGCCAGCCGATCGTAGCGGGCACGATCGTTGGAATCATTTTAGGAGATCCGCTTGAGGGATTAATCATTGGTGCTACGATCAACACGTTGTTTTTAGGTTTTATTTCAGCAGGTGGTACTGTAGCCAGTGAGCCTGGTATTGCGGGCATTATCGGTACAGCGTTGACGATTATGACAGGGTCTTCACCGGAACTTGCAGTTTCATTAGCTATTCCGTTTGGATTATTGGGGACGCTAATTTGGAATGTGCGTATGACCGTAAATAGTATATTTGTTCATTGGTTGGATGAGCTGGCTTCTAAGGGAGATCTTAAGAAAATGCTTTTTGTTGAGTTTGTGCCAGCGCAAATTGCAACATTATTTCTTTCGGCAGTTCCGGTTGCGGCGATTGTATATTTTGGCGGAGATGCTACAAGTCGCATTCTTGAAATGTTGACGGGAACGCCGCTATTTATGTTAAAAACGATTGGCGGAATACTTCCTGCACTTGGAATTGCAATGACTTTACGTATGATTAGTAATCGTAAAGGGATTTATCCGGCATTTCTTTTAGGATTCTTTATATTGTCTTATGCAAAAATTCCAATTTTGTTGCTGGCAATTTTTGCAACGATTTTTGCTTGGTTCTATGTTTCTGTTAAATTCAATAAAGAGGAGGAAGCGGAATGAGTGAAGAGCTGGAGAATGAAAAAAGTTTGACAAACAGCGATCTGAATAAATCCTTCTGGTTATGGTGCTGTATGGCGCAAGCTACGTATAGTTTTGAGAGATTGCAGGCGCCGGGGTTTGTTGCGGCAATGATTCCGGCAATAGAACGATTATATCCTGACGATGAAGAAGCGCGTAAAGCAGCGCTCAAACGGCACATGGAATTTTTTAATACAGAGCCATGGTTAACAGGACCTGGAGTTGTTGGAATTACACTTTCCATGGAGGAGGAACGTGCCAATGGGCTGCCGATCGAAGATGAAGATATCAATGGCGTAAAAACTGGTTTGATGGGACCTATGGCGGGGATTGGTGACACTCTTCGGCAGGGTACCCTGATTCCAATTATCGGATCGATCGCCATTACTTTGGGGCTAGCGGGTAATTTTATTGCACCGATTTTTTATATGGTACTTACTTTAGCACTGAATCATGGTGTATCGTATGTTTTTTTTAAGAAAGCTTATCAAAAAGGTAAAGAAGGAATTAGTGAAATCTTTCAAAGTGGGCAGCTGGAAAAATTCATGACGTTTGCAACGTTGGTCGGGGCTACCACCATTGGCGGATTAGCTGCAACTACGGTTAAAGCACAAACTAGTGCGGTTTTACTGCTTGGTGACAATAAATTGGTAATTCAAAAATTATTAGATAATATTCTTGTCAATTTAATTCCATTATTGATTATTTTCTTTACGGTATGGTTATTCAGAAAAAAAATGAGTGCTTCTAAAATATTGGTAGTTTTAATTGCGCTTGGTGTACTCGGCGTTTTGTTTGGTATTTTTTAGTATTATTTAGTATGTTATGCGGAAATGGAGGATGTCAGTGTGAAAGTATTAATTTTAGGAGCAGGTCGAATTGGACGTGGTTTTGTAACAGGATTACTACGTAAAAACGATGTGGATATTACATTTTTTGATTATAATGAAGAGCTTGTAAACAGTATGAATGAAAGAAAGAGCTATACAATTCATGTATTGGGGGATGAAAATAAGAATACAGTTGTGAGTGGATATCAAGCGTATTCTATTGCCGAGCTGGAAACACTGGTACGTGAATGGGAGAGTGCTGATTTTATTTTTACTGCTGTTGGCGGGAAAAATTTGACGACAGTTGCTAAACTATTGGCGGGCGCTTTTCAAGCTTCGGTAAAACCTGAGGGTAGATATTATAAAAATATTGTGACATGTGAAAACTGGATTGACCCGGCAAACAAGCTCCAAACTGCTATTTTGGAGGCATTGTCTGAGCCCAGTAAAGAAGCGTTTATCAAACATATTGGAGTCAGTGAGTCTGTTGTTATGGCGACTGGCGCAGCTGCTCCGCCGGATACAGATTTAAAAAATCCAGTGGATACATGGGTACAGGATTTTTGGTACTTGCCTGTTGATCGAGAACGAATTTTGGGAGAACTTCCTGCTTGGAAGTATTTTGATTTTATTTCTGGTTTTGCGGATCTTTTGCAACAGAAGATTTATACAAATAACACGAGCGTAGCATTAATTGCCTATTTAGGATATCTGAAGGGACATATCTATGTTGCTGATGCAGCGAATGATCCCGAAATTGTGCCGATTTTAAATGATGCCTATAAAGAAATTAATGCAGCATTGATTCATGGGCTCGGGGTAACTGAAGAAAGTCAATTAAAATTTTCGAGGCGGGCAAAATCAAAGTACCAGGATAGGAATATCATTGATTTAGTCGTTAGAATTGCTAGAGATCCGATCCGTAAGCTAAAGCCGTCAGATCGTCTAATCGGCCCTGCGCAATTGGCTCTTAAAACGGGAACAAAGCCAAAAGCAATCGCATTAGCCATTGCGGCAGCGTTGTTTTTTGATCATGAAGAAGATGAGGATGCAGTAAATTTAACGAATATGAGAAAAGAATATGGCGTTAAGAAAATTTTACAGGAGATTTGCGGCATTTCAGAAGATGATACGCTTTATAAACTTATCTTAGACAGTATTCAAGTTCTTAAAGATAAAGGATGGCTAAAAGGAGAATAGATCAATGAGAATAAAAAAGGCTGTTGTTATCGGTGCTGGGCAAGCTGGGCGTGGGTATATTGGAAGGCTATTGGCTGAGATTGCCTATGAAATCATTTTTGTTGATAAATCTCGTACCTTAGTAGATTTGCTACATGCAGATGGACATTTTTCGGTACATTTTTACGATAAGGATAGAACGCCGGTGATTGTAAGTGACTATAAAGCTTTGCAGATTGAGGATGCAAAGGTCGATCATGTTATAACAGAAGCGGATTTTATTTTTACAGCGACTGGTGAACAAAATTTATCTGAAGTGGCGAATAGAATACAAAAAGCCTTGTCAAAGCGTTTGACTCCCGTGGTAGTGATTACTTGTGAGAATGGAATCAACCCAGGCAAGCGATTAGCGGAAGCTTTAGAAGAGGCAGGGGGGTATGATAAAAACAAAATTTTTATATCCCAAACGGCAGAATTTTGTTCTACTGTGAATTTAGTTGATACAAGATTAGATATACTTTCTCAAAATGAAAATTTCTTCCCTTATGACGCAGATGGTTATCCGGGTCTGCTAGAAATAAGAGGTGCGCAGCCAGTTCGTAATTTCGAGGAATTTTTAAAACGGAAAATTTATACCTATAATTGTTTAGCTGGTATCATTTCTTATTGCGGGTACGTTAAAGGGTACCAAGTATATGGGGAAGCAGCTAATGACGAAGAAGTCTCCTGGCTGATGGATGTGTTATTAAAAGAATTAAATCCGGCTTTAGCGAAGTATTTTAATATCAGTGAACAAGAGCAAATCGAATTTTCACAAAAAGCTTTAGAGAAATTTAAGAATAAAAATATTCTCGATTATATTATTAAAAACGGGCGGGCGCCTAGACGTAAACTGGGACCAACGGAAAGAATCTTTGCTCCGTTACGAATCATAGAAGCAAATCAAGGAGAATATGATATCCTTTGTTTTAATGCGGCAGCGGCTTTATGTTATTGGGAAGAGCAAGCAATTCATGGGGTGGAGCCAGCGATGGACCAGCCAGTGAATAAAATACTTTGCGAGATTTTACAGGTATCTGAGGAGGATCAAGTGATAAAAAAGGTAAATTGTTATTTGGAATGTATTCGCCAAAACCGCGCTGCTATTTCTTTTCGAGCAATATTAAATGGAAAACTAAAATTTTAGTCTGGAGAGAAAATTTATATGGTAAAAATTTTAATTGTTACGCATGGTCCATTAGGAGAAGCATTGATAGAGACTGCTGATTTAATTTTGGGCAAGACGAATTATACAAGTGCTTTCGGATTGTATCATGGGGATAATATTGAATTGCTGCAAAGAAAAATTGAAGAATTTGTGCAAACACATGATGATGGAGATGGCATTTTGCTGTTGACTGATTTACTAGGTGGGAGCCCTTGCAACAAGATAGCGCTTGCAATAAAAACACTAGAAAATACAAGCAAAGTTGAATGCGTAGTGGGGGTCAATCTGCCAATTTTGCTAGAAGCAATTTCTATGCAAAATACGATGGAGTTAAAAAATTTGGTGCAGCATTGTAAAAAACAAGGGACAAGCAGTATTTTGAGTCTGAGGGAGAAGTTTGAATTTTGAGATGAAATGAGGAGAGGATAATGGAAAAATTGCTATGCCCTTCCATGATGTGTGCAAATTACAAGAATCTAGAACGCGAAGTTATTTTGTTAGAGGAAGCGGGCATTGATATATTTCATTTGGATATCATGGATGGTGATTTTGTCCCGAATATAGGGATGGGATTACAAGATACGGAGCTCATTTGCAAAGTAGCAAGTAAACCGGTAGATGTACATCTAATGATGAAGAAACCTGGAAGGTATATAAAAATGTTCGCGGATTTAGGAGTTTCTATCATCTATATCCATCCGCAGACAGAGACGCAGCCGATAAAAACTTTGCAGGAAATTCGAGCACTTGGTATGAAAGCCGGAATCGCTGTGAGTCCGGAATTTGGGATTGCAGCGATTCATCCGATGTTGTCCATTGTAGATTATGTCCTTGTTATGACTGTGGTTCCTGGGTTTGCAGGACAAAACTATTTAGATTTTGTAGACGAAAAAATAGAGATGTTGTTGTGCCTGCGTAAGGATAAAAGTAAATATGATTATAAGATCATTATAGATGGTGCGTGTTCACCTGAAAAAATTAGAACCCTTAGCGATAAAGGCGTTGATGGTTTTGTATTAGGAACATCCGCTCTTTTTCAGAAATCCAGAGAATATTCTAGTATTCTTAAGGAACTAAAAAGGATTTAGGGGGGCTGGTAGAAAGGATTATTTATGTAATAAAATAGCAGTACGTAGAATCTTGTTGGGATGTTGTAAGGTTGCTGTATTAACTAAATGGTGCAGCAATCTTTTTATTTGTGTAGGTGAATATCATGTATTTTTGATGTATCAATTCTATATCCTAGCAGTGAGTTTTTTGTTTCTTGTATGGAATAAAATGGAGTGGATTTAATCATTTATAGTTGAATTTTTAGTCTAGTGTCAATAACTTTAGAAAATGTTACCCTACGAAAGTAGTTAATTATCGCATGAAAATGTCACTTCAAGAGTTAAGCATATTTTGTTAGAAAGATGCTTTCTAACATCAAAATCATATCATTGTTATTGTAGTCAAAAGTAATTTTTTTAACCAGACTATGTCCGTATTTGAAGTAATGAGTGTTTGTTGTTGAATAGAGAGTTTTACCAGATCGTGGAGCTTTTTCTTTATCAAGGCGTTTTCGTTTGATATATGATAATACATTAAAGATGACTTTTTTGAATTGTACTGCAGCCCCAATTTCTAGGACCTACGAGAACACTCATTTTCGTCTTAATAGTAAGCAGAGGTAAATCTGAAGATGTAATGACTTTGAATTGCCTATTGTAAAATGAGAACACCCCACCAGCATCAAGAGATCGAGTAAGTTTAACGCATAAAATAGAATCAACGTTTCTTTGAGGTGTATAGGTGTATACTGTTTTAACAGGTACGACAGCACGTCAGTTACTGTGTGAGTTGGGGGTGGCTCGATAGCAAAATTCTTTTGTGGGTAAAGTCAATGTTAATGGATTGCAGAATTGAAACTTTGGCAACGCAAAAAATCAAATGAATGGCTACTTAGAATAGTTGTGAGTCAAGTACGGGCATTATTTATGATAAGCCGGATGCGATGATTAAACATTCCGAATCACCCTAAATGGTCGAACGAGCAGAAGACATTCCAAAACGCAACGCCAATGAAATGGGTATATGGCAGACGTTATCAAGAAGCCATTGCGCAAGGGGGAGCACGGTTTGACTTGTTCGGGAATCCTTGCGGCGAAGGGACTAATCGACATATAGATCATGCCAAAGCACTCTTACTCAAAATGAATAACCAAATAAATAGAATTAAACAAAATTGTTTCACAGAAATATGGGGGGATGGTAAAATTAATATAGATAGAGATGGTGATTTCATGAAAAAACGAGAGAGAATCATCTGTAATGTAACAGCTTCAATGGCTATGGAAGGTCATATATTAACCCAAGCAGATAAGACTAGAATGATACGTTGTTTGCAGGATAAAACATCTTTTGCTACAACAGTACAAGAGTTAGTTTCCAAGCATAGGCGAAAATAAAATATATGAGCGCGAAATCATTGCTAGTCGTATGACAAAACTCTGTTGCTATTAATCTAGGAAAACGTAGGTAAGGCACTGTGCCTTATTTGTGCCTTACTTAAAAAAATGAGTCACATTCAAGTGCAATGAAATGCAATAATGAATAAACTGCGCATAATTTTTCAGATTGTAAAAATCGATATAATGCTAGAACCTATATGGGATAAGGGGAATAACCATATGGAATAAAAAGTATATGCATAATATGATTCTTTTGGCGCTTCCCAAGCAAGACACGAGGGTTCGATTCCCTTCGCCCGCTCCATAGAAATAACAAGGCCTCACAGAGTTTTCTGTGAGGCTTATTTTAGTTGAGAAAGCATTATCATGATACCTTTTGGCCTTGATTTTAATTATATGGAGAAAGAATGAAAGATATTTAAATATATGCTTAAAATGGATTTTATTCTACAAAAAAAGAGGAAAAATAATACATTTGGTGAATATATTACAAATAAATCATTTATATTACATTAATGATTTTTATATACTTATATGTATGAATTTAGAGCGAGTTGTTATATCGGGGACAGTACTATCTTTTAAAAATTATTTATGCTGTAATTGGAGGAAGATTCTCAAATTCAGTAGTTAATTACGAGCTTTTAACAAAACTTAATTTAGAAGATATATTTAAAACGTCTTAACAAATAATTTCTTAAATAGATTAAATTATACATAATATGCATAAAATTACCTTATATTATAATATTAGGGAGGATTCTTTATGGCTTTACGGGATCTTATTAAACAGTTAAACGCAGCTGATGAACAATTAGAAGAGGTGTTAATTAATAGGTTGACATTTCAGCCGCAGAGTAAAATGAAATTTGATTTTACTGTTATAATAAACCGGGAGCTCAAGTTCCTTTATATGAGTTTGATGGGGCTCAGAATTTTAGGCTTAAAGTCGGTGCCTATTATGGATAAAAGTTGGAAGAATATTGGTCTATCATTTGATCGTTTTGAGGAACTAGAGGAAAAAATTAAAGAACTATTTAATACGAGAGGCGCTTCAAATAATAATTATATAGGGGAATTTAATATAGAAACACGTTACTATTTTGAGTATTTACTTAGTCCCATTTATACATCTAATGGAGATATTGAAGCCGTAATGTGTAGTTTTACAGATGTTACTGAGAGGAAACTAACAGAAACAGCTTTTGATGATCCAATTGCACAAATTAATCAGTTAATTGATTTGTGTCCAATACCAGCTTTTTTAGTTGATAAAGAAGAGAAAATAACTATTGTAAATGAAGAATTTACAAAAGACTTTTCTCTAAGTCAAAGCGATCTTATTGGTAAGCATTATGGACTTATTACTAATTATTTAGGAATTGAACCTAAGCAATCGGTAGTTAGCAAAGCGTTAAAGGGAATTAAAACATTCAAGAAATTATCTAAATCTGAAAATAGTTTTTTGCTAAGCGCAACACCATTAAGGGAGCAAGCAACAGGAGCGATTTTGGGAGCTATCATAATAAGTAGTGATATAACGGATTGTGAAAAAATTAAAGAAAATTATGATGAACGACGACAGAATATCTTAAAACAATATTTAACTGAAAATAGAAAGCTAAATCAATTAATTGAATTATGTCTGTTAGGAATTGTTTTGTATGATAACCAAGGTAATGTTATTGAATTAAATAGGGCACATAACAAATATGTATCAGAATTTAACAGGAGTAAATTTATAGGTAAACCGGGTTCTTATCTTCTTGAGGCATTAGGATTAAATTGGGAAAACTCGCCTTGTAGTCTAGCGTTGGAAGGAATAGAAACATTAGACCATTATTGTAAGAGTAAAGATGGGAAGCTCTATCTGGTGAATGCGATCCCGCTTAGAGATTATCAAAATGCGATTATAGGTGCCATGACAATAATTCACGATATTACTGAATATGAAAAAATTAAGGTAGAAATGACAAATCTTGATCGTTTAAATCTGATGAGCGAAATGTCAGCAGGCGTAGCTCATGAGATAAGAAATCCAATGACAGTGATAAAAGGCTATCTACAATTCCTTGGTAAAAGCGTTCCAGATAGTATCAGGGAGCAGTTTTGTATTGTCTTGAGTGAATTAGGGCGAATTGAGTCGATTATTACGGATTTTCTTTCTCTAGCTGGTAATAAAATAGTAGAGAATAAAGAGCAAAACTTAAATGCTATTATAGAAGGGATTATTCCATTAATAATGGCGGATGCAACGGATCGAGGTATTGAGTTGAAAATCAATTTAGCTGAAGAGTTACCCTGTCTTATGTTAAATGCAAAGGAAATTAAACAATTACTTTTAAACTTGACAAGAAATGGAATTGAGGCTATGGGGCAACGTGGAACATTAATTATTGAAAGTATCATTGAGGGTGATACGATTTCATTATGTGTTGAAGATTCTGGTTGTGGGATTCGCAAAGAAAATCAGGAAAAAATATTTGATCCTTTTTTCACAACGAAAGATGATGGCACCGGGTTAGGACTATCGATCTGTGCAGGAATTGTACGCCGCAATAATGGAATAATAAAGGTGAGATCAGAGCAAGGCAAGGGGACACGATTCACAATTACTTTCAAAGATATATGTGTAACTGATGATGCAAAGATATTAAATAAAAATAGGAGACATGTGGATAGATTATATAGAGTTAATAAGGGTATGTAAAACTATATGATAAAGAAAATTTACATAATGGAGAGTCGAGTTAAATTCGATAGATATAATTGTGATAGAATCAATTGTTTTATTCATATATTATAATTATGAATAATTTGCAATGTTTTAAATAAAGTAAAGAACTTTGTAGGTTGTCTTTATGACAATGTACTATTAAAAGTAACAGAAAAGCTAATTATAATTAAGGTTCGATTCTCTTCGCCCACTCCATAGAAAGATCAAGAACTTGCAGGAATTCTTTTGAGTCTCATTTTGTTGTAAAAACAGTTTTTTTATCTTATGACGGTTAATTTTATAAGATATTGATTTAAACTAGGCTCTTGAGCAATTTGAGATAATTTTCCTATAGACAATTTTGGATTAAAATAGTAAATTTTTCTTGACATTGTTTCAAGAAAAAAGTATGATATCAATAGTTTTGAAAAAATGGGGACTTAGTATATCGTTGTAATTTAATATTGGCAAACTTATCGAAAGGTAAGGACGCAAAGCTATGGGTCTACGGGCAATTTGCTTAGGATTGCCAAGTTGCCAACTAGCGTAACGCGAATTGCATACTACGACAGGAGGCACCTGTCTTTTTTTTGTGCCCAAATATAGCATTGGTTTCTGTTTACTTATTTACAAAAGTGAAAGTAGAAAGGAGTTCTTAAGAACAAAAAAGCTTTAGCAGATAGTAATAGGTAATTTTTATTTATAGAAGGGAAGAAAAAAATGCAAATAACAATTGGGAAAAGAATTATGGGGGCGTTTTTGATTGTCATCATTACCGTTGCCTTGATGAGTGGGTACACTTATTATAAAATTGGCGAAATCAATGAAGAATATCAAATAGTCACTAAGGTCAACATAGAAAAGTTAGCCTTGGTCGAAGAGTTGAGTAGCAATATTATCGAAGAATCGGCGATGGTTAGAAAGTTCACCATTACAGGAGACAACGCTGCAATCGAAAAATTTAATTCATTGAAAGACAGTTCCAATAAAAAATTAGCAAGAATCGAAGAAATATTTGTTACAGAAAAAGCAAAAAAATTGATAGCGGAGATAAAGCCCGCAAAGGCAGAATATGAAGAGTTTTCTAGACAAGCCATTGAGGCAAAACAAAAAAATGACCAAGAAAAACAAATGATCGTGATCCAGCAAGGTGTTAAGCCTTATGATACAGCACAACTTAAAAGTCAAGAACTGGTAGAAATGATTAAGGTATTTATTGAGAGTGAGCAAACAAAGATTGCAGAAAAGGGTAAAGCCAATCAGTTTATGTTGCTAATGATTAATCTTTTGGTTGTTATACTTTCGATTGCAATTAGCATAAAGCTAAGTAAAGGAATTTCTAGTGTGATACAAGAACTGGTGCAAGCAGCTCAAGATATTGCCGACGGAAAAATAACACAGAAAAAAATTCAAGTTCAATCAGCGGATGAATTGGGAATATTGGCAGATACTTTTAATACCATGAAAGATAGTATGCGAAATCTGATTCAGCATGTAGCAAATTCATCTGAGCAAGTAGCAGCTTCTTCAGAGCAATTGACAGCGAGTGCGAATCAATCTGCCGAGGCTAGCAATCAGGTGGCTGCATCGATTTCTGAAGTAGCGCAGGGCGCAGAAAAACAATTGCATGGTACACATGAAATCTCTAATGTAGTAATAGAACGTTCAGCGGAGGTAAAGCAAGCAGCTGGTAATGCGGATGCTGTTAATCAGGAATCAAGTGAGGCAGCTTATATGGCGCAAACAGGTAGTGACGCTGTAGATAAAGCTATCAAGCAAATGAAACAAATTGAGAATAATGTAAATCTTTCAGCGGAGGTTGTGGCGAAATTAGGTGAAAGGTCTAAAGAAATTGGTCAAATCGTTGATACGATTTCAGGGATTGCAGGACAGACTAATTTACTTGCGTTAAATGCTGCAATTGAAGCAGCTAGAGCAGGCGAACAAGGAAAAGGTTTTGCTGTTGTGGCTGAAGAAGTTCGTAAACTGGCAGAGCAATCGCAAGAAGCAGCAAAACAAATTGCTGGCTTAATTAGTGAAATTCAAGGAGATACCGAGCGGGCAGTGGTTGTTATGAATGAAGGTCCGCAATTGGTTAAGATTGGCTCTGGAGTAGTAAATGAAGCAGGTGTGGCATTTAAAGATATTACAGGAAGAATCGGCGTGATAAATACACAAGTGCAGGAAATTTCAGTAGCAATGCAACAGTTAGCTAATGGTAACGAGCAGTTTATCTTTGCTGTTGCCAAAATTGAAGATCTTAGCAAAAATGCAGTAGAAAAAACGCAGACTGTATCAGCAGCTACGGAAGAGCAGTCGGCATCTACAGAGGAAATTGCAGCATCTAGTCAAGCGTTGGCAACTATGGCAGAAAATCTAAGATCGGCAGTTTCCCGCTTTCAACTAACTTAAAAAAAGTAAAGATAGTTGCGGATATTCTACTATATGATATGGTTATATTGAGACGTGACACCAATGTATTTTTTTATGGACGATGAGAATTCGATGAAATAAACATTGAGATACAAGTCTTTAATAAGTAAAATATAAGCAATGCTATTTAAGAAATCTAAAAAAAATTTTAATTTTTAGTTTTAAATGATAGCGTGGAGATTTGCCGCGCTATCATTTTGTGTATTTATAATATTTAAAGAAAAATAAGTGAATTAATAAAATTTAACGTGACGAAGTAACTGATATCATTTAATATAGTAATATAGGAATGATGAAATAAAAGAAATTTAAATCATGAAGAATAAAATTGTTTTCGTATATGTGGCAAAAGGAGGAGAGAATATGAAGTTTAATCATAGGCAAATGGAGCTCAAATCGGTAAACAAAATTTTGCTTGTACTCGTGTGTTTCTTATTATTGCCGCTGTCGGTTGGAATGTGTTCGCAAAAGACCAGTGATTTAGAAGCGATATTAGAGAAACTAGAAGATAGCAATGATCAACAAACGGATTTGCTGAATAGTGAATCGACAGAGGAGAAGGAGCAATCACAAGAGTTGAAACAGCAGCTAGTGACGCTTGGAAAAGAACTAGCAAAGGCGATGGCAGAGGTAAAAAAAACGCAAAGTTCTTTGACCTCGACGAATAAATCCTTATCAAAATTAGTTAAAGAAATTAACGTGCAAGATTCGTTGTCGGAATCTGATAGTTCAATAGATACAATCGTTAAGGCAATTAAAGCAAAGACGACTTTGACTGCTGCCACGCAATCTTTAAAAAATTTAACTAAGGAAGTTAAAACGAAATCTAGTGGTTTATCATTAAGTTCTGATTCATGGGAACTTGCTGTAATTACTGCGTTACTGAAATTATATTAGCTAAAAATAAATCATCTAGCTTTGATTGGGCTTTTACATATGTTAAGCAGGAGTTTATTCTGCTTTGTTGGAATAGTATAAAACATTGAAGCTATAGCAGATTTTTCAGGATAAGCAGGAGGATGATTTTGTGAATATTGAATGCTGTGTGTGTGATATGGATGGTACGCTTTTGAATTCGAAACGTGATGTAAGTGAGGCGAATGTCGAAGCGATTCGAAAACTTCGAGAAAAAGGTGTAGAGATTGTTTTAGCTACCGGACGGACTGATCTTTATGTGAAAGATGTTGCGCATCGGTTGGGTATTTCAGCGCCTGTGATATCTTCCAATGGTGGAATGGTTCGCCAGATCAATAGTGACGAGGTGCTATATTATAAATATCTGCCAAATGGAATTGATAGAAAATTAGCAGAAAATTGTTTTGAAAATAATGATGATATTATTGTTTATAGTTCTGATTGGGTTTATTATCGTGATGGCAGTGAGCGTGTTAAGTTATTTCACAGTTATAATGAACGTGTACAACCTGAGTTTCGCGTGCCAATTCAAACAATCAAACAGCCTGAGAATTTGCCTTTTGGAAAGGTGTTAAAATTTTTCCTATGGAATGTTGCGCCAAAGAGAACTACTGCATTGCAAAAGCTTTATCAAGAACAACTGGCAATGGTTTCATCGGAAAAAAATGCGTTTGATATTATGGCAAAAGGAATCTCCAAAGGTGAAGCCTTGCGGTTTTTATCGAAAAAAATGGGCTTTGATTTAAAGAAAACTGCGGTGTTTGGTGATAATTATAACGATATCAGTATGCTGAGCTTAGCTGGACACCCAATTGCTATGGCCAATGCCGAAGAAGAGGTAAAAAGACAAGCCAAATATGTGACAACCTCTAATGATGAAGACGGGATTGCTTATGCAATTGAGCATTATATTCTGGTCTAATTTATAGTCAGAAGTTTATTCAAATTTATATACAACGCTTTAGAATAATGATAGAATGAGGTATAAATTTTAAGCGGGGTATGAAACTAAATGACGGATGAAGACTTTCAAAAACTCGTATTAGACAAGTTAGGCGGATTAGAAACAAAAATAGGCGGAATAGAAACAGAATTCGGTGGTTTAAAAACGCAAATTGGCGGGCTGGAAACAGAATTTGGTGGTTTAAGAACACAAATTGGCGGGCTGGAAACAGAATTTGGTGGTTTAAGAACACAAATTGGCGGGCTGGAAACAGAATTCGGTGGTTTAAGAACACAAATTGGCGGGCTGGAAACAGAATTCGGTGGTTTAAAAACGCAAATTGGCGGGCTGGAAACAGAATTCGGTGATTTAAGAACACAAATAGGCGGGCTGGAAACAGAATTCGGTGGTTTAAAAACGCAAATTGGCGGGCTGGAAGCAGAATTTGGTGGTTTAAAAACACAAATTGGTGGGCTGGAAAACCGATTTGACGGGTTAGAAGAACAAGTCAAAGAAAATACCGAGATCATTAAGGCAGTTCGTCATAATCAAGAATTTGGCATAGCTAAATTATCGGCGTTGGAACTGAGTACCGCGAGTAAAGAGTCGATAGTAAAGCTTGATGCTAAATTTGATGTGTTGAATGATCGATTGTTTCAGCAAGAAGCAGATTTAAAAATTTTAAAAGCAGTTAAATGATATAAGTGTGTACAAGGTATCGGCAAAGGCTGATATCTTTATTTTTTAGTCTTGGATAGTAAAATAAAAAATGTAAAATTTGCACCTTCCGAATATTTGCTTGGAGGGTCTTTTGTATTTAGGGATGAAATATAACATTTAAGCGGTGGGGAAAAAGGTTATATTTCTGCTAGTTTAAAGTTATAGTTTCTCACATGTATTGATTATTCAAATTTATACAGAAAAAATGTATTGTTATTATTTTTAGATCGTTCATTATATTAAACTGATATAAAATATTTGGTGATAACGGGGGCGTTAACGTCCTGAATCTTTTTGCTGATTTATGGATAATCAACATGTGTGATAGTTTCAATTATTTTATGTTGTGATGAGTTTTAGTTCATTACTTATTTACAATTTTATAGAACCGAAGAATTTAAAGTGATACAATGAATTTATAATTTTGATGGCAGGGGGTGGCAAATGGAAAAACCTTACTAAACGAAAATTAGAAAAAACATTATGGCTTAGAAATTATGGAATAAATTTAGATGTTTGAAAAAATAGAGCATGTACAAAATCAAGAATAACTTGAACTGTACATGCTCTATTTGGATTTTGAAACTAATTGCGTTTGAATTTTAGCTGGAAAATAGAAAGACAAAGTAGGCTTTTATAAGCTATTTAAACTTATATACTTTGTCAATTGTTACGATTTGATTTTTACCGTACTCTTTGGCTTTATATAACAGTTTATCCACTTGATCGATCAAGTGGGTAGAATCGGAAAATTGCGCCTTTGTGTCAACTTGTACTAGACCAGCGCTAAAGGTGACCGTATGGGGAAAAATGTCTAAAAAATAATTTTTAAGTTCTTTCTGGATACTGCCAATAATTTTTGCAGTATGTTCCGGAGTTGCTTCTAGAAAGATAAATATAAATTCTTCACCGCCATATCTGCCTAGGATATCATTAGGTCTAATATTTTTATGGGAAATGTGGGAAAATATTTTGAGTACTTTATCACCCATAATATGACCATATTGGTCATTGATTTTTTTAAAATCATCAAAATCTGTCATGCAAATTGTGAACGACTGCTTTTTTTCTGACGTAATTAGGTTTTTAATTAGCTTCAATAGGTTATATTTGTTAATGGTTTTAGTAGCCAAATCCAGTTTCAACTGTTCCAATAAAAGCTGTTCCTGCTTTTTATAGGGGGTAATGTCTTCGAAAAATAGTACAGCGCATACTTCATTCTGATACACGGTAGAAAATCCGCTGACATTAAACCATTTGCTCTGATTGTGATTATTGGTGATACAAACATGTTTGATTGCCAGAGTATCCATAGAAAATTTTTCTTTTAGGATATGAATAATGCCGTTATGTAAAGCGCATTCTTTACAGTTTGGGGCTTGACCACAAATGAAGTTGCTGTTTTCTAGATGACTGCACTGCAAGACATTGCCGATTAAAGGATTTTTTATGTGATGTGGATTAAAAGAAAAAGATTTCTTCATAGATTCATTAGCAAAGAGAATGGTCATATCCGACTTGAAAACGATTGCTCCAATTGGCAGTTTATTATACAGATTATAGAAAAATGAATTTTTAGTGCTTAATGTTGAGGGGTTATCTTTATCTTCTTTCATACGCGCCACCTTTTTTGACAAATGTGATTCAAACAAACCACGTTTATGCTTTCATAGTGATTGGTGTAACCTATGCTATATCTGATGTAGATGCTGTATCGTGCTTCATCATGCCATACTTAAAGTAATAGATGATATCCTGAAAAAGGATAAGTTATGGCTCCTAGTTGCCAGAATCTTCAATGTAATTATTTGGTCTAAGTGCATTATTAAGCCATTATAACATGGTCTGAATGCACATACAATACATATGAGATGAGATAAAGGAGCGGGATTAATGAAAATAAATTATCTTGAAATTGGGAAAAGGATTCGGACTGTACGGCTTGCAAAGGGGATGACACAGGAAAAGCTTGCCGAACTTGTAGAGGTTGGCACTACTCATATTAGTCACATTGAAACCGGCAATACCATCCCCAGCATGAAAATATTTATTGCAATCGTAAATGCGCTGAATGCTTCTGCTGATGAGCTCCTTTGCGACAATATTATAAATTCAAAAGATGTGTTTCAGCATGAGATTACACAGACAATAACAGACTGTGATGAAAAAGAAACCCGTATTATAGCAGACATGGTTAAAGCACTTAAAGAAAGTCTGCGTAATAGAAAATAGTTACATATAAGATGAATCGAAAATTTAGGAGCTACTAGCCCCAATTTTATAAATATTTTTTTGACAGTGATCCAGTAAATTTAGCAAATGGTTAGATGCCGTGTAAAAATGTTGATATTTTTAAGATTATTCTGTAATAAAAAACAAACAGGAAAAATCAATTTTATGATTTTTCCTGTTTGTTTTTTTTCTTTGAATCCCAGAAAATAATATCAAGAGAAGCTTTAATTTTAGCTTTATCATTTTCGGTTAGTGGCGTACCGTCACAAAAAACCTCCGGCTGTTCCAGAACTTTGAGTATATCATTATGAAATTCGTAGTTTTGCTTAGGTAATTGTGTTTCTGGAGGATTGTTATTTAATAAATAATCAACAGTAACTTTAAAAAAATTAGCGAGCAAGAGTAGTGTAGCGTTATCTGGTTCGCGCTTTCCAATTTCATAATGAGCATATGTCCCACGGGGGATACCTAAAATATCTGCTAATTTTTGTTGCGTTAAGCTGTTGTCGTTCCTTAATTTTTTTAGCGTTTTACCTAACAAAGCTCATCACAACCTTTCTTTTTAATTTATTATATATGTAGCAGTTTGCGACTAAAATATTTTGTGGCAATAAGGCACAAAAACCATGGTGAATATTGACATGGTAGCGTTTCGCTACTATAATTTGATTGTAGTAAATTGGAACAAAATAATAAAAATGGTAAAAATCTGCTGGGAAGATTAAAAATAAGAGCCGTGATATTAAATTTAATATTGTTATAATTTTTAATAAAATATTGCAAGACTCATAAGTGAAAGGAGTGTTAAATTCATGGAAATAATAAAAATAGATTTACTACGGGTTGTTCCTGGTATGATTGTAGCCGAGGCGATTTTATCGAATGACAGGCAGATTATATTACCAAGGGGTGCAGAAATAACGAGCCATATGATAAATTTACTGCGCAAGTGGAAGGTACCTTGTATTTGTGTAAAAGCAGATACTGAAATTCAGCTTGAACATTCTCATAACGGTGAACACTTAGAGCAAAATCATTTAGACAAAAAATTTTTGAGCTTTGTGGAAAAGTATCGCAAGTTATCAAGGAAAGTTGGCAGTGTTTTTGAATATATGCGAAATAATGCGTATTTTCCGTATGATATTTTTTATGAGTTAGCAAATAGTGATTTGGATGAGCTTAGTAGGGAAAAAGATATAGTAGCTTATTTGTATAAGTTAAAACCAACGTTAGATTATACCTATTTCCATGCAATGAATGTTGGCATTATCGCCGGAGTGATTGGAAGATGGTGCGGCTTTGAGGAGAAAAAAGTGAAGTCACTTATTTTGGCCGGATTAGTTCATGACATTGGTAAGTCAAAAATTCCTCGGATAATTTTGCATAAAGCTGGTCAATTAAGTATTTATGAGCGAGAAATTTTAAAAATTCATCCCGTATATGGTTATGATATGGCAAAAGGTGTTCGTGGTATTGCACCGGAAATACAATATGCTATTTTGCAGCATCATGAACGTGAAAATGGCTGTGGTTATCCTAGAGGTCTTTATAATCGGCAAATTCATTCTTTTGCCAAAATTGTTGCTATAGCAGACGCTTATGAAGCTATGACATCGAATAGTATTTATAAAAATAGCATCACGCCTTTTGATGCTTTAGAGGTACTGACCAGTAAAATGTTTACACAATTTGACGGTGAGTATTGTAAAAAATTCATTTGTAATGCAATACAGGCGTTAGTTAATTCGACAGTATTATTAAGTGATAAAACACAAGCTGAAGTGCTATATTTTAATTGCTTTATGTCAATCAAACCAGTGGTAAAGAAGTTAGATGGAACACTGGTTGATCTGAGCGAAAATGCTGATGTTTCAATTGTGGAAGTCATCAGATTCGCTTCATGTTTCTAATAGTAAATTATATTTGATGCTCAAAGTAAAATATGGTTAGTAAAGTTTTCTATTTATCCGTAACCAATCAGTTATACTGCGTCAGTTATGCCTCCGCCTCGTGAATAAATTTAATCCAGCTGGCTATTTTAGCAGTGATTCTAATAAAGTTATTTTTCATATTATATGAAAGCCTAAAAGCCTTGGTGGAAAATGAATAGAGGATTCCCTTTGATTCTGACGAAGTCCTTTAGTATCAAACATTGATCGTCGAAGAAAACTTCGAGGACGATTTTGATGAAATGGGGAATGTTAAAATATGAAAGTTGCAATAATTTCACCAATTGCGTGGAGGACACCACCACGGCATTATGGCCCTTGGGAAAGAGTGGTTTCATTATTGGCAGAAGGTTTGGTTAAAGAGAATATTGATGTAACGCTTTATGCTACTGGTGATTCAATAACGAACGCTAAACTCAGAAGTGTATGTAAAGCCCCTTATGAAGAAGACCGAGAGCTTGATGCTAAGGTTTGGGAATCATTACATATATCCGAGATAATGGAGCAGGCAAATGAATTTGATATTATCCATAATCATTATGACTTTTTACCGCTAACTTATAGTGGGTTAATTAAAACTCCTGTTTTAACAACGATACATGGGTTTTCTTCAGCTAAGATTTTGCCTGTTTATAAAAAATATAATAAAAAAACACAGTATGTTTCAATCAGTAATGCTGATAGAAATAGTGAACTTGATTATATAAGGACTGTGTATCATGGCATAGATATAGAAAAATTTACATTAAATAAACAACGGGGCAATTATTTAGTTTATTTCGGAAGAATACATAAGGATAAGGGAACTTTTGAGGCAATACAAGTTGCTAAAAAGGCAAAAATGAAATTAGTGATCGCGGGCATTGTTCAGGATCAGGTCTATTATAAGAATTGTGTAGAGCCGTATCTAAATGAAGATATTTATTATATTGGATCAGTGGGACCTGAGGAAAGAGACAAAGTTTTAGGTAATGCATATGCCTTATTACATCCGATTAATTTCAATGAACCGTTTGGTCTTAGTGTCGTTGAAGCAATGGCGTGCGGAACGCCTGTCATTGCCTTTAATAAGGGGTCTATGCCTGAAATTATTCAAGAGGGAATTAACGGGTTTATGGTATCAAATGTAGAAGAAATGACTGAAAAAATTAGAGACATCATGAATATTTCCCGGGAAGATTGCCGCAAAACGGTTGAATGTAGATTTACACAGAAAAAAATGGTAAAAGAATATATTGGAGTCTATAAAGAAATATTACAAAACTGATAATCTAAAAATGTATTGCCTTATATTTACAAAAAAATATAGGGCAATATATTTTTGTCCAATTAGAATATACAATTGTTTTCTCAAGATAAACGATTATTTGACGCAAAGCCTTATTTGTAGTATAATAAATTATAAATTGTTAGACCTACTGATGATTAGCGACAATACTATATTGTGTTTTAACCACCACGGGATAAGTTACTGGGTGTGACACTATCACATTCGCCGGTTTGTGCCGAATATCCAAGCGTAGGGGGTTTTTTTATGGGGAAAAATAGATTTGAGACCAATCTTAAAGGTCATAACAACGAATATAAAGAACTTTTTCTAAGAAATCCTAAGAATCCTATTTTATCAGCTAAGGATTGGCCTTACCCAGCGAATGCAGTATTCAATCCGGCGGCGACAATGTTTCATGGTAAAGTTTTATTGCTTGCTCGTGTAGAGGATCGGCGGGGGTTTTCTCACTTTACGAAAGCAATTAGTGACGATGGAATTGATCATTGGCAGATTGATCGAGTGCCGACGTTGGAGCCTGATCCGAAAAATTATCCAGAGGAGCAGTGGGGGATTGAAGACCCTAGGATCACGTGGCTTGCCCAGTTAAATAAGTGGGCGATAATTTATACTGCCTATTCTCGTGGTGGTCCGCTTGTGGCTATGGCACTGACAGAAGACTTTGTAAATTTTGAGAGATTCGGACCACTTATGCCACCGGAAGATAAGGATGCTGCACTTTTTCCACGCAAGATAAATGGGAAATGGGCGCTTATTCATAGACCAATTACTGCAAACTATGTACCTGGTGCACACATATGGTTATCAGCTTCCGATGACTTCGCCCATTGGGGTGATCGCCATGTGTTGATGCACGCTCGGAGGGGTGGCTGGTGGGATGGTGGGAAAATTGGTCTTGCAGCACCACCGATTGAAACAGCAGAAGGTTGGATACTTTTCTATCACGGAGTGAGGCAGACTGCCTCTGGCTCGATTTATCGATTGGGGCTGGCACTATTAGATTTGGAGAATCCTACAAAAGTATTACATCGAAGTGACGAATGGGTTTTTGGCCCAACTGAAAGGTATGAAAGGGAAGGGGACGTTGATGACGTAATCTTTCCGAGTGGCTGGATTTTAGATGCTAAGACGAGAATGCTAAAAATGTATTATGGTGGGGCAGATTCGTGTATTGCTTTGGCTACTGCCAATGTAGGGGATTTGCTGGAATATATTAAGAAGTGTCCGGAACCTTTGGATCAGGCACTTTATTAGTCGAAATTGATGGTTTGCATAAGATATAAAAAGCGTAATTAATTATAAGGAAATTTGAAGAAAGTAAGAAGATGAAATGCAGTTGATAAAACAATTGTAATCTTCACGAGGGAAATATGAGACTATATCATTTTACTACAGAGGAAAAATTGGAACAAATAATAGAAAAGGGCTGTATAAACCTTTCAAGTGAAGGCGTGGTATGGCTAACTAAGAATAAAGAACTTGAAGCGCAGCAATGGACAGAAGAAGAAAATGCAAAATTTAGGATAAGTGTTTCGCTTCTCAATATATCACATTTTGGCAAGACTGCACCACGACAAAAATTGCTGCAAGGTGCAGCAGATTGGTATACAACAAAGCAGCCAATACTAGAAAAATTATGGGTTGATATTGAATGGTTCAAGAACAATCATTGGGGTATTTATAAGGCACTGAGTTATAAAAATAAAAAGCGTAAATAGCAGATAGCCGTTATAGTCAGTAAGATATTAGAAAGAATTAAATTTTACTGGGTTATGACATTCTAATTCATATAAATGGTGCCAAGACTTGCTTTCTACTGAGGGTTGATGCAAGTCGAGAGGATGTAGCTAGAAATTCGTAAAGGCTACTGAAAAAAGAAGGAGACAAATAAAATGGTTGGGGAAAATAGAATAAGGAATATCGGATTTTTAAGTACGTTTCCGCCGCGTGAGTGTGGATTGGCTACATTTACGGAAGATTTGGTACATGAAATTAGTAAAATAACATTAATTCAGCCAAGTGTGATTGCAGTGGTGGATAAGGAAGATTATAAAAATTCCCAAGTGAAATGTAAGCTTAATCAGCATGATCGTACGAGCTATTTAATGACAGCATTTTGGGCAAATAATAATGTAGACCTCTTGATTATTGAACATGAATATGGGATATTTGGCGGTGAATGTGGTGAATACATCATTGATTTAGCAAGAGCACTGAATATTCCCTTTATCGTCACTACCCATACTGTATTATTAGAACCATCCGCAAAGCAGCGGACTGTCCTACGAGATTTAGGAAGGCTAAGTACAAAAGTAGTGACCATGGCGGAAAGTTCTATTCCTATTTTGGCTGGAACGTATGGTATTGAGTCCGAAAAACTTGTATTTATACCTCATGGTGTTCCTAACCTACATGTAGAATCACGAGAAAAATTAAAAGCTGATCATGGTTTACAAGACAGGAAAGTCATTAGTAGTTTTGGTCTTATTAGTCCAGCTAAAGGCTTGGAGTATGGAATTGAAGCGGTAGCTAAAGTGGTACCAGATTATGAAAATCTGGTTTATTTGATTCTCGGCAAGACGCATCCGTGTGTCAAAGCAAGTATGGGCGAAAAATATAGACAGAGTTTGATTGATTTAGCAGAAAGTCTTGGAGTACAGGATAATATTAAGTTTATTGATAAGTACTTGACAAAGGAAGAAGTGATTACCTATCTTCATTTGTCCGATATATATATGACGCCGTATTTGTCTAAAGAACAAGCTGTCAGTGGTACGTTGGCATACGCTATGGGGTGTGGGCGGGTTATTGTATCAACTCCATATCGTTATGCAGAAGAAATGCTAGGCGACGGTCGTGGAATGCTTGCTAAATTTAGAGATGCTGATTCAATGGCATCGTGTATTCGAACTGTGCTCGGAAATCCAGAACGGAAAAAAGAAATGGAAATGAAGACATTGAAAGTTGGGCGGACAATGACATGGGCTACGGTTGCCGATCAATATGCTGAACTTTGTATGAAGATTATTATCCCACCTGCTTGTCCGGTGCTTCAAAAATCTCATTCCAAGCTTACGATAATGAAACGAAATGGAATGAGGGCAATATAATGACCCAATTAGGCACTGAATTTAATGACGCACATATCTTTCGGATGACCGATGATACGGGGATGTTTCAACATACAAGGTACAGTGTCCCTGATTTGGCTAAGGGGTATACAACGGATGATAATGCTAGGGCTTTAATTATGGCGGTTATGCTCTATGAAAAAAATCGGCAAGCTAAATACCTTGCATTAGTCTATCGCTACTTGGCGTTTATCTTATATGCGCAAAATGAAGCTGGTCATTTTCGAAATTTTATGAACTATGAGCGTAAATTTACAGAAACACAAGGATCTGAAGAATGCTTCGGACGTTGTCTCTGGGCGTTAGGGTATACGATGGCTTCCTCGGCGCTGCCTAGAGGGATAAAGGCTGCCTGTAATAGTGCCGTTAGTCGCGCATTGCCACAGGTTTCTTCGCTAAAGTGCCTACGGGGTCAAGCATATACCTTAATAGGTCTTGGTTTTTTTAATGAAGCTGAAAGTAATAGTCCTATCAATAAGCTTGCTGAGTTCATCGCTGTTAACTTTGAGCATTGTTCAAGAGAAAAGAACTGGTGTTGGTTTGAAAATAGTCTGACGTATGATAATGCACTACTGCCTTGGGCGATGTTTGTGGCCTTTCGTAAAACAAAGCAAGATCGGTTTCTCTATATAGCGCGCGAAAGTATGGCGTTTCTTGATCAAGATGCCTTTCGGGATGAATTCTTCCGACCGGTAGGTTGTAGTGGGTGGTGGATAAGGGGGACTGATCCCGTATTATATGACCAACAACCTGTTGAGGCGTCGATGTCTACACTGGCTCATTTGGTTGCTTACCAGGTGACTGGTGATGAAGAGATGCTAAATTTAGCTAGGCAGAGTTTTGCTTGGTATTTGGGTAAAAACTCTTGCCATGAAAGTCTAATAGACCATGAAACGGGTGGTTGTTATGATGGGATTATGATTGATGGATTGAACCAAAATCAAGGTGCGGAAAGCATTGTTGGTTATTGCATAGCTAGGCTGGCTTTGGATAATAAAGGTTTAAGTATGATATAATTTAATCAATATAAAAAGGAACGTGATTATCCTATGAAAGTCATTATTCTCGCTGGTGGCGGTGGTAGTCGCTTATTTCCTCTCTCTCGTACATTGTTTCCCAAGCAATTTTTAAAACTAAATGGCGAAGAATCGCTGCTCGCGCAGACGATTGCTCGGTTTTTGCCCATGGTTAAGCCAACTGATATGGTAGTGGTGACCAATCAGGAATATATTCATCATGTGCAGACAGAACTAATTGCTGCTAAGGCTCAGGGCGCCCATATTCTACTAGAACCAGTAGCGCGAAATACAGCACCGGCGGTTGCCTTCGCGGCAAGATATTGTCTAGAAAAATTGGGCTGCACGCCTGATGAAATCATATATGTAACACCGTCTGACCACATTATCCGTCCTATAGATACGTTTATTGAAAATGTTGGGCAGGCCGTAAAGCTAGCAAAGCAGGGGAAAATTGTGACCCTTGGTATACAGCCGGATCATCCGGAAACTGGTTATGGTTATATGCAAGCAGGCAATCCTTTTGGTGGTGGTTTTGCAGTCCAGTCCTTCCGTGAAAAGCCAGACCAAGAGACCGCAGAAGCGTATTTAGCTGCTGGTAACTACTACTGGAATTCGGGGATGTTCGCATTTACGATTGGTTGCTTTATGAGTGAATTGCAAGCGTATCAGCCAGCTGTTTATGAAGTAGCTGAACAGGATTTGCTTGCGATGACGGAAGATTTTGCCCAAATGCCTAATATTTCGATTGATTACGCGATCGCTGAAAAATCGAAAGAGTTAGTGATGCTGCCGATTACGGCGGAATGGAATGACATCGGCTCGTGGGATGCAATCTATGATGTGTTTGATAAGGACTCGGATGGCAATGCATTAAAAGGTGATTGTACTACGATTGAATGTTCAAATACATTAATATGGGGACATAGTCGTCTTATTGCAGGTATCGGGCTTGAGGATATTTTAGTGGTAGAGACAGATGATGTTATCGTTGTTGCTAAAAAAGGTGAGTCGCAAAAGGTCAAAGAGTTAGTGGGGAAGCTAAAGGAAAAAGGTAGGGTAGAGGCGGATGAACATACGACAGTTTATCGGTCATGGGGTTTTTACAAAGTGCTAGGTTCTGGGCCTGGCTATAAGATGAAGAAGATTGTTGTGAATCCAGGCGAAGTTCTTAGCTTACAGATGCATTATCATCGTAGTGAGCATTGGATTGTTATTGGTGGGACAGCAAAGATCATGATTGGCGATGTTGAACAAATGCTGCATGAGAATGAGAGCATTTTTGTGCCGCAAACGACGGAGTATCAACTCGGAAATCCAGGGAAATTACCGCTTCAAATTATCGAAGTCCAGAATGGTAGTTATTTGGGAGAAGATGATATTGTTCTTTTTGATAATCATAATGCTGTTATATAATGGTAATCAAAAAAGAAATTTCATTGTTTAAACCAATGATTCGCTTTGGGGAGAAATTTAGTTCGTTCTGTTTCTGAACTGAAGTTTACAATAAAATGCGCATTTTGTAATCATGATAATGTATTGTGTATACTTTAGCCATTGTTATTGCAAAAGATGCTTTACATTGCTATGATATATAATATCAACATAAAGACAGGAACATGAATGATCTTAATGTATGAGTAACAATCATATACGTTTATTCAGCAAAGAAGCTGACAGACCTCAATGAAATTGAGTGTTTGTGGCTTCTTTTTGTTTTTTGGATTGCGGGAAAGGAAGTGAAGTGCAAATTGATAAAATTAGACAATATTAACAAATATTTTGGAAACCTACATGTCTTGAATGGAGTAAATCTTAAGGTTGCAGAGGGTGAGAAAGTCGTTATTATTGGACCGAGTGGTTCAGGTAAAAGTACATTAATTCGTTGCATCAATCTTTTAGAAAAGCCGGAGAAAGGCAGTGTCATTGTAGATGATGTAGATTTGTTAGCTACGCCAGCCGCAGTTGCTAAAGTAAGACAGTCAATGGGCATGGTATTCCAACAGTTTAACTTATATCCGCATATGACCGTTTTAGAAAACCTGATTTTAGCACCAATGAAATTAAAAGGGTTAGATCGTGAAGAGGCGAGTAACTTGGCGCTACTTTACTTGGAGCGTGTTGGCTTGAAAGAGAAAGCCGATGCGTACCCCGCACAGCTTTCCGGGGGGCAGCAACAAAGGGTGGCAATTGCTAGAGCATTAACGATGAAGCCGAAAATCATGCTTTTTGATGAGCCTACTTCGGCTTTAGATCCAGAAATGATTCAAGAAGTGCTTGATGTTATGATTGATTTAGCAAATGAAGGCATAACGATGGTTGTAGTAACACACGAAATGGGCTTTGCCCGCAAAGTAGCCGATCGAGTTATTTTCATGGCTGATGGCAATATTTTGGAAGAAAATACGCCAGACGAATTCTTTACCAAACCAGAGCATCATAGGGCTAGACAATTTTTAAGCAGAATTGCACATGCATAATAAAATTTTGAAAGGGTGATCTACAATGAAAAAAGGATTAACTTTAGTAATAGGAATGATCATGGGGCTTAGCTTATTATTTGCTGCTGGTTGTGGCGATTCAGCTGCAACGACAAAATCTTCTTCTAGTGGTGCCAGCGCTGAAAGTGCTGATATAAAAGCGGTAAAAGACCGTGGAGTTTTAAAAGTTGGGGTTAAAGTCGATGTTCCTAAGTTTGGTTTTAAAGATCCTGCGACTGGAAAAATTGATGGTATGGAAATTGACATTGCCAAAGCAATCGCGAAAAAGATTTTAGGCGATGAAAATAAAATTGAAGTGCAGCCGGTTACAGCAAAAACACGTGGACCGCTTTTAGATAATGGTGAAGTTGATTATGTAATTGCAACCTTTACAATTACAGATGAACGTAAACAAAGTTATAATTTCTCTGAACCATATTTTAAAGATGGTGTAGCCTTATTGGTGAAAAAAGAAGCTGGCATTACAAATTTAGCTGGCTTAAATGGTAAGAAAATTGGTGTAGCGCAAAGTGCAACAACCAAAAAAACATTGTTAGAAGAAAGTAAAAAACAAAATATAAAAATTGATGTTCTTGAATTTGGTACGTATCCAGAAATTAAGACTGCTTTAGACTCAGGACGTATTGATTGTTTCTCAGTAGATGCGGCAATTCTTGCTGGTTATCTTGATGACAGTACTGTGATCTTAGCAGATCGTTATAGTCCACAATTATATGGTGTTGCATCGAAGAAAAGCAACGAAGGTTTAGCTAAGGTTGCGAATGATATGGTAACAGAAATGCAATCTTCTGGTGAATTAGATAAAATCATAACAAAATGGGGGTTGAAGTAATTGCCAGGACCATTTGCCCTTTTTAAGTGGCAGGCAGTTTTTCAAGATTGGGATGTCTTCGCGGAAGGCTTCGGCATGACCCTTCTTGTGTCTGTTTTGGCATTGGCGTTGGCTTTGGTACTAGGAATTTTATTTGGTATGATGGGAACAGCGCAGCTAAAGCCACTTAGATATATCAATCGAATTTATGTAGAATTTATCCAAAATACCCCGCTCGTTATTCAGATTTTTTTCCTTTACAATGGATTGCCCTATTTAGGGGTGATGATGCCAGTTTTTTGGGTGGGGATGCTCGGTATAGGGGTTTATCACGGTGCTTACGTTGCTGAGGTAGTGCGAGCTGGTATCTTATCTGTTCCCAAGGGACAATTTGAAGCAGCTCATGCACAGGGTTTTTCCTATTGGGGTGCAATGCGTTATGTTATTTTGCCACAGGCAAAAAGAATGGCGTATCCGCCACTAACGAATTTAGCTGTGAATTTAATTAAAAATACGTCGGTTATGGCAATGGTAGCTGGGGGCGAATTGATGTACCATGCAGATTCTTGGGCAAGTTCCAATTTATATTATGGCCCAGCGTATATCATAACAGGATTACTTTATATAGCAATTTGCTTCCCGCTTGCTACGTATGCGAAGTACCTTGAACGTCGGTTGGAGGTGACAGCATGAGTGAACTCTTTCAACCATCTATTTTACTATTTCTTGGTCAGGGTTTATTGACTACGGTTTATATATCCGCTGCGTCCATTCTTTTGAGCTTGATTTTTGGTGTTATTCTCGGTGTGCTGAGATTTAATGGTAAATGGGAAGGAGCTTTAGCGGCAATTTACATTGAAACAATTCGTAATACACCACTCTTGTTATTTATTTTGGCTTTCCGTTTTATGACACCGTTGCCACCAGTGCAAGCGGGAATCGCGGCAATGACAGTCTTTACAACCGCAATTATTGCTGAAATTGTCCGTGGTGGTTTAAAGTCTATCAATAAAGGGCAATGGGAAGCGGCAAAAGCACAAGGGTTTAGTACTTTATCTACCTTACGTTATATTGTCTTACCACAAGCCTTGCGAAACGTTATCCCGCCGTTGGTATCGCAATGCACAACGGTAATTAAGGATACATCTTTTGTTTGGGCAGTTGGTATCGAAGACCTTACTGGTAAAGGTATGATTATCATGGGCAGATATGGTACGACAGAGCAGGTATTTACCTTGTTTGGTATGATTGCTGCTACTTATTTCATCATCAATTATGCAATTTCTTGTTACTCGCGCAGAGTGCAGAGTAGATTGACTTGTAAAAGTTATTAAGTGTAAATCCCAAAAAACGTCGTTGGAGTTCTTTTTGTGAGAATTCGGGCGACGTTTTGTTTTATTAATTGGAGTTTTGTCTCTAACTTAGATATAATAAAATAACGAGAAGCACAAAAGATATTAGGAGAAAGGAATATTTGAAAAAAATTAACAGAAAGTTATGAAAATAAATAAAAAGTTCTAATTGCAGTAGTGATTCATCATAAAAAGTTGCTAGGAAATTTAAAAGTAACTGTCATGATTAGCTAGAGTAATCTTGATGTATATTTGCTAATATAAAGCATTAATCAGAAAGGAAATCAAAATATGACAAGAAAGCAAAACATATATGAAACCTTGAAAGCTTTATGCAGTAAAGTTAGTCTTGAAGATTTAGAACAAGGTTTTTCTGGATTTGATACAAATCAGATTAGTCAAATTAATGGTATCATCAGAAATAACGTTAGTAAGGAATTAAATAAGCTTGTACGCGAAAAAAAAGTTATAAAAATAAAAGGACATCCAGTTTATTTCTTTGATAAAGCAAGACTTGAATTCTTGATGGGATACAATAAAGCTATTGGAGATACAGAAGTGTCTTCTATAGGAGAACTTATACATATAAACTCAAATTTCGTGCAAAGCGAAAAAGCGAATGAAGATATTTTTGATCAAATTATTGGCTCTAAGATGAGTTTAGATGTCCCTATTAAACAAGCAAAGGCTGCAATTTTTTACCCGCCAAGAGGGTTACATACTTTACTAATTGGCCCAACTGGAAGTGGAAAAACTACATTTGCAGAGATTATGTATCAGTATGCGATTGAATCTGGTACTTTAAAGGAAGATACTAATTTTATCATATTTAACTGTGCTGAATATGCAGACAATCCCCAATTAATCTTAGCACAGTTATTTGGGTATATGAAAGGTGCTTTTACTGGAGCTAATAAAGATAATCCTGGGCTAATTGAAAAAGCAAATGGTGGAATATTATTACTAGATGAAGTACATAGATTGTCTCCAGAAGGACAAGAAATGTTATTCATGTTAATTGATAAAAATAAATATCGTAGAGTTGGTGAAACAAACAGTACACGAAATGCGGAAGTGCTTTTAATAGCAGCTACTACAGAAGATGTAGAGTCCGTCCTATTGAAAACATTTTTACGAAGAATTCCGATGGTGATTAAGTTACCTTCATTATCTGAAAGGCCCTTAACTGAACGTTACGAATTAATTAGTAGTTTTTTCTCTATCCAATCAGAAATTATCAATGCGCCTATCCGTGTATATAAGGATGTATTGAAGGCATTGTTATTATATGATTGTAAAGGAAATATAGGTCAGTTAAAAAGCGATATACAACTAATCTGTGCTCGTGGATTTTTAGAATATAAAACTCAACAGAAAGTATTTATAGAAATTGACATACCTTTAGTTCCGGAACATGTGTATAATGGTCTTTTATATAATCAAGAAAAACGTGATGAAATTTTTGAAGTTCTGGAAGAAGACAATAGAGTTTATTACGAATATCCTCAAAATAAATTTAATAAGAACTTTTTTAGTGATAATTATAATGATTCAGATAAAGTGTATTCTGAATTAACAGCAAAATACAATTTATATACTAAAAGAGGGGATTCACAAGAAAACATAAATAAAAAGATGAATCAGATTATCGAGAAGTATCTAAAACAGCTTTTAAAAAAGGTAGATATTCATGAAAAAATTTTAGAAAATGAGAAACTTTTTAAGATAGTCAGCCCTAGAGTATACTCTGTCATTGAGAGTGCACTTTCTATTGCATCAGATATGTTGAAGAAAAAAATAAGTAAAAAAGTAGTTATTGCATTAGCTATGCATATCAGTGCGTTACCTAAAAGAAAAACAGAAAAATTCAATTATACGAAAGAGAGCTTAAACAAGATTGCAATTAACAATCCAGAAGAATATAAAGCTGCTAAGGTCATCCGAAAAGAGATTGAAAACTCTTTAGATATGCAAATTCCAGAAGAAGAGGAAGGCTTTATAGCGATGTTTCTATATGCTGTTGATTCTGAAGAAATGAATCAAAAAGTCGGTATTATAATCATGGCGCATGGAACCAGTACTGCTTCGAGTATCGCTGAAGTCTGCAATGTTTTACTGAGCACAAATCACTGTAAAGCGATTGACATGGCCTTAGATGAGAAGATCGAAAATGTATTAGATAGAACCGTGGAATTAGTTGAAAAAGTAGATCAAGGAAAAGGTGTTTTACTACTAGTAGATATGGGATCTTTGGCAGCTTTTGGGAAGATTATTGAAAAAAGAACGGGTATTAAGATTATAACAATTCAAATGGTGTCTACTCCGATTGCATTAGACGCAGTTCGAAAGAGCTTAATGTCCGGTATGACCTTAAACCAGCTTACGGAAGATTTACAAGATGTAGCCACTCCTAGGATAGGCATAAATCTTTCTGGAGAGTTAGAAATGGCAAAGTCACATGTAAATTCAAAAATGATTGTTACTACCTGTATGACATCAGAAGGAACAGCTGTCAAACTTGCAAACTTGATTAAAGACTCTATTCCAAGCATAACTGAACATAATATTACTGTTCAGCCGATGACAATTCATAAGATTAAAAGTTTAACTTGGAATAAATTAGATAATATATTCTTATTTGTAGGCAGTTTGAATCCCCAAATAGTAGGTATACCCTATATTTCTACAGATGAAATTGTGATACATAATGGACTAGAACGAATCAGCAATATGATTGGGGGCAGATACTTTGATATAGATAAGAAAAGATTAATTCCGAATTTAACTATGAAAATTATCGAAGATTCCTTAAGTTTTTTAAACCCTCAAAAAGCCTATGATGCGTTGGATGCGGCATTAAATGATATTGTAGGCATACTGTGCATTGAAAAAAACGATCATTTAAAAGCAGGATTCCTCATGCATTGCACATGCATGATAGAAAGAGTAATAAAGAAAGAATCGTTACCGTATGAAAATATTGCGGCATGTATTCAGGACAATATGGATATTTATTCTGCGTTAAAAAAATCGCTGCAGCTTGTAGAAGATACCTTTGGTATGATAATTCCTGATACAGAGCTTGGATATATCATTGATATGATTGATACAGATAGACGCACAAGAAAAATATAAAAGTAAATTATAAAATAAATAAAACAACTGATAAATATTTTGCTTTAAAAGCCTATATTTATCAGTTGTTTTATTTATTTTTTGTCGATTATTAGCGAATCACTATTAAGTTGGCATAGCTCTTGCATTGATATAAAGCAACAGAAGTTTTGCAAATTTAAAGAAAAAATAGATATTTGTAAACTGTTTGAGAAAGAAGGAGGAAAAGAAGGATGGATGAAAAAACATGGATTTTGGTATTAACACATGGTAACGCAGGGGAAGCACTGGTAAAGAGTGCTGAAATGATTATAAGTACTTTGGAAAATGTGCAGGCTTTTTCGCTGTTACCGGGGATGTCCCCAGAGGAATTCATTGAAATTGTTAAAGCGCATTTAGATAATCTTCGCAAAGGAGTATTGATATTAACAGATTTATTTGGGGGCACACCTTTTAATGTAGCAATGGCATTATCAAAAAATTATGATATCAATGTGGTCAGTGGTGTAAATATTGCAATGATTATTGAGGGAGATTTATTGCGCAATAATTTGTCAGGGAGAGAACTAGCTGAAGCTGTTCAACAGGTTGGAAGGAAAGCATGTTGTGTAGCAGAGATGCCGCAATAAAGATGTAGAGTAAAAGAAAGGTGGAGAAATTTATGGCTGAGATTAAGTTGGTAAGAGTGGATTTTAGATTAATTCATGGTCAAGTAATAACGCGTTGGTTAAAGCAGACGAATGCAAATAGAATTATAGTAATTGATAACAAGTTATCAAAAGATCCGTTTATGAGTCAAGTATATGTGATGGCTGCTCCCCCAGGCATAAATGTTGAAATGATGTCGGTAGATGAGGCTGCGGCATCATGGGCGAAAAATGAATTAGGCAATGGGAGTTTATTAATGCTTTTCAAAACAGTTTCAGCTGCTTTAGAAGCATTAGAAAAAGGAATTCCGTTTAAACGACTACAAATTGGTGGGTTAGGTGCTGGGCCTGGAAGAAAAGTCGTTTATAACCAAATCACATTAAACAAAGAGGATGCAGAAAAACTTCAAAAAATAAGTGACGCTGGCACAGAGGTTTTTTTTCAGACAGTTCCTGAAGAAACATCAGCAAGCTTAGAAAATATTATAAAAAAATTATAGAGTAAGAAAGGAAGATGAGAAATGATTATTGAGGCAGCATTGGTTGGTGTTTTGTATTATATAGCAACCAATCGAATTTGGTATGGGTTCTCAATGTTAATACGACAACCATTATCACTAGCAGTATTTATTGGACTAATTTTTGGAGATATACAAACAGCATTAATTACTGGTGCTACATTACAACTGATGTACCTTGGTGCAATCGCGCCAGGTGGAAATATTCCAACGGATGAAGCACTTGCTGCTTGCGTAGCGATTCCCATTGCAATTCAGGCACATGTTGGTCCAGAAATAGCAGTTGCCATCGCTGTTCCAATTGGCTTATTAGGAGTTCTTTTGGACGAGCTTAGAAGAACATTATTTACAGGACTTGTTCATGTGGCAGACAAGCGTGCCGAAGAAGCAGATGCAAAAGGGATCAGAAGGCTGGCATTCCTTTACCCACTTCTCCTTGTATTTCCTATTCGTTTTATTCCAGCATTTTTAGCAAATTATTTTGGTGTTGATGCGGTACAGGCCTTCATGAGTACAGTTCCAACTTGGGTATTACAAGGGCTTGGAGTAGCAGGAAATATATTGCCAGCATTAGGGTTTGCTTTAACAATGGTTATTATCGGTAAAAGAAATTTTATTCCATTTTTTATCCTTGGATTCTTCGTTGTAGCATACACAGGAATTAGTATCGTGGGAGTGGCCATATTTGGATTTTGCATGGCAGCGATTTACACTCACTTTCAACCTAATAAGCAGCAAAGGGAGGTTTCATAATGAATCAAGAATCGGTGAATTTAGAGTCTGAAAAAATTACGAAAACAGATATTACCAAATCATGGATTAGATGGTTTGCGTATTCAGAAGTATCTAATAGTTATGAGCGTTTACAGGCATTGGCCTTTTGTGGAGCTATGTCAGGAATATTGGAAAAATTATATAAAAATAAAGAAGACCTAGCTGCAGCCCTGCAAAGACATTTAACAATGTATAACACACAATGTAATTGGGGCTCTGTTATAAACGGTATCACCATTGCTTTAGAAGAAAAAGCCGCAGCCAATGATAAAGAGGATGATGAAGAAGATGGTGATGAAGTAAATGAAGAAGTAATTACAGGTATTAAAACTGGTCTGATGGGACCTGTTGCTGGGATTGGCGATACTCTTGATTATGGTACTTTGCGTCCAATATTAATGGGAATATTTATTCCCTTCGCAATGGCAGGATCAGCAATTGCCGCGTTACTTCCATTAATTATTCAGACAACATTTACAGCGGTTATGGGGTATACGCTATATCATAAAGGGTATTCTCTTGGTAAAAAATCAATTGTTGATATTCTACAGTCTGGTAATATTCAGCAGGTTATTACTGGAGCTGGTGTAGTAGGCATGTTTATGATGGGAGCATTATCAGCTTCTTTTGTAAAACTTACAACGCCACTTACAATCACTACGTCTTTAAAAGTAATGCAAGTACAAGCTTTAATTGATCAAATTGCACCTAAACTATTACCTTTGGTTGCAGTATTGGGAGTCTACATCTACTTAGTAAAAGTTGGACCTAACTATGTTAAAATTGTTGGCTTCCTTATTTTGATAAGCTTAATTGGTTCAGCAATCGGTATTTTCTAAAAGGAAGGAAATAAAAAATGCTAAGTGAAAGATATGACAAAGAATTAGAATATTTTTTAAACGCATCTCTAAATGAATTTGAAAAAATTCAAAGAAAAATAGGCAGCAGTTTTTATGAGGATGCAGTAAATTTAATTGTTGACGCTGAAAAAAATAGATGTCATGTTCATGTCACAGGTATCGGCAAACCAGGACACGTAGCTGGATACATCGCTTCGCTATTGTCCTCTACGGGTACACCTGCCTATGTGTTGCATGGCACAGAAGCAGTGCATGGTTCTTCTGGGCAGGTTGTTTCTGGTGATGTTGTCATTGCAATTTCTAATAGTGGGGAAACAGAGGAATTAAAAGCGACTATACAGACATTAAAGAATAATGGAGCAAAAATTATAGCGGTCTCTGGTAATCCAGATTCTTGGCTTGCGAAAAATGGGGATGCATTCCTATTCGCAGGGGTAGGAGAAGAAGGCGATTCACTAAATATGGCGCCTAGAGCATCTATTATCGCCGAAATTTTAGTGCTGCAAGGATTAAGCTTAGTACTTCAAAGTTTTAAAAAGTTATCGCATCAGCAATACATTAAATGGCATCCTAGCGGATCTTTAGGAAAAAGAAAGGATGAGTCATAGATGGGAAAGATTTTAATTACCCCTCGATCGTTTTCTCGGTATGGCAATAAGTCTATAGACCTAATGAAAGCAAAGGGATATGAAGTTATTGTCAATACTACCGGAAAACCCTATACTTATGAGCAGTTTTGTGAACTATCTTCTGATGTTGACGGAATCATTTTAGGGGTAGATAGGGTTGATAAACATATGCTAAAGGGTGCCAAAAATTTAAAAGGAATCTCGCGCTTTGGCGTTGGAATCGACAATATTGATGTTGAAACTGCTAGTCGATTAGGAATTAAAATAGCTCGAGCTATTGGCGCAAACTGTACCTCTGTTGCAGAATTGGCAGTTGGATTTTTCTTCACATTAGCGCGCAACGTTGTGCAAAATGTAAATGAAGTAAAGGAGAGCAAGTGGAATAAAGCTTCTGGTGTGGAATTAAGAAACAAGACAGTAGGTATTCTTGGATTAGGTGCAATCGGTAGAGAGGTTTCGAGAATTTCCCAGGGAATTGGTATGAAGACTATTGGTTATGATCCTTTTGTTGACGTAGAGGAAATGGAAGAAGTTTATAATATTAAAATGGAAAGTATTGAAATGCTTTTGAAAGAAAGTGACTTTGTTTCTCTTCACATGCCGTTAACAGAAGAAACCAAAAATTTAATAAATAAAGACACTTTACGATTAATGAAGCCTACCGCTTATTTAATTAATACTGCAAGAGGTGGGTTAGTCAATGAAAATGACTTATATGATGCATTGACAGAAAAAATTATTGCAGGAGCTGCTGCTGATGTATTTTCTGAAGAGCCACCGGCAAAAGATGAAAAATTATTACAGCTTGACAACTTCATCCTATGTTCACACATCGCTTCATTAACGGTAAATGCTGAAATGAATAGCATTGATTTAACCACGCGTAATTTATTGGAAATACTAGAAAAATAACATAAAGGTGGAGACTTAGTTATGGAAGTAAAAGGAATTATTACCGCAATGGTTACTCCTTTTGATCAAAATCAAGAGCTTAACAGCAAGGGAACAAAACAGTTGGTTAACAAATTAATCAATTCAGGGGTAAGTGGTATTTTTATCTTAGGGACAAATGGAGAATTCCATTTATTAACGAATGATGAAAAAGTAGCTTTTGCAAAGATAGTTATTGATGAAGTAAACAAACGAGTACCAGTATATGTTGGTACCGGTGGAAACAGTACTAGGGAAGTAATTGAGCTGTCAAAAAAGATGGAGGCACTTGGAGCTGATGCTTTATCGGTTATTACTCCATATTTCTTAGTACCTTCACAAAGTGAAGTAATTCATCACTATAAAGCAATCGCCGAAGCTGTAAAAATTCCAATTATCATATATAATATTCCCAAAAACACGGGTATGAACTTAGAACCTGAGACAGTACTAGAATTGGCAAAGGTAAAAAACATTATAGCAATTAAAGACAGTAGTGGTAAACTTGAAAATATTGAAAAGTATATTCAAATCACAAGCAATGAAGATTTTTCTGTATTATCAGGATCTGACTCCTTGATACTGGATGCTTTAAAAATTGGAGCGACAGGAGCTATTGCTGCTACTTCCAATTTAATCACAGATATAGATGTTTCTATTTATGAAAAATTTTTAAAAGGGGATATAGCAGGTGCTGAAAAAGCACAACAGGAAATTGAGGTATTGCGCGCAGTCCTAAAAGCTGGAACTGTTCCTTCAATATTAAAAAAAGCAGTTGAAATGTCAGGAATTTCAGTTGGACCTGCTAGATTACCAGTTACCCAACCAAAGGAAGAAGTAATTGAAAAAATTCAAAAAATGTTAGATTATTATAGTCAATAAAGTCCAAAGCGAAGCGGTAAAGCACAAGGGTACTTTCTTGTTACTCACGCAGAGTAGATTGAATTATAAAAGTTATTAAGCGCAAACCCAAAAAATGTCGCTGGAAATCTTTTGAGAAGAATTCCAGCGGCGTTTTTGATTTGCACTTTAAGCCAGGTTGGAGTCATGGTAAATTCTAGTAGAAGTCCCCGCATATTCTGACGGTTCTTTGGCTATTATAATTTAAATGTTGGCAACAAGTAATATGACAAAATGCGATTTTTATTTAGTTGATAAGCTCTATAAGATGAATTATAGTTATAGCTGTAAAGAGTAATTAAATTTTGTCAACAAAAATACAATAAAAGGAGGCAAATGAAAATGCAAAAATCTTCAAATGCTCAACCGGAAAAGGTAGGAGCGCGCGTTGCCGTTCAAAAGTTTGGTAGATTCTTAAGTGGAATGGTGATGCCAAACATTGCCGCATTTATTGCATGGGGTTTTATCACGGCCTTATTCATTCCCACAGGATGGTTACCAAATGAGGAGTTATCTAAATTAGTTGGCCCGATGATTCAGTTCCTTTTACCATTACTAATCGCTTATACTGGTGGTAAAATGGTGTATGATGTCAGAGGCGGAGTTGTTG